>Ga0105049_10001022_pt1 | contig 32492 bp, 25 predicted proteins | sample MAT06_FD_78087 | JGI IMG/M metagenome (GOLD analysis project Ga0105049, IMG submission 78087) | Freshwater microbial communities from Lake Fryxell liftoff mats and glacier meltwater in Antarctica - MAT-06 | ecosystem: Environmental > Aquatic > Freshwater > Ice > Liftoff microbial mat | place... | reverse complement strand
TTTAGGAAGATTAGAGAAAGAATAATCAGGGCAAATCGGCCGCGATAGGTCGGGGGCTTTTCAGAAAGCTTATTAGCGCAATAAGTTTAACACTGTAGCAATAAAGTTTGTTACTCACTAGTATTAAAGTAACAAAGTTTGCTTACACAAAAAATCCAACTCCCACACCCAAAATATCTAATCCAACACACAGCGAACAGACAAGCCGAGCGTTTTGGTAGCATATCCATCCATAAACTCAAAGCTATCGGATTTCAGCTTCCAGAAATAACTATCTACACTCCCGGCCCCTCCAAAATTGGTTGAAGTCCAGAATAAGGCGGTTGTATTAATAAGCGACCCTTGCTGTGTATTACCATAAAACCAGCCGCCTGCCAATGCCGAAAATCCTGAGTAATTTGTAGCTCCTGTATTAGGAGGATCAAATGTGATTGTCGACTTCAGCGCGCCGCCAGATAAATCGTTTCCTCCTAATGCAGCGCTAAGTGAATCACGATCGTTTTTGGTTGGCGGGTGGGATCCAGCAGGGCATAGGCCACGCGGGTCAGACACCGCATACCAATTATAGAGCTTTCCGTAAGGCCGGTCGAAATTAACATCCGTATTATAATTGTTAGATCTACCTTCATAATTACCCCAACTCCACAATGATGGCAATCCGGTGTAGACTATAGCCGAACCATCAGTGTAGCGGGTAGTTTTCAGGTTTTCTGTTGTCCACCATAAATTGCCGATTTTTACAAGTGGATAAATATTACCGTCAATGTCCGCTATGGATTGAAAAGAAAGGGTGTCGCCATTACATAATGAAATATCACCTATTTCATTTAATTGTTCCTCCAAGCTGTATGTCTGAACTGCCCCAATCTCAATATTGGGGACAGTTGCTATAGCCCTCAAGGTGATCGCGGTGTCATAGGTGAGTATGTGAAATGTGCCGTCTTGTAAAAAATACACACCGGAATTGCTTAATAGGTAGGCGGAACTCACTGCATTGGTATCGCAATCCACCACCCGTCCGCTTAAGGACTTCGTTAAAACGTCTGTTTCCAACACAACGGAAATGGTGTTTGATTCTTCGGTAAACGGGCCGAAGTTTCCTGGAATCACAATTTGAGACGATTCCTGACCCAAGCCGATTGTAATTGCAATCCCGAATTCCTGACTTGCGGGAACCAGTCCACCGAATTGTCCGGAACTATTTGTAATGTCAGAACCAACCGTGTTGGCGTTAAATAACGTAACTGTAGCACCACTTATAGGAAAGCCATTTTCGTCGTTCACAGTGCCGTGTAAATAAACCACGTTCCATGGATAATCGCAATTCCAGAAAGAAAAATGGGCTACCTCCGCAAGGTAGCGGTCATTATCCCGGTAAGCCTTGCCTTCCGGCGACCAATACCCATTAAACTGGTCAAAAGACCACAAATCAATGGAGTCAGCTGCATTTAATTGTAAACCCTCAGAAAGCGGAAATTCGACATGGGCAAACTGACCTTCAGCAAGCTGCAATTCATTACCGAAAGCGTCCGAAATCCTGGCTGCAATCATTCCATAAGATGTTAGACCTTTTGGTACACCGGTTTGTGAACCAATTAAATTACCAGGCATTTCCTGGAAAAAATCATCACTTTCAGGGTCAATATAATTTAGACTGAAATTTACAATTCCAGAATAGGGTGTACCATTTAAAGAGAAGCTATTTGGGGTAAAATTAACAGTTACACCTTCTGAGCTTACAGAACCTCCGGCCGTGGCGGGAAAACTACCAACTGGTATTTCAGGGATTAGCTTGATTAAAACATTATTGCCGGACGGCTTGGGAACAAATGTCCGGGAGCCGGGGAAATATCCTGCTTTGTTCACCTGTACATAACCTAGTTGATCGCCTATCACAACAGCGGGAAGAATAAACACTCCAAAAGTATCGGTTAATAAAGTGGAATTACCTATCGTTACTCCCGCGTTATAGACAGGTAAGCCATTTTCGTCAATCACTTGCCCCATTACTGAAGCAGCCGTGATATTTCCGAAATGCAAAATTATCTGGTTGGGTTGAGCTGTCGGTTGGGTGTAAATGGTCAGTTGACCGTCCTGGAATATAAACGCTTCTGCAAGCAAGAGGAATTCTTGTCCTGCAATGCTCAGCAAATCTCCGGGCTGCAGCGAGGCATTCAGTGCACCCGAGTAATATTGAATTACTCCCTCTGTTGAAATTGTGATTATTTCTCCTGGAGGATTATTTATTGTAACTGTGTCCTGATTGAATGTAACAGCCGAGGTATCGTTGGTTGTAATTTTAAACGGGGTCTCAATAAACTGGGGACAATTCGCTTCCTCGATGAGTGCCCGAACCCATTGTGAACTGGCTGGGGGTAAGTAATGAAGTTGAAGGCTATTAGCACCAGTGATATTCGACCAACTAGATTGGTTGGTACTCTTTTGCCACTGTATGGTTCCGCGCGGATTATTTAAATTAATTTCCACGCTGTCACCGGCAATAATCGAAATGGTTGTTTGTCCATTTAGTAAATTTAAACTCAGTAGATAAACCAGCAGAGTAAGTAAAAATAATCTGTGCATAAACCTCATTTATGAATGATAATATTCCGTGAAATCTGATTTTTACCTTCTACTACAGTTAAAATAAATTCACCAGCAGGAAAAGTTGAAACATCGAGCAACAAATCGAAATTGGTATTCTTCCATTGCTTTACTGCAATGGCTTTTCCACTGAGGTCACAAATCAAAACATTGGCAGAAGAAAAATCTGAATTCTGTTTCATTGCCAGCCGCATTGAGGCGGATGTTGGGTTAGGATAAACAACTAAAAGATGATCGAAACCAGACGATGATAGTGAAGTAATATTCACACTAATGTCAATGGAATCAGTTGCCGTGCAGCCCCGTCCATCAGTTAAGAGCAGATGAAATTCCTGTTCCTGTCCTTCGTTATAAACCGGATTGGCGCTTGCAGTATCATCAAGCCCGGTTGCAGGAAACCATAAATAGGTGTATGGATTTAATCCGCCAACCGCAGTTGGATTAGCGCCGAGGGTGAGTTCAACACCCGCAAATTCAGCATCAGCACCTGCGGAGGCAATTAATACAGGCGGCTGGTGTGAATTCACTGTAAAATGAATAGTATGCTGCGCATGAACTGCACTCTCAAGCGCGGAAATGATCAATATTACTGATAATAGTTGTCTCATTATTTTAATTGCATGGGTAAAGATATGCTTTAGCCGCCATCCGGCACAGTCAAAAGCCGGTTACCTCATCAAAATCGACATCTGATCTAAATTTTAATTTGTAATCAGGCTCTCGGATGATGCTCCGTTATTACCTGCCGCAAATAATCACGATCAAGGTGCGTATAAATCTCGGTGGTGGTAATGCTCTCATGTCCTAGCATTTCCTGAACTGCCCTTAGATCGGCGCCGCGCTCTATTAGTTCGGTGGCAAAAGAGTGACGGAATGTGTGGGGACTCACCCTTTTGTGAATGCCTGCTTTCTTCACAACATCCTTGATCATGAGAAAAACCATCACACGCGTTAGCCGTTTGCCCCTGTTGTTGAGAAAGATGATATCGTTTTCCCCTTCCTGAACGTGCTGGTGAATCCTTATGTTTCCTATATAATTCTCCAACTCTGCTTTCACTACTTTTCCCGCAGGAACCAGCCTTTCCTTGTTTCCCTTCCCAATCACATTAATAAAACCTGCATTAAGGTGAAGATTGCTGATTTTAAGGTTAACAAGCTCCGAAACCCGCAACCCGCAGCTGAACAGGGCTTCGATCATTGCCTTATTTCGTGTACCGGTATCAGTGCTAACATCAATCGACTTAACAATCAAGTCAATATCAATTAATGACAAGGTATCCGGTAATTTCCGGCCTAGCTTAGGCGCTTCGAGCTGTTCGGAAGGATCTGTTCCGACCAGATTCTCCAGGACCAGGAATTTGAAAAACGACTTTAATCCCGAGATCATCCTTGCCTGCGAACGTGCATGCATTCCCAGCTCGGCGCACCACTTCACAAGACCTTTAAGATCCTCGGGCAATACATTGAGAGGACCGGTTTTCATTCCATGCGCTTCATAAAACTGGTGTAGCTTTCCTACGTCGCGGACATAGCCTTCAATGGAATTCGCTGAAAGTGAACGTTCCAGTTTCAGGTAAGCTTTATAACCTTTGAGAGAAGATGACCAGTCCATATTCTATTGTACTTTCGCAACGATGCCCAAGCACCTTCACATTCTGAACGGCCCAAATTTAAACCTTCTTGGAACGCGCGAACCCGCCGTCTACGGAAGCAGAAATTTTGATGACTTCCTGGAAGAGCTAAGGCTGGATTTCCCAACGCTAACCTTCAGCTATTTCCAAAGCAATGTTGAAGGCGAAATCATTAACAGCCTTCATCAGCATGGATTTTCAGCTCACGGTATTCTACTCAATGCTGCTGGTTTTACACACACATCTGTTGCAATCGGTGATGCCGTGGCCTCGATAAAAACTCCGGTGATAGAAATTCACATTAGTAATATTTTTGCCCGCGAAGAGTTCAGGCAAACAAGTTTCATCGCACCGCATGCAAAAGGCGTGATCAGCGGATTCGGTCTGGAAAGCTACCGCCTCGGAGTCCTTTGTTTTGTCCGATCCGTAACTCTTTGAAATCAATTCATACGTGGAAAAAAAAACGCTCCTCTTCATTGCAGGCATCGGAACTGACGTTGGAAAGACCGTCCTGAGCTCCGTATTATGTGAAGCTTTAAAAGCCGATTACTGGAAACCGGTCCAGGCTGGTGAATTACAGTCAACCGACTCGATGACTGTTAGGAAACTCCTCAGCAACACAGCCACCTTCATTCATCCCGAAACCTACGTTCTTCCATATCCGCTTTCTCCTCATGCTTCTGCAAAACAGGCCGGGGTTGAGATCCAGCCAGATAAGATCAGGGTTCCGTATACAAATAATACACTGATAATAGAGGGCGCAGGCGGCTTAATGGTTCCGCTTAAAAGGGGTTTTTTAATGATTGACCTAATCTCAAAAACCGGCGCCGAGGTAATCCTGATCAGCAGAAATTATCTTGGGAGCATCAACCATACATTATTAAGCGTTGAGGCTTTGCGTTCCCGAAATATTCCAGTTAAAGGAATATGGTTTAACGGGCCCGAAAACCCTGAGACAGAGCAGTTCATTCTTGGGCATACCGGATTAAATTTTCTCGGTCGCCTCGACGAAACCGCTTCAGTAACGCCTGAATTTATAAGGCAGCAGGCAGAAAAAGTATCTATTGCAAAACTGATAACGGAAACTCTGCGGTCGCCGGTTTTATCGTTGTCCGACCGTGATCAGCAGGTTATCTGGCATCCGTTTACTCAGGCAATGACCGCCGTTCCTCCAATAGGAATCGTTAAAGCCGAAGACTGCTGGTTGATTGCCGAAGATGGAACGCGCTATCTCGACGGAACATCTTCGTGGTGGGTTAATGCGCACGGCCACGGAAACGCATTTATCGCTTCTGAAGTTGCGAAGCAGGCAAAAACACTTGAGCACATTATTTTCGCTGGGTTTACCCATGAGCCTGCTGTGTTACTTGCAGAAAAGCTCATTGCACGCATGCCCGGAAATCAGGAAAGGATTTTTTATTCAGATAATGGTTCAACGTCCGTAGAAGTTGCATTAAAGATGACGCTTCAGTACTTTCACAACCGTTCCGAAAATCGTAACAAAATAATCGCATTCAAAAATGCCTATCATGGCGATACCTTCGGTGCAATGTCGGTGGGGTCGAGGAATGCATTTAACCATCCGTTCGAAGCCTTGCTTTTCGAAGTTCAGTTTATTGATCCACCGGAAAAAGGTTTTGAAGCAGAAAGTCTGAAGCAACTTAACGACATTCTGGAAGATGAAAAAGTGGCAGCTTTTATTTTTGAGCCCTTAGTCCAGGGAGCTAATGGAATGCGGATGCATGATGAAGCAACTTTATCCAGGCAGATAGCACTTTGCAGGAAAAAAGGCGTGCTAACCATTGCAGATGAAGTATTTACCGGGTTTTATAGGACGGGAAAGCTATTTGCCTGCAATTACCTGACTGAACAGCCTGATCTGTTATGCCTGTCGAAAACCATCACCGGAGGAACGCTTCCTCTTGGTGTTACTGCCGTTCCCGAATTCATATATAATGCTTTTTTAAGTGAGAATAAGCTAAAAACCTTCTTTCATGGACATTCATTTACTGCGAATCCTTTGGCCTGCAGGGCAGCCCTGGCTTCATTAAACCTTCTCGAAAAAGAGGAATGTCTTCAAAACATTGCACATATTTCACAACGGCATAATGACTTTGCAGGTGAAATTAGCGCGCATCCTGCTATTCGCGAGGTTCGGCTGCGGGGAACTATTCTGGCAATCGAGCTGGAAACAAATGATATACGTGGTTACATGAATCCTATGGCGGAAGATCTCACGGGCTGGTTTCTTGACAAGGGAATCTACCTTAGACCGCTTGGAAATGTTTTATATGTTACGCCTCCCTACATAATAAAGGATGATGAGCTTGATCTCATTTATAACGCAATAAGAGGATTACTAAATAAAACAGCGGTTCAGGCGACCTTGTAAACGTTTAATTTTGCGGCAATGCGGCAACAACAATATAAAAGCGACAGGATTACGGTCCTGGAAACCCCGGAGCTTCTCGAAATAGTTATCACGGGGAAAATCAAACCCTGGCAGTTAAATACAATCGGCTTCTGGCTTGCTGCCTGGAGCCTTTCGATTGTCTTTGTTATTATTCAGCTTTTTGGAAACATGCCTTCCGGGCAGAAACTATACATGTATATATGGATGGGTTTCTGGGTTTATTTCGAATATCGGATCCTTACTACATGGGTTTGGCGCAAATGGGGAAAAGAGGTGATTAAAATCGGAAAGGAAAAGGCTGAACTGCGCTTTGAAGTTCCTGTTCGACAGAAGTTCAGTGCATTCGAGATTGGAAATATAACGGCTGTTTCGGACCTGGAGGCGATGAAAGGGAATTTCGTAAAAAGCCATTATGAGCCATTTTGGGTTGTTGGAGGTGAAACAATTGGCTTTGAATACAACGGAAAACTATATGCTTTTGGCCGGCAACTGCCAAAAGAAGATGCAACAGCCTTGATTAACCTGATTGCAAAGAGAATAAAAAAACCGGCGAAGACTGGTAAATAGAAATGGCAACGCTGAATATTGGTACCAGGGTAAGATTGCTTAATGAAGTAGGCGAAGGTGTTGTTAGCGGAATGGATCGTTCAGGGAAAGTCCTGGTGATGCTGGACGACGGATTCGAAATCCCATACCTGTCGAAAGAGCTTGTCGTTGTAGGACTTAGTGAACAAGCGCCGGCTTCCGTTATGACTGCTACGTCTGAGGCCGGAAAGCTAAAAGAATTGCTGTACCTCAGCTTTTCTCTGGAAGGAATGCTGAAAGAGCCCAATATTGGCGTTCGTCTGATCAACAGGCGAAAAGAATCTCTTTTTGTTGCCCTTTACGGTGAAGAGGATAAATACCTGAAACTCGATTCGACTGCTTTGCTGCCAGCCGGAAGCGCGAAATTGGTGATGACGGGTGTATTAAGCACGATTTTAAAACGAGACCGCTTTTTAATACAGCTGCTCCCTCTGCCATCGGAAACCAGCAGTATTCCAGTTTATTGGGCAGGTTATGTTAGGCACCAGGTTCCGGCAATGGCAGATCCCTCGGGCTGGCCAATGCTGGAAGTTCTTGCACAGCGCGGGTTGTTGTTTGAGGTTTATCCACTGTTAAAGCATGAAAACGTTGCGGCACCTCCGAACAAAGACGCTATCAATAAAACTCCGGAGATAAAGAAAAACTGGCTGCTAAGGGAAACAAAGGACGGGATTTTCGAAGTTGACCTTCATATTCATGAATTACTGGAGTCCACTTCAGGAATGGATAACTTCCAGATCATAAATTTCCAGGTCCGTCATTTTGAAAAATGCGTTGATGAAGCGAGGCTTAGAAGTCTGAAACGCTTTGTAGTGATTCACGGGGTTGGGAAGGGCAGGTTGAAAGACGAATTATCGAAATGGTTAAAGGCGGAGGGATTTGATTTTTACGACGCTTCGTTTAAGAATTACGGATACGGAGCCATGGAGATCAGGGTTAGATAGGGTTTTACATCTCGCCCATCTCAACTCCGGAATGTGCATCACAAAATCCGGAGGCACTATTCCTCCCTTTCCATCTTCTCTTTCTTCAAAAGCTCCCCGGCTTTCATCTTCAACCATATAAGATCTGCGGCCGGCTTTGTAGTAATAACTTCGTCGTAAAGCGCCCAGTTCATTTTGTTTTTTCCGAGCTTCACCTTCATCATTTTATTTAAAAGGAGGATAAAGTTATGATAGGTATCTCTCTGGAATTCTGAAATAAACTTATTCCTTCTGAGGTAAATTTTGAAAGCATCCACCAGTGAGAAAAACGGATCAAATTCGTTCATTTCATAATAAACCTTCATCAGCATCGACTTCGAATCCAGGTGATAATAAACATCGTTGAACTCCACTCTTAAAAGCATTCTCAAAGCCTTATCGTATTCCTTCCTGTTAAAATGTACCCAGGCCATACTATACGTATAGGCATTCTCACTGAATTCCGGATTCAATTTCCCTTTATATTCCTCGATAAACTGAGTTACCCAATCGGCCTCAGCAAGCCTTAACCCTGTGGTGACGATGTTTTTAAAATCCGGCTGAGAAACATAATTTCCTTCATAAATCAGTCCTTTTGCAACGATGATCCGGTAAAGGTCAAATATCTGCTGAAGTGAATCACCAATTCCCCGGTTTATACGCTTAATGCAGTAATTCTGAGCAAACACATACATTCCGCGTTCTTCCTTGAGGTTGAAATGCTTTCCGTATTTATCAAGGGTAGCAAGTAGCTCAGCGTAATTCTCCTCATTGTCCTGCTCAATGAGTGTAATATAAATGAGCCTGTAAATCTTAATGACCGGCACATCATCGAAGCTTCCTTTGTTGAGGTACTTAACCATCTCATCGAAGAAGCTCAGATTGTAGTCCACCGAAAGGATGTTCCGGCGATTAATCATCTCGCAATAATACCTGAAGCCACGCGCCAGGTAAGTCGTCTCGAGGTTATCAATCACTGCCTGGAGCGAAGAATCGAAGGCCCTGTTGCGCTTTTCAGATGTGTATTCATAGGAAAGCTCGCTGATCTGGTGGCGGTTGAAATAATAGGTACTGTCGCGTAAAGGCGAGCTTTCGTTTTGAGCAGTAATCGCATCAAGCTCCTGCAGAAAATACTTGTCCTGATTACGGTAATTGAGGCCGGCAAGTAGGTAATATTTCTTTTGGAATGTAGCTTTTGAGTATTCCACGTATGCAATAAAGTCTTCGAGCAGCTTTGTAAGATCGCTCTGGAGATATCTGAACCTCTGTTCTTCGAATACTTCGCCCGGATAGTGCTTTTTGAAGAAAGCCGTCTTTTCAAGTTTGTCGCTGTCGAGCTGATTCTGGTAATGGGAAATGCTTTCCAGGAACCGGTTAAGGTTCTGGTTTTTGTTAAAGAATTCGGACGCAACGTATTGCTGAAATTCTTTAAACTCTTTCTTACTTAGAGTAGTCAGTAATTGAATCAGTTTGCTTGCCTGCATTCCACGTAGGTTGGTAGCAAAAATAGATCTTTAACAATGTGTTTGACGTCAACCCGAAAATAGAAAACCCCGGGCCACCGATAAATCTATTGCTCTTTATCAAACCCAAAAATCACATTATCAAGATCTTAGAGTCCAATTATACTATTTTATCATCCCTGTACAAACGATACTTCCGCAAAAGTGTTCTCTACCTTTTCTGCGATTTAAAACGTATCTTTGATTTAAGAAAAATAAAGGCGTATGAAAACCAGACTCTTTACCCGGGCATTATTACTTGTTACTGCTTTATTCACTGGCGTTTCCCTGTTTGCTGATGGCTCAGGGAACAAAACAAAATATACGTCACCTGTTTACGTCACCCTAAATGCCGGGGTGCTTCAGTCAGGACAGCCTGTTCATCTTACCGTTCAGATCGAAAACCCTAAAAATGTTGCTTTCATTGCTTTGCCACTTGAAGGAAAAGACAATGAAGGTTTCGGAACTGAAGTAAGAACTAGTAAGGCAAAGGACGGCAAAGTGGATGTTGACATTATCATCCGCGGCGGCGAAATAAATCCTGATATCCTTCCACTTCCAACGAACCAGGATGTTAAAATAAAGATCTTCGAAATTGAGTACATTACAGTTGATAATATTTCAGGAGTTTACGGTAGCCAGGATATTCCGCCAACAGGTGTTACTGCTGCAAAAGTTACCGGCGTTGATTATACCGATGAGGCCGGAACTCCTTCCACTCTCAGCCAGGAATCACCTATCGAAATTGCTCCACTTTTCCGTGTGGAAACGATTAAGAAATTTACTGACGTTAATGTTTACCCAAACCCATCAAGAGATGGAAATCTAAACCTTTCCCTTTCTGACGATATTACAGTTTCTCTTATTACAGTCCATAACGCAGTTGGAGCGCTCGTTTATCAGGTGCGTCCTATTACTGCGGGCCAGCAGATAAACCTTAGTCTTGACAACCTCAACAGCGGAGTTTATTTCATCCGTTTAGAGACGGCAAGCGGAGAAATCGTAAAAAAATTCAATATCGCCAGGTAAAAATCCGAAAAAAAATAAAGTCCTGCCAGTGTACTGCACCGGCGGGACTTTTCTTTTTCTGTAAGGGATAGAATTCTGTAGCTTTGCCGCTGTTACGGCCATGCTTCAAACGCTTGTCATATTTGCATTAACAGGTTCTTTTCTGTTAACTTCCTGTCTCCAGCAAACCGCAAGATCGGGAGAGAAGAAGTTTTACGCGCCGGTTGAATACAATGATTTTATTGTTGACCAGGAGAATGCCATCATCAAAAGGATGATCAGGCTCACCGCTACTTATGATTCAGGTTCTACTGCCGAGGTAAGGCTTCAGTTCGACAGTCTTGTGAAACAATCTGACGTAAGTCTTGGTAACATCCGGCGGCTTACCGATTATGAAGGCGACTCGTCTTTGAAGCTCCAGGCTGAGCAGCTTTTCGAATTCTACAACCACATTTTTCACAACGAATACAGGCAGATGGTAGAGATATTCCTAAAGGGCTCTGACGCCACAGATGAAGATATTGCCGAACTTAACAGGATTGTCAAGAGCGTTAGGGTAAAGGAAGAGGTCTTAAACAAGGCTCTTGGAATCGCGCAGAATGTGTTCGCGAAAAAGTTTGAATTTGAATTTCAAGACAGCGCCGGATTAACTGTTCCGGAATATTAATAAACATTAACGCCTCACCGGGTTTAATCGGTTGCACTTAATCAAAAGTCATATGAAACTAAGAGCTGTATTTGCACTTTTATCACTTTCTGCGGCCGTCACGTCCTATGGTCAGCATTCCTGCTGCACCGCTACAGGAAACACTATAGAAGCATTAGCCTCCAACGCCTCTTTCCAGGCAGCCCACCGTTCTCCCCTGCCATTAAATTATAATCCGCAGCATGGAGCAACAGTTACCTTTCCAACGGGCGACGGCAAAACAGGTAGCGCATATTTTATACATGCCGCCAAACCGACCAAAAATGTGCTGATCGTTTGCCACGAATGGTGGGGCCTCAATGATTATATTAAAAGAGAGGCGGAAGCCTGGCAGAGTCAGTTGGGCGATGTAGAAGTTTATGCCATGGATCTTTACGATGGAAAAAGTGCTGCGACGCCAGAAGAAGCAGGGAAATTAATGGGAGCTTTGGATCCGGTACGCGCAACAGAAATCGTTAAGGGCCTGCTGGCAAAAATCGGAGAGGGTAAGAATATCGTTACCCTTGGATGGTGTATGGGTGGAAGTTGGAGCTTTCAAACAGCGCTGCATGCCGGAACCAATGCAAAAGCCTGTGTGATGTATTATGGTTTCCCTGAAGAGGATCAGAAAAAGATCAGTATGCTTAAAACTGATGTGCTCTATATCTACGGCACCAAAGACGCCTACATCAAAAAAGACGTAGTGGAGCAGTTCGGCAAAAGAGTAGAGGCCACTGGCAATAAATTTACCCGTATCGACTACGATGCAGTGCACGCTTTTGCGAATCCGAGCAACCCCGACTACGATAAAAAGAATGCGGATGATGCTCAGGTAAAAGCCATCGCGTTTCTTAAAAAAGGTATGCAATAGGGAAATCATAAATGCTGCGACGCAGTTCAAAATGCCGTCGCAGCATTCAAGCTATAATTATTCACTTCGGATATTCCAGATAAAACACATTGCGCCTATAAAGTAAAATCAACCAGCGCCGCATGGCTTTTTCAAAACCACTTTCCCAATGGGGCCATCCCCAAAATCAACGACAAAATCTTTTGGCCCTTAGCGCTTGTCCAAAGCAAATACGTTCTGCCCTTAACGCAAAAGCTAAAAGCGCCAAAAGGCTCTTTCTTCAAACACTTCCGCAATGGGACATCCCCAAAATCGCCGACAAAATCTTTTGCCTTTAGCCTTGTCTGTAGCATACATTCTGCATAAAACTTAAAATCGCCGTCAGGGGCATCTTGAGGTTCTGAAGCAAGGAAAAACAAGCGATTCACGAATTGCGGCCACTGCAAATATCCCCGTTGTTTTTGCGTTCTGATCTGTATCGCTTCAAGATTGCTGACACATCTTGCCGCCGAAATCTGAAAACTTTTTAAAAACTCAAGTCCTCCTTTCCCTATCCGGGCTAAAGTTTAGGGTAATTTGCATCTTTCCACTTTACCTAAAATGATCAGACTTCTCATCCGGTCTTGTTGCGTCGCTATTGCCTTACTTTTAGGTATACAGCTCAATGCCCAGCAGATAAAATCTTTTTCTACCAATCCTGAACAGTTTCTCAAAGAACTTGAGACGCATATGGAAACCGCAGATAAAAATGTGGCAAAAGAGCTTATGGAGCTTTTCGAGCCAATATGGCTTACAAAATTTAATGCCGCGCAACAAGCTACAATTGTCGCCACCGCGAATGCAATGCTTAAAAAACGGATGAACGCAATCCCTAATTTCAAGGATTACTTCAAATGCCTTATTGCCTTTGATCAGGGAGGAAAAAGCATCCAGCAATTCAACGACTGGCATGTAACGCTTGACAAGACAATTCCCAAACTCACGGCCGGGAAGTTCGACCAGTATCTGTTGTTTTCCGAAGATCTTTTCCGCGATAATGCACTTTATAAATCCGATGCGATCTCGTGGTACAGCCAACGCGGCGATTTCACATTTTCATTCGACAGTATTCCTAAAGTAACATTTGGGGTAACGGTCATCAGGGGAATTACCAGATCCGACAGCACGATTATAGCACAAACTTCCGGCGTCCTGTTTCCGACAATTTATGAGTTCTATGGAAAAAAAGGAAAGGTTCTCTGGACACGGGCAGGGTTAACCGAAGCACAGGCAAATGCCCAGCTTCAGACTTATACATTGCCCGTTAAAACCACAAAGTTTAGTTCTGATAGCGCCATCTTCACATTTCCAAAATATTTTAAGGAACCGCTCTTGGGAATGGTCAGCGATAAATTAACCGATAACCCAACGGGAAGGGATGTAACGTATCCACGCTTTACTACATATAACAGCGCATTTTCGATCCCCGAAATTTACAAGGGAGTTGATTTCCTCGGTGGGGTTTCCGTTCAGGGCGACAAGTTACTAGGTGCTGGAACCAATGAAGTTCCCGCACAGTTTATCTTTAAACGCGAAGGGAAACCGTTTATCCGCGCTGCATCCAAAAATTTCCTTATAGAAGATAAGAGCATGCAGAGCTCGCAGGCTTCAATCAAAATATATGTAGACGAAGATTCCATTGTCCACCCAGGGCTTGTATTCCGCTACCTCGATGAAAAACGCGAATTGTACATGCTGCGCAACGGAGAAGGCTCCTCCCAGACGCCATATTTCAATTCCTATCATCAGCTGGACATGGATTTTGAAATGCTGCAATGGAAGGTAGATGAGCCAACCATGAAATTCAAAGCTATTGCCGGCGCTGTGGAAAGCAAGGCCTCCTTCGAGTCATCCGATTACTTTAGGGAAGAGCGGTATATCGAGATCCAGGGAATGGATACCGAAAGTCCGCTGCTCGTGATACGAAAGCTCGCCGACAAAACCGGGCGGGAAGAGTTCAGCGCCAACGAGGTAGCACGCTTTTACGCGATCGAGATAACACAGGTGCGGCATATTCTCAGAAGGTTGTCAGCAAAAGGGTTTATTCTATTTAATGAAGAAACAGAACAGGTAATCATGAAGCCCCGGCTAAGAAAATATCTGCTGGCGCTTAACGGGAGGGCCGACTACGATGTGATCCAGTTTTTTTCAGGGGTAAATGGTGATCAGAATAACGCCGAGCTCAGCCTCCTAAACTGGGATTTAAGGATGCACGGCGTGCAGAAGATATTCCTTAGTGATTCACAGAACGTTGTGATCTACCCTAAAAATCAGGAACTGGTAGTGCATAAAAACCGTGATTTTGATTTTGCCGGACGAATCGTGGCTGGAAGGTTTGAGTTCTTCGGGAAAAAATTCGACTTCCTTTATGATAAATTCAAGCTTAACCTTGATAATGTTGATTCCCTTAGGCTGCGTGTTGAAGGTGGCGAAAAGGACGAGTTCGGGAAATACCCGCTGATAAAAGTTAAAACCGTCGTCGAAAATGTAATCGGAGATCTGCTTATCGATCACCCCTTCAATAAAAGCGGAGTAAAGTCCCTCGCTAAATACCCTGTCTTTAACTCTGCAAAAAATTCCTACACTTTTTACGATAAGAAATCTATTGTCGGAGGCGTCTACAACCGAAGCAATTTCTACTTCCAGCTGGACCCGTACACTGTTGATAGTCTCGACAACTTTAAAAGCGAAGGTCTGATATTCGACGGAACCTTCGTGTCTGCCAACATTTTCCCTGATCTCCGCGAACAGCTTAAGCTTCAGGAAGATTATTCACTCGGATTCAAGCGAAAAACCGAACCTGCAGGACTTCCGATCTACCAGGCAAAGGGTACCTTCATAAACGATATGCAGATGAGTCATAAAGGTCTGCGCGGCACCGGTGAAATCCAATACATTACCACGACTGCCAAATCGGATGACTTCCTTTTCTATCCTGACTCTGTCAATGCTTTCTGCCGCAGTTTGAACGTAAGGGCGGAGACGAAAGGAAGTGTGGAATATCCGGATGTTGAAGCGGCAAACGTAAAGCTACATTGGGAACCATACAATCCAAACATGTTTGAGGTTGTGCAGACGGATCAGGCCATTTCCATGTATGCTGGCGAATCGAAGCTTAAAGGGAAGATTGCCATTGGTGACGCTGGTATGACAGGTGCCGGAACGCTGGAATTTGCGAGCGCTGAAGTTGCCTCTAAAGCATTCCGTTTCCGGAAGGAGGATTTTAAGTCCGATACTGCATCGTTTGCATTTACTGCGCGTGATGAGGTAAAAGCTGACGGATCAAAAGAAGTAGCGATCAAAACTGACAACGTGAAGGCGGATGTGAGTTTCAAAAATCGTCAGGGGCAGTTCAAATCCAATTCAGCCGAATCATACATCGAATTCCCGGTGAACAAATACATTGCTTATATGGATGAGCTTCGCTGGTATATGGATAAGGATGAGGTGGATATGAACTCGTCGATGAACGAGATCGACCTTATCGGTTCGAGGTTTGTTTCTACCCGGGCAGACCAGGATTCTATCACCTTTGTGGCGCCGCGAGCTAAGTATGCGATGGCCGACCGCACGATCAGGACAGAAGGTGTAAAGCTGATTCGTGTTGCTGATGCTACGATCTTCCCGAATGAAGAAAAGATCAACGTAGAAAGGAATGCGGTAATTACAACGATGACCAATTCGAAACTCACGGCCAACAATGATCTTAAGTACCACGATATCTACAATGCATCCATCGATATTCTCGGGAAGAAGAAATACAAAGCGAGCGGAGATTACGATTTTGAAGATGAGGCTGGAAAAGTCCAGAAGATCACTTTCACAGGCATTACGCAAGACTCTCTCGGAAATACAATCGGTTCGGGAGAAATAGCAGAAGCTGTGAATTTTACTTTGAGCCCTGACTTCGAATTCCAGGGCAAGGTGAACCTTTTTGCCCCGATGAAGCAACTGAATTTTGAAGGCGGTGTGAGGATCAACCATGCATGCACCGGCTTAAACAGGAACTGGCTCCAATTTAAAAACTACATCGACCCCACTAATGTTATGATCCCGGTAGATTCATTTCCTAAGGGCATTGACAATGAAAAGCTGATGGCGGGGCTAGTTCTGGTAAAGGATTCAACCCACGTATATCCTGTCTTCATTTCCAAAAAACAAAAGACAGGTGACCAGGAGATTCTTACCTCAAGAGGATTCCTGAAGTTTGATAAAACAAAACAGGAATACCAGATAAGCACTAAGGAAAAGCTTGATAATTCTGATCTTCCCGACGATTATGTGGCAATGAAAAAAGCCAACTGCGATATTGCAGGGGAAGGAAGGCTGAATTTCGGACTCGAACTTGGGCAGGTGAAGATGGCCAGCTTCGGAACGGCCAGTCATAGCATAGCAACCGATGAAACCAAATTTAAAGCGACAATTGCCATTGACTTCTTCCTTGCTCCGGAGCTCTGGAAGATGATTGAGGAAACCATTGCTGCCACCAGCGGACTCGCCCCTTCAGATGTTTCTTCTCCCGATTACAAAAAAGCGCTTACAGGTTTGATTGGTAAAGAAGCTGCGGATAAGGTGCTGAAAGACATTGCCGCCACCGGAACGATCAAACGATTCCCCGACGAGCTTAATCATTCCATCGTTTTCAGCAACGTGGAAATGAAGTGGAATACCGAAACACGTTCTTACGTTTCCGAAGGCTGGCTTCCCGTTTCCAATATTGGTAAAACCGCAATTAATAAGGTATTGAAGGGAAAGATAGAATTGGTGAAGAAGCGGGGCGGCGATATCGTTAACTTTTACATAGAGCTTGAGTCTCAGAAATGGTACTTCTTTAGTTATAGCCGAAATGTGATGAACGTGATTGCCGGCGATGAGCCATTTAATGTGGCGGTTAGGGAAATGGATGGTAAAAAACGGCAGGTTGAAGGTGAAAAAGGGCAGCCGCCATACCAGTTTATGATCGGAATTGAGAAACGAAAAAGGGATTTCATGGAACGTTAGGCTGATGCAATAACAGCAGACTTAACTTAGAATTAATGATTTGATTACATTTGCCAAATGCTTTTACCTGGCATCTTTCTGTTGGTTATCGCTTACCTGCTGGGATCTTTTCCTACTGCAGTGTGGATAGGCAAGATCTTTTACAACACAGATGTAAGGGACCACGGAAGTGGAAATGCAGGAGCTACCAATACTTTCAGGGTTTTAGGGAAGACTGCCGGCATTCCTGTTTTGCTTCTTGATGCATTTAAAGGATGGCTAGCGGTGATGTTGCCTCTTTGGTATTTGAGTGCACCCGATTCTCCTGTGCTCTTTGAGAACTTCAGGGTGCTATGCGGGGCGGCGGCGGTTTTCGGACATATTTTTCCTGTTTTTGCAGGATTCAGGGGAGGAAAAGGTATTGCAACGCTATTGGGTGTTTCGATCGGAATGCAGCCTGTAGCAGCGCTTTTCTGCATCGGCCTTTTTCTGCTTGTATTACTTCTTACCCATTACGTTTCTCTTGGTTCTATCCTGGCTTCTATGTTTTACGCCACATTTATTTTATGGATCGAACGTGCGCACCACGATGCTACCATTATCTTCGCAGTTACGATTCCTCTGCTTGTTATTCTAACACATATGAAGAACATCCGAAGGATGATAAAAGGCAACGAAAGCCGTACATACCTTATCAACCGGCGAAACCAATAAATTAACTCGTGTTGTTTTTACCGGGCAAATTGTATTTTTAAAATGCTTATTTTTGCATAACAGCATCTTTGAAAAACATGACCACTTTGACACATTTTCAGGAACAGGGAAATCTGGATACTTTACTTCTTGAAGTAGAGCAATGCCAGCTAGTACTTTTCAATGACGACGTGAACACTTTTGATGACGTTATCCGCTGGCTCATAGAGATCTGCGAACACGAAGCGATCCAGGCCGAACAATGCGCTTACATCGTACATCATGCAGGTAAATGCTCTGTAAAGACCGGTTCGTGGGATGAACTTGAGCCAAAAGCAACAGCACTACTGGACCGCGGTTTATCCGTTGAGATCGTTTAAGAAACCAATCGAACATTCTTTTTTCTCACTGTCTTCTTTGTAAAGAAAGGGAAAGCTGTATATTTGCCGCCTCAATAAGGTTTTGTAGCTCAATTGGATAGAGCGTCTGACTACGGATCAGAAGGTTGGGGGTTCGACTCCCTCCAAGACCACGAAAGTTAAAGGGTTATGAGGTTTTCTTCATAACCCTTTTTGTTTTTCGTTACCGCAAGTCAAAAGAAATTTTGACTGTATAGACGCAACATTTTGCGTCTATACTTGCCTCAGTTATCATTGCGTTTTGAAAGTGAATTAACATTACAGCAATTCCTCCTGAGCAGGTGAAAATCGTTTCCCACTGGAGACAGGAAAAGATAGAAGGGTGTGTGTGGATGCGATAGGTTTACTGTGATTAAATAATCATTCCCGCCCGCCATCAAACCTCTATTCTCAAGCTACCCCTATTTCTTCCCTCGAAAAACAAAATACAAAATCAACCCTACAACCAATACAACCAGCAAAATACCAAAGCCCATTCCTGCCTTGAAGATACCACCAATAACACTGCAGGAAGTAAAAAGTGTTGAGATGAATGCGAGAAGAATACTAAGGTTAAAAACAGAGCTTTTCATAAGTTTGGTTTTAGTTGGATTTAATTATTCTCAAACCCATAACCATGCAATGGAATGCCGCTAAGCCATTTTAAGGGATCGAAAAAAAATTCCCGGAAAAAACCCTTTAAAATTAGTTCATCGTAATTACCTTTAAATACACGGAAATTGCGGAAAGTGCTGGTTGTTTGCTTACGGCTTGCAATCATTTATTCGTCAGATTGTGCCACAGGTAAAATAATTATCCGGGTTATTCGGGAAACCTTTAAAATATAACCGGTAAGAAATGACACCATATTGTAGTGGGAATGCCCCGATGCTGGCACAATTTTCCGTTTTCAATACCTTGAATTTTTAAAGCTGTAAAAGGATGAATAATATGTCAAGCATCAACCTACTGATGATGGATTGGATGAGGATACTTGAGTTGAAGGAAGACGACCTCATCAGGCTTACATTATCCGATAGATCAGAAATTACCGGGTCGATTTATAATGGGAAAGATGCGGAATTACCGGTGAATTTTCCGGGTACATTCAAATTTGATGTAATACTTATCCGTAAAACGAGTGAGCATATCACAGAAAACGGGGTAACGCCTATACGTGATGATAATTGGACGATTATCTACAAGCATGAAGTGGAGGCGGTGGATATTATTCGGGGAGAGAAGTAAGCTAATTAGAGTCTGTCTATAGAGTCTCCTGATGCAGTTGCACTAGCCCGAAAAATGCTCATCCCGCACAAAACGGGACTGCGCTTTTTCGTCCGTCGTGGGCCTAGTGAGAAGCCCCTACAGTTCAGACTCCTGAATCTGTGGACAGACACTAATTAAGTCTTTGACAGTAAATTTTTCAGGCGCATCGCGGCGCTTTTTAGTTTCGCATGAAGAAATTTGATTTATTAGAACTCCTTGAGTCCTTTGAGCCCTTTTGGTTAAAATATGCGCATCGCGGCGCTTTTTAGTTTCACATAAAGCGCAAGAAAAGTTTCATTCAGGCAAGCACTAAGCTCACGAAGAAATTTGAGTTATAAGAACTCCTTTGTTTTCTTTGAACCTTTGTTGTGCTGCTGGTTTCACACAAAGCTCACGAAGAGTTTGAGTCAGACAAAGGAACACGAAGGATTTTGATTTAACGAAACGCCCTCGTTTACTCTATTAGACCCTGCAACACCATTGTAAGGCGAATGGGCCTTGTGGTAAAATACACGAGCCTTTTTATTTCACCAGTTCTCCGCTCAACCGCATTAGTGCCAGCTCTGCCTGTTTTGCTGTAAAACGGGCCGCCGTTACACGTGTTATCGCTTCCTCATAACTTCGCTGAGCTTCCTTTACTATTAATATGTCAGCGCTTCCCACACGTTGTCTTTCCAAAGCGAGTGTTACATTTTCTTTTGCTGCACCAAAGTTCTGCTCTTCCAACTCGCGAATTTCCGATGCGGATTTCCACGTTCGGTACGCGATAAGTACGTCTGCTGAAACAGTCGCCCGCGCATCGCTTACAAACAGATCTGCCGTTTTTTGTCTCACTTCGAACTGTCTGACCTGGGAACGCAGCTGGCTTCCGTTGAACAGGTTCCAGGTTATCTGCAATCCCGCATTCGGACCCTGACTGTAATTGTACAATGCAAAACCGGCCTCACTGCTGTTTCTCGTCAATCCATACGCCGCCAGCAGGTTTAACTGTGGCAGGTACCCGGATCGCAATTCTTTTACCTGGGAGCCGGCAACTTTACTGTTGTTTTCTGAAAGCAACACCGACGCATTGTTTTTTCCTGACTTCTGCTGAAGATCTTCCAACGAAGGTTGAAACTGCACTGGAATAGAATCCACCACATCAAACACCAGCGAAAGATCACGTGCCAGCAAACGGTTGAGCTCTAGCCTGGCGTTGTCGAGCTGCATATTCTGCTCAAGAAGCTGCGATTTCCATGTATTACGATCCACCGTTGCCTGAAGCACCAGCTGCCTTGAGCCGTTGCCTACGTCGAACCTCGTTTTAGCAAAAAGTAGCTGCTCCTCCGAAACTTCCAGGCCGAATTGCCTTGCCTGAACTTCCTGCTTTAACCGAACAATGGTGTAATAGGTATTTAAAGCTTGCTCAACGGAAGTCTCCAGCTGTTGCCTCATACTTAGGTGTGCGCCTTCTTGCTGCTGTTTCAAACGGTCGTAGGTGTAAAACATTCGTCCACCGTCGAACAATGTCCACGACATTCCCAGCTGTGCATTCACGTTGTTGGCCTCTACCCCATTATTCTTAACTGCTAGTCCATTGGAAAAGCGCTGGTTAATATCGGTGGATTGTACCGTTCCCTGGCCGTTAAGATAAATGTAGGGCAGCATTCCAGCGTTCCCCCGTGTAGCAGCAAGGGAAGCTACTTCAGCATCGTTGCGCGCTATGCTAACATTGTAGTTGTTCTTCAGGACAATTTCCACAGCCTGCTCCGGAGTTAGCGGTGATTGCGCCATTACCGGAAGAGTACCAACCGATAAAAGAATAAAAAGCCAGGAACTATTCATGTGTTTCAATCGTGCTTTGTTCGGTTGTGTTAAAGGCGTTTCCATCTGGTAGCGCTTCGTGGGAAGTCTTTTTCTTTGATAATTTAGAATACATAACAGGAATAACGAATAATGTGAGTACGAGAGAAAACAGCAGCCCGCCGATCACCACTATCCCCATTCCCATTCGACTTTTAGCTCCGGCACCTAATGCAAGCGCAATCGGCAAAGCTCCAAGAGCTGTGGCAAGGGTGGTCATAAGGATCGGGCGCAGGCGTGATGTTGCCGCCTTTATTGAGGCTTCCACTTTTTCTAAACCTTGTTCGCGCAGCTGATTTGCAAATTCAACGATCAGAATTCCGTTCTTGGTAACCAGCCCTACGAGCATGATTGTGCCGATCTGGCTGAAAATATTCCATGTCTGGTTAAAAAACCAAAGCGAGAAAAATGCTCCTGCGAGTGCCAGCGGAACGGTAAGAAGAATGATCCATGGATCTATAAAACTTTCAAACTGTGCGGCAAGAACCAGGTAGATAAGTAACAAAGCGAGACAAAATGCAAACAGAATATTGGAAGAGCTTTCAGCATAATCCCGTGACGCCCCGCTAAGTGCTGTGGAAAAAGATGGATCGAGCAACCTGCCGGCAATTTCATCCATTGCCTTTAACCCATCACCGATAGTTTTACCGGGAGCAAGTCCGGCCGAAACTGTTGCCGATGAATACCGCTCGTAATGGTAAAGCTGAGGCGGACTACTTTCTTCTTTTACATCAACAAGATTATCCAGTCGTATCTGTGCGCCTTTGCTGCTTCTCACATAAAGTGTGGTTAAATCAACAGGTTCATCGCGGTTCTCCCGATCCACCTGCCCTATTACCTGGTACTGCTCGCCTTCCATATTAAAATAGGCGATGCGGCTTCCGCTTAAAGCAAGCTGTACCGTTTGAGCAATATCACGCACCGAAACTCCAAGATCAGCGGCACGATCACGGTTTATGTTTACGTAAAGTTCAGGCTTGTTGAACTTCAGGTTTACATCAACCCCTTGAAAAACAGGATTTTTATTTGCTTCCTCGAGAAATTTTGGAAGCACTGCTTTCAGCTTTTCAAATGTTGGTGCCTGAAGCACATATTGAACCGGTAGACCTCCACGGCCACCAGTAGAAATCGTTTGTTGAGGAATAACAAACATTTTTGCCTCAGTAAAACCTTTTGAAGCTTTTGAAATGTAATTGGCAAGCTGTTGCTGAGTTCTGTCACGCTGTGACGGCTCGGTAAAAACCATCCTGATAAAACCTGTGTTCACAGCTCCTGATCCTGCAAAGGAAGGAGCTGTGACTGTTAGTAACACCGTCTTTTCCGGAACGGAATCATTTACAAACTGTGTGAATTTCTGCATGAATCCATCCGTGTACTCATAAGAAGCTCCTTCGGGTGCAACAACCTGTATCCGGAACCAGGAGCGATCTTCCAGCGGTGCCAGCTCCGACTGAAGTAAAGGAAATATCGCTACAATCATCCCGATTGCAGCAATAAGGATCACGATTGCCTGCCATCCCTTTTTGAGAAATCCTGTTAATGAACGCATGTAGCTGCTTTCCATCTTTTCGAAAAACGGCTCCGTCATTTCATAAAACCTGCTGCGCTTTTTAACGTCTTTCCTTACCAGCCTTGCGTTAAGCATTGGTGTAAGCGTTAATGATACGAATGCAGATATAAGAACAGCTCCGGCTATCACCACTCCAAATTCCCTGAACAGCCTTCCTACAAATCCTTCAAGAAAGATTACCGGCAGGAACACCGCCGCAAGCGTTACGGATGTTGAAACAACGGCAAAAAATATTTCGTTGGAACCCTTGATGGCTGCTTCCATCGGCGGCATACCTGCTTCAATTTTCTTGTAAATATTTTCGGTTACAACGATCCCATCATCAACCACCAGCCCGGTTGCCAGAACGATGGCCAGGAGTGTAAGCACGTTAATGGAATAGCCCATTAAGTACATTATAAAGAATGCTCCGATGAGCGACACCGGGATATCGATCAACGGCCGTATCGCAATAAGCCAATCGCGGAAAAACAGGTAAATAATAATGATCACAAGTATAATCGCGATCAGGAGTGTTTCTCCAACCTCTTCAACACTTTGCCGGATAAACTTTGTGTTATCCAACGCAATTCCCAGCTTATAATCTGCCGGTAAATCTTTCTTTATCTCCTCTACCCTTTTGTAAAACTCATCCGCTATATCCAGGTAGTTGGCGCCAGGCTGTGGAATAAGCGCCAGGCCTATCATAGGAGTGCCGCTCTGCCTTAAAATCGTTTCTTCGTTTTCTGCACCCAATTCTGCAATGCCTATATCTTTTATCCTAACAATTCCTCCCGAATCTTCAAGAAGAATCAGGTTATTAAAATCATCCTCTCCGGTGAGCTTACCCATTGTTTTAACACTGAGTTCGGTGCGGTTCCCTGCTATCTTTCCTCCCGGCAATTCTACATTCTGCTCTTGCAGTGCCGTACTTATATCCCGGGCAGTGATTCCATAAGCATTCATTTTAACAGGATCCATCCGGATACGCATGGCATAGCGCTTTTGTCCCCAAATCTGCAATGAGCTCACTCCGGGAATTGTCTGCAGCCGTTCACCAATAACATTTTCGGCGTAATCACTCACCTGGAGCTGGTTCTTGGTATCGCTCTGAACGGTAAGACTGATGATCGCATCTGAGTTTGCATCAGCCTTGGTAACAGTGGGCAATCCATCAATGTCCTGGGGAAGGTTCCGTACTGCCTGGGAAACCTTGTCGCGCACATCATTCGCCGCAGCTTCAAGGTTTGACTCCAGGTTGAACTCCACAGTAATGTCGCTGCTTCCAAGGTTACTTGCTGACGAAATGGTGCGAATCCCTTCTATCCCGTTAAGAATCTTTTCTAATGGCTCGGTAATCTGCGACTCGATAACATCGGCACTTGCCCCTGTATAATTGGTCCTTACGGTAATGATAGGCGGATCGATTGACGGATATTCCCTTACGCCAAGGCTATTAAATCCAAGCAACCCAAAAAGAATGATTACCAGGCTCATCACTATTGCGAGAACTGGTCTTTTAATGCTTATCGTCGAGAGACTGCTCATCTGGCTTTATCCTCCTTTGCAGCATCATTAGTTATTTTGGTAATCTTTAGCGGAACACCGTTCTTAAGCGACATGATTCCAGTTGTAATAACGGTATCGCCTTCCTGCAGTCCTTCCAGCACCTGTATTCGCGCATCGTTTCTCAGACCGGTCCGGACTTGTACTTCTTTCGCTTTTCCGTTTCGGCTAACAAAAACTTTCTGCCCTTTAAGGATTGGGATGATGGATTCGGTTGGGATCATTAGCGCATCAGGAGTTTCTTCCAAGGGAATCTTTACCTGCACAAATGTTCCGGGCAAGGCTTTGTTTCCTGCATTTTCTACCAGGGCACGTACCCGGACCGACCGTGTAGAAGCATCGATCTGCGGTTCGATCGCGTAGGTTTTTCCCTTAAAAACTGCGTTTGATCCCTGAAAAGTAAATTCCACCTGCACATCAGCCCTCAATAATGAAAAATATTGTTCCGGTAAAGAAAACTCAAGTTTTAAGGGATTCATTTGCTGAAGAATTGCAATGCGCGCTCCGGTGGCCACAAAAGCACCATCACTCACCGAACGCAAGCCAATTGTCCCGTTGAACGGAGCCCGAATCTCTGTTTTTCGAATTTGTGCATCCAGGTTGTCGATATCTGCCTGGATTTCCTGGACTAAGCTGATGGCAATGTCGGCCTCTTCCCTACTCGTTGCATTGATGGAAACAAGCTGCTTCAAACGATCTGATCGTTCTGTTGCCAGTTTTTTCTGAAGCTCGAGTTTTCGTTTCTGAGCCTGCAGGTCGTTATCGTTAAGCTTCACCAACAACTGACCTTTAGAAACCTGCTGACCTTCCTTAAAATTAAGCTGCGTGATCTTTCCCGGAACTTCCGGGCTAAGCACAACTTCTTCGTTTGCCAGCAGGCTGCCTGTTGCCAGAACATCGTTGCTTAGCTTTGCCTGATGAACGACAAAAGCTGTTACAGTTGCTGCCGGAACTGCTCCCGGCCCTTTCGAAGGCGGTGCTTCCTGCTTCTTTGAAAATAATGTAAATTTTATCAGCAGGACACTCCCCGCAACAGCAATAATTATTAGTACTTTCTTCATCCGTATTTAATTGCCGAGCCTGCTAAAGGCTCAATGGTTTTTTAAGATTTCTTGTAAGCAGGCACGTCACTTTTCTGAAGACCTTCTGCTCTTCGTCGGTTGTTCCTTCCATTATTTCCACGCTTAAATCATCTATTGCTTTCTGTATCACCGGAATCATTGCTTTTCCTTTGGCTGTAAGCGAAATGAGGTAGCTGCGACGATCGTTAGGATTTGCCGTTCTTAAAAGGTAATCCTTTTCAACAAAACCATCAATTACTCTCACCATCGTTGCTTTGTCGATATCAAGAAAATCGCCGATGTCCTGCTGGCTAACGGCCGCATGGCTTTTATCCACGAAGACAAGCACAGAATAATACCGATCGACATCGTGAAGCGTCAGCTTCTGATAAAGTCTTGAGAAATAGAGCTTTGATAACACAGCGAGATGACGCCCTAATGGTAAGTCAGAATAAAGAGGAGGCGACACCGGCAAATTAGTTTGCATTTGAAATTGTTTGCATTGTAAACTAAAGTCCTTACATATTGTTTTTAAAAAACTTAATAAAAATTCTGCCCGTTGGGAGTGCCAGAATTTATGCCCTTACATTTGCCGGAATGGTTCGATTATCAGTTGTTTCGTATCTAAATACTACTCCTTTTCTTTATGGGATAAAGCATTCAGGATTTTTGAACTCAGCGGATTATGAGCTGAGTCTTGACAATCCGGCGAGCTGTGCCGACAAATTGCTCAGCGGAAAAGCCGATATCGGTCTGATACCAGTGGCGGTTCTTCCGCTTCTTTCGCACTATAACATCATCGGTAACACCTGTATTGGTGCTAACGGAAAAGTAGATTCGGTTTTGTTAATGAGTGAAGTTCCGTTGAACCGGATAAAAACGATTTACCTTGATTACCAGAGCCGCACTTCGGTTAATCTTTGCCGCATCCTTGCATCGAAACTATGGAAAATTGATGTGGAGTTTGTCAACGCTCCCGAAGATTTTCTCGATCATATTTCAGGAAACACCGCAGCTGTTGTAATCGGCGACAGAGCGTTGGACCTCCGCGAAAAATTTCCTTTTACCTATGATCTTTCAGAAGGTTGGAAAGACCTGACAGGCCTGCCGTTCGTCTTCGCAGCGTGGGTTAGCGTAAATAATACCGGGGCGGAATATGCGCCAAGGCTTGAAGCTGCTTTGCAATGGGGAATTGATCATTCTAGAGAAGCAGCGAAAGCAATTAGTGGAAGTTATCCGTTACACTACCATGTTGACACCTATCTTACCCAACGTATTTCTTACACGCTTGATGAAGCTAAACGAAAAGCGCTGGAAACTTTTTTATTTATGCTTAGTAAATTAACGGATTCTGGAAACTGATTTTTTTATCTTTATTTTTTTAAAACCCATCCTGGCATGAAGCAAATCCTGCTGGCCTTTTCACTTATCACCGGTTCTGTTCTTTCGTCCGGTGCTATGTCTATTGTTGACCACGGAACTAGCAAGGTGCAGCTTCTGAGGGTTAAAAACATGATCAACGGAGGCGATTATGTTGGTGCAAGCCGCATACTTCGTGACTTTGAAAAGACCGATTCTGTTACCTCAGAGCTTTATTACCTGAGTGGGTTGTGCAATTTCCATCTTGGAAATTGGGAAGATGCAGCTGAGCGGCTCGAACGTTCAATCGCTCTTGATGGCAACGAAGACCCGGAGAAATACTTCTATCTCGGTCGCACGTTCCAGACACAGGGAAAGCTGGATGCAGCGGTAGTTCAATACCAGAAATTTATTGAGAAGCATCCAAAGAAAAATGAAGATACCGAGGAGGCGGCAATTCTTCTTGATCAATCGCGCCGTGCCTCGGAGATGATGAAGAATCCGGTAGACGTTAAAATCCGGAATATCGGCGAAGCAATTAATTCTGAATTTCCTGAATACAACCCATCTGTCTCTGCGGACGGAAAAACATTGATTTTTACTTCCCGCAGACCTGAAAGTACAGGAAAACTGCAGGATCCGGAAGACGGGAAGTTCTATGAGGACATTTATATTTCGAAAAAAGACAGTATCACCGGAAGATGGAAAGAGGCAGAAGCGGTTCCTGGTCAGCTCAATACCGAAACGCATGATGCCAATATGGCCCTTTCTCCCGATGGGAAACAGATTTATGTTTACCGCAACCTTGGCGCAAGAGGTTCGGGTGCTATCCTTATCTCGAAGCAATCACGCACTGGAAAATGGGGAGAAGCGACACAGGTGGATGGTGATATCAATACAAGCTACTTTGAAAGTTCTGCTTGTGTTTCGCCAGACGGCAAGTTCCTGTATTTCGTAAGCGAGCGCCCGAAAGGCGGATTCGGAATGGGTGATATTTATGTCGCAAAGCGCGAAGGAAAAACCTCATGGGGCAACGTTGTCAACCTCGGACCAGTTATAAATGATGAATACGACCAGATAGGAGTTTTCATTCACCCTGATGGAAAAACGCTTTATTATGCATCCAACACCCCCAAAAGTATCGGAGGTTACGACATTTTTAAATCCACGATGGATAATAAAGGCAACTGGACAGCACCTGAAAATCTCGGTTATCCTATAAACACCTTGGGAGATGAGCGCTTTTTCGTGATGAATACAGACGGAAAAACGGCCTTTTTCAGCAGTAATCGCGACAGTGGTGCCGGCGACCTGGATATCTGGGAAATTGACTTTTCGGCAGCAAAGAAAGCTGGTCCGGAAGCTATTGCTCCTCAGGTTCCGAAAGGACCAGTTCTTTCTATTTTTACGGGAAAAGTAATAGACTCTAATGCGGGAGAAATCATCGAGATCGAGCTTGTGGTAACAGAAAAGAATAGCGGTAAAACCAGCTCATTCTCAAGCGATGAAAACGGACAGTATTTTATCACTCTGGAGGGAGATAAAGATTACACGGTAACGATTACCGATCCTTTATTTAAAGATTACAGCTTCGAGTTTCATCTGGGCGCCCAGGAGACGGGTACATTCACCCAGGAGAAGCTAATAGTGCTGGATAAGGTGAAAAAATGACGGGTACTAACGCGCTTTGAGGCTCGTTCCTACAACATCTGATATCTTTACCGGATAGAATTCCTTTATGAAAAATCTCTCCTTTTTTGCCTGTGTTCTCTTTTCATCTACAGTGCACGAAGGTGCCGCACAGGGGTTTATCTCTGAGACATTTTATGTTAGCGGAAATCGTATTCTTGATCCGTGCGGAGTAGCTTTTGTTCCACGGGGGATTAATTATGCTGTGCTGGATGATTGGGATTTTCCGGGAAACATGAATGATGGCGGCGAGCTTTCGGAACAGATTATTCAGGCAAATCCAAATTCGGTTCGTATCACCTGGTATAACGATTACGGACAAAGCGATCGTCCAGAGTATAGCCTTTCCGATCTCGACAGTGTTATTACAAGGTTCAAAAGAAACGGAATCGTAAGCATCATCACCCTGATGGATGTTACATGCAGCAATGACTACGAGTCCTACAATTCAGCTACTGCTTTCTGGACCGATCCTGCAGTGGTTGCCCTTGTTGAGCAGCACCGTGGAAATGTAATGATAAACATCGCCAATGAGTTTGGATATGTAAACTGGGATGCAAACCCTGTAACAGCAATTGAAACCTGGAAAAATAATTACATACAGACAATTCAGCAATTAAGGATTGCCGGATTAACCGTTCCTCTGATAATTGATGCTCCTGATTGCGGAACAAGCCTGGATGCACTTCTTACTGCAGGAGCAGAAATCACGGGAGCGGATGTTCAGGCCAAAACAATCCTTAGCGCCCATGCTTACTGGTCGTTGCAAGCCGGAAATGATTCTGTTTCGCTGCGCAACAGGCTATTGCAGATCAACGCTGCCGAATTCCCTGTAATTCTGGGTGAAGTTGCAAACTGGCAAACAGATGCACAACCTTGTAATTACGATATCGATTACACAGCATTACTGAAAATGTGCGAGGAGCTTTCGATTCCATGGCTGGCCTGGGCCTGGACGAATGACTATTGTGCGTTGAGGCAGATGTCGGAAAATGGAAATTTTAGTTCGCTTACACCTTACGGAAATGTAATTGTAAATGATCCACAGTTTGGACTTTCCGCGCATGCTGTAAAAACACCTTATATGCTGAACGAATTTTCCTGTTTGCTGACAGGAATCGGAAAGCAGGTAGCGGCTCAGGATGCTTTCAGAATTATGACCGATGTCAACGGTGATAAGAGCTTGGTAATTCTAAACGACGGAAACGTTTCCGTATCAAAAGTTGATGGAAGACTATTAATAAATGGGGCATTTCAAAAGAATGAACGTGTCGCTTTAAATGGGCTTGTTGCTCAACTTTTGATCGTTTCTTATGTCGGAAGAAATGGTTACATGGAAACGAAAAAGGTGGTTTTAAGGTAAGTCCAGTGGTCGTTTTATTTCCGGGCACTGCGCTACGGATATGCCAGGTTGATTAGCAATGCCTAACCAAGATTTTTGCCGGGTAACGCCAATAAAAAAGGTTGAATTTCTTCAACCGTCTTTCATTTATTGTACGCTATTCGTTGATGTGGTTGAATCTCTTCAACTTAGTTCCAATGATGCTTCGTTAATTCGCTGATTTGGGGGCTGAATCTCTTCAACCCTTACCACGGTTTTTTCTTGCCTTTGTAACCACCGCCTCCGGATGATGATGATGACCCTCCGGAACTTCTGCGATATCCGCCTCCACCTGATCCACCGCTATCACGGAAACTGCCACTGTCGCGGAACCCGTTACGTTTAATCGGGCGATCTTTTTCTCTTCCGTCACCGCCATCTAATGTTTTTTCAAGCTTCACAGGGCGACCGTTTACAAACACTTCTGTGAGCTTGCTTTCTACCATGTGCTCGAACTGCACAGGCACTTCGAAGAACGAAAAGCTGCGGCGTAATTCAATCTTTCCAAGTTTTGCATTTGGCAGACCGGTAGAATCGCAGAGCAATCTTACCATGCCTGATTTATCCATTCCATCCATTTCCCCTACTCCAATAAAGTAACGGGTCATAGGAATTCCACTTGCGCGACCACCTTCACGAGATGCTCCGCGGGTTTCATTCAGATCAGGAGCATTCCTGTAATATTCAAGGAAACGATTGAATTCAAGGGAAAGAAAACGTTTAATGACTTCTTCTTTCGTCAAGTCTTCAAATTTCTCAAGGATCGCTGATAAATACGTCTCAATATCAGGATTAACTTCAACATCATGCGATTTATTTGCAAGATGCACCAGCTGGCTTTCACATACTTCGATACCAGTTGGAACTGAAGTTTGTGTAAACTGAGTTCCAATGCGGCGCTCAATCTGTCTTACTTTTTCCATTTCCCTTGGGGTAATGATCGCAAGGGAAATTCCTGAACGGCCTGCACGCGCAGTACGACCGCTCCGGTGAGTGTAGCTTTCTGAATCTTCGGGAAGATTGAAATGGATAACGTGAGTGATACTATCGACGTCGATACCTCGGGCTGCAACATCTGTCGCAACGAGCATCTGGATATTCTTGTTGCGGAACTTACGCATTACAGCATCCCGCTGCGCCTGGCTAAGATCGCCGTGCAACGAATCTGCATTGTACCCGTCTTTGATAAGCTTTTCGGCGATTTCCTGCGTTTCTATTTTCGTGCGGCAGAAAATGATCCCATAAATATCAGGATGAAAATCGGCGATACGCTTTAATGCATTGTAACGGTTGTGATTGCCAACCAGGTAATACCGGTGCTCAATGTTAACAGCCCCGGAGTTCTTTTTATCTACTGCGATCTCAACCGGGTTAACCATATACTTCCTTGAAATAGAAGCTACCTCAGGAGGCATGGTTGCGGAAAATAGCCAGGTTTGCTTTTCTTCGGGCGTCGTGGCAAGGATATAATCAATGTCTTCACGGAAACCCATGTTGAGCATCTCATCTGCCTCATCAAGAACAAGCGTTTCCACCTCCCCGAGGCTGATGGCTTTACGATCGATAAGATCTTTTAAGCGGCCAGGAGTAGCAACGATTATCTGCACTCCTCTCTTGATTGCGATTATCTGGGTGGAAATAGCAGCGCCACCGAAGACCGGAACAATCTTAACGGAAGGTAATTTTGCCGCATAAGCCTGAAGATCTTTAGCGATCTGCATGCACAATTCCCGTGTAGGACAAAGGATGAGTGCCTGCGGTGTGCGGCGTTCCTCATCAATGATATTCATTAGTGGCAGACCGAATGCGGCAGTTTTACCGGTACCGGTCTGTGCAAGGGCAACAAGATCTGTAATGGATTCTGTAAGAAGCGGAATTGTTTTTTCCTGTATTGGTGTTGGCTGCGTAAATCCCATTTCGGATATCGCCTCCAGGACTTCAGGACGAAGCCCTAATTCTGAAAAAGTGGTCATTCTTAAATTTGAGCGGCAAAGGTAGTTAAATAATAGACGATTGATGATTGACGATTGACAATGGCTCCGGGTCAATGAGAACAAACCATTCAGAGATTTTGAAGTAAATTCCCAAGAGATTTGTTGCTATTTTCGGTTGCCGGATCGTTAATTATCCTTTATAATTCACTGTCACTTTGATGATTTTTTGAATGAAATGTTGTTGATTTATCAATGACGGAAGCAGAATTTTTTAGGATTTAGCACCAGAAAATTTTCAAGCATAATATCGCGATATCCAAGCGGCAGCAGCAATTGGCTTTAGCCCATGCAAGCAACATTGTTCATTGTGAATTGTCGATTGATATAACTATTTTTGCACGAAACAGTCCGCCCTGTCGCGGGATGGCGCTTCGGTGCTGTCACGAGGAAAGTCCGGGCAACACAAAGCACCTTGCTTCCTAACAGGAAGGC
>Ga0105049_10001020_pt1 | contig 32503 bp, 23 predicted proteins | sample MAT06_FD_78087 | JGI IMG/M metagenome (GOLD analysis project Ga0105049, IMG submission 78087) | Freshwater microbial communities from Lake Fryxell liftoff mats and glacier meltwater in Antarctica - MAT-06 | ecosystem: Environmental > Aquatic > Freshwater > Ice > Liftoff microbial mat | place... | reverse complement strand
TGCAGCCCTTCGTCGTCGCCGGACTCGGTGATCGGCTTTTCAACACCATACTTTTCGGTGAGCCAACCAAATAGATCGCTGCCTTGGGCCCGGGCGTCCGCGAATGGATAGTGGGCCGATCCGGGTGCAACCCACGCTCCGGTTTTCGGGCATCGTCGAGGTGCTTCCGCTTCAAACCGCTCCATCTTTGCACGCTGCCGCCACGAAGCCGGGAACTCAAACGTAAAGTGCCGTGAAACGACCCCGGTGGCTCCAATTGTCACCCTTGCCACGTCCCTCGGCAGCGCGCTCCCGATGCGTTCGGGCCATTCGATCAGGGCCACGGTCCCCGGAGCAGCGGCGTCAACATTCATCACGCGATCCCACCCAACGTTGTCGAGTTCATCATCGCCATGCAGTCGATAGGCATCGATATGCGAAACCGCAAAGACCCCTGCATCAACAGTGTGCGTCGCCACCCTCCCGGCAATTTCATAGCGATTGACGATCACGAAGGTCGGGCTCGAAACGGTCCGCTCATCAACGCCCAACCCACCGGCGACGGCCCGAACAAACGTGGTCTTCCCGGCCCCCAAGTCACCCGTAAGTGTCACAACGTCGCCACTCCGTAGCAGGAGCGAAAAGCCCCGTCCGAGGGCTTCGGTCGAACCCACCTCGGCACACTCCCGCTCAACCCGTAAGACGTCCATTCGCGTTCCCTTTGAGAAGCACCGCCACCAATCCGTGAGCGAACTTTACCCACGTTCCATCGGTCATCGCATCCGTCGGTGCCGCACCGCTCGCTATCCTTGCTTCATGCGGGCGACGACGATCGGCAATTTCGATGGAGTTCACCGGGGCCATTTTGCGCTCATCGATCGGGCACGCCTTCGGGCCGGAGCGTCGGGAACCGTGACCGCGCTCTGCTTTGATCCTCACCCCCTCGAACGCATCCGGCCAGAGCAGGCCCCGCAGCGTCTTTCAACCTTTTCCCAACGCGAACGTTGGCTGCACGAGGCCGGAGCCGACGAGGTGGTTCGGCTTGAACCGGACCCATCGCTTCTCGACAAGTCGCCGGAGCAGTTTGTGTCATGGCTTGTCGAACGACACCGACCCGACGCCGTCGTGGAAGGTTCCGACTTTTGCTTCGGAAAGGCCCGATCCGGAACGATCGAAACACTCACCTCACTTGGGGCTTCGTTCGGCTTCACCGTCGACGTGGTCCCCGCCGTGGACGTCACGCTCGACGACCACTCCATCGTTCGTGCTTCAAGCAGCCTCGTGCGTTGGTTGTTGGCGCACGGTCGTGTCGCGGACGCGACGATCGTGCTTGGCCGCCCGTACACACTGGTGGGAACGGTCGTTCAAGGAGATCGTCGAGGCCGCACCATTGGCTTCCCGACCGCCAACATGGTGTGCGAAGTCACGCCACCCGCCGATGGCGTCTACGCGTGTCGGGCGGTCCTGCCGACAGGCGATGCCCTTCCCGCCGCGATGAACATCGGCACACGTCCAACCTTCCGCGGGCTTGATCGAAGGGTGGAAGTGCACGTCCTCGACAACGGCACGGGTATTTCCGCCGCCGCGATGCTCGCGTTGCCCGAGTATGGATGGCCGCTCACCGTGGAAGTTCACGCCTGGATCCGCGATCAGGTAAAATTCGCAGCCATCGATGCGCTGACGGCCCAGTTGAAGCGTGACGTGGCCCGAGTTCGCGTTCCATGATGCGTCGTACACACTGTTCTGGTAGGCTGGCCGGTCTCTGAATTCACCATGTATACCTCCAATTCGACACTCGCTGACATCGCCGAACGCCTTCGCACTTCACGTTCGGTGCTCGTCCTCACCCATCTCAAGCCCGACGGCGACGCCATCGGTTCTTCGATCGCGATCGTCCGCGCACTCAACCTGACATCGCCCAAGGGGCTTCCGCCACGAGCCCGAGCCTGGTACGCGGGTCCGTTCCCGCCGTGGCAATCGGACCTCGTGAAGTCCACACCCCACCTTCTGATCGACCCCGTTCAAGGCCCCGATCGCAACGCAGATTTCGAATCAGTCGTCGTCATCGATACGGGATCGTGGACGCAACTCGAACCATTCGCCGCATTCCTGAGAGGCCGGTCCGCAGAAACGGTCATCGTTGATCACCATCGCCAGGGCGATGCAGAGATCGCTGATACCCGGTACATCGATCCGAACGCTGCGGCCGTTTGCCAGCCCGCCGCCGAACTCTGCCGCATGATCCTGGGGCTCGATTCCATTACCCAGTTGCCCGTCGAGGTCGCCACGCCGCTGTACCTCGGAATCTGCACCGACACCGGATGGTTCCGGCACAGCAATGTCTCGGGCGCTGTGCTGCACACCGCCGCGGATCTGCATTCAGCGGGCGTCAACCACGCAGCCCTCTACCAGTTGATCGAGCAGCGTGACACCCTGGGAAGGCAGAAGTTGCTCGCCCGTGCACTCGAGTCGCTCACGCTCGAATCGTCCGGCCGGATCGGCGTCATGCAGCTCGACAAGGCCGATTTCGCGGCGGCCAAAGCCGAACCGGGCGAATCCGGCGGTTTTATAGATTTCGCAACCTTCATCCCCTCCGTGCGCGTCTCCGTCCTGCTTACCGAAGCCAGCGACTGGCAGTCGGCGTCCGAGGGTGGCGACCTTTCCGCGGCCAAGCGGAAGGTCGTCACCAAAATCAGCATGCGCAGCAAAGAAGGCGCGAACGCCGTCGATGTCAACGCCGTTGCGAAGGAGTTCGGCGGCGGCGGACACACCCGTGCCGCCGGAGCGAGGCTCGATGCACCCCTCGATGAAACCCGCCGACGCCTGCTGGAATTGATCCGGCTTCACTTGGATGGAACCAAGTGATGGGCCGCGCCCGCGGCAACTCGAGTGAAGGTGGCGACGGTCGCGCCGCTCAACGCCCGCCCGCACGCGGATCGTCCCGCGTTGAACCCCGACCGACGCTGCGCATCATGCCGACCACGCTTTGGGAGTACCCGTCCCAACACTACAACGCGTCAGATGGAACCCGCATGCAGGGCGACAAGGAGTATGTTGGTGCGACGCCGTCGTGGGTCATCTGGCAATTGCTCCATCGCTACACGCGAGAGTCCGACACGGTCATCGACCCCATGTGCGGCAGCGGAACGACCCTCGATGTGTGCGCCGACCTCGGTCGCAAGGGCCTCGGTTTCGACCTCGCGCCTTCGCGACCCGACATCCGCAGCGCCGATGCCCGAAGCCTGCCGACGCCGCCCCTTTCGGCCGACTTTGTCTTCATCGACCCGCCCTACTCGACACACGTCGATTATTCCGACGACCCGCGCTGCATCGGCAAACTCGATTCCGGCGGCGACGATGAAGGCGCAGCGTACTTCGAGGCCATGGAGCAGGTGATCGCCGACATCCACCGAGTCCTCAAAGACAGACGGTACATGGCGCTCTATGTCAGCGACTCCTTCAAAAAGCGGAAGGGCCAGCCCGGCGGCCTCTTCATGCCCATCGGCTTTGAACTCTTCGCACGCCTCCGCAAGCACTTCAAGCCCGTGGACATCATCTCGGTCGTTCGCCACAACCAGAAACTCGACCGCGGCAACTGGCGCAAAGCAGCCGAGGAAGGAAACTTCTTCCTCCGCGGCTTCAACTACCTATTCATCATGAAGAAGGAAAGCACTGCGGCCCGCCCCACGCCGACAACCAGAGAAACGCTGCGCCGACTCGACCGCCCCACCCGCCCCTGACCGGCACACCTCCTCCATCCTCCTCCATAGGCGTGCCCGAAACCCCGGCGACCACGGGCTACACTTTCCAAGTGTTCAGGTGATCGGTGGAGTGCAATCTGCCACAATCCTGCCACAGTCGAGATCGTTACGGGGTCCGAAACCCCAAAACGCGCGGGCGTAACTCAGTGGTAGAGTGACAGCCTTCCAAGCTGTACGTCGAGGGTTCGAATCCCTTCGCCCGCTTTGACGAGAGTCCAGCCGACTCACGCAGAAACCCCGACGATTGTTGGGGTTTTTCGTTTCCGGTTCGATCGCGTCCGATCGTCGGTTCACCGCTTGATGCCGCGCGCTTTTGCCCCTTTCCGCGCTCCAACTGCTGGCAGAATGGCTGGGGCCGGTTTGTGCAAATATTCGGGGCCGCGTCCATGGTCCCCGTGGCCGCGTTTACTTGCCGCTCGGGCGCGATGCCCGGTAGGCGATTTATCGCCGCAGCGGTGTCGGTCAGCACCAGCACCGTGTAGTGCTTCAACGTGGTCCGGTAGTCTGTATGCCGCATGATCCGTTGGGCGACTTGCGGCGTCACGCCGGCGCGAGTCCCCGCCCGCCACTTCTCAATCTCAGGGTCCATCCCCGTTCAGCCCCAGCGTAACCGCGACAACTTTGAGCAGTCTATCAACATGCATCAGGCACTCCGGTGCCCACACCACCAGTTCCAAATACCCATCGTCGGTCGCTGGTCGCATCATTGCTGGCCTCGCCGTCACGTGCGGGTTCGGACTCTGCGCGGTCACGATGATCCGCACCCGCGACATCGGCGAGCGAACCCCACACATCCTTCGATGTTCATCCATCAGCCGCCGAAACTTGGGCCCCTCAAAACGCCGCCCACGAACCCGACTCCAAAGCACCTCGAGCGCGGCATCCATCGTCGCTTCAGGCGTCATGCCAATTAACCCGGATTCACGCAGCAGCATCCGCTGACCCTAGTCAGAGGCCGCATCCGTGTCAATAGAAACGCCAAACCACCTGCACTCCACGCGGCGACCCATGGGGGCAAACGTCCATCACCCAACCGCCGCCGCCCCAACCGCCGCGCGCCATATGCAAGTCGCGACCCGCGCGGTACGCGGCTTATTGGACGTGTTATGGAAATTGTGATAGGATCGATGGAGCCCGTTTGGCCACGCGAAAGAGGGCAACAAGTCGCGCATACAGCGGAAGCCGCTCCCGAGTCAGCACGCACAGTCCCTCGCCCGCGAACACGGGCCGTCGCCATCAGTGAAAGTCCCTCGACACCGAGGCCAGTGCCGACGCCTCGTCATCCAGGCTTTCGAGCCGCGCAACGTGTACATGGACGACTTCACCGCTGCGTTCGACCCGGCCCTTTGCCAGGAGAGTGGTGCTTAGGCGTGCCGCCTTGCGGAATGTCTCGAACACGGTGCTCCACAGAATCAGATTGCAGATTCCGGTTTCATCCTCAAGCGTGATGAAGACCACGCCGGAAGCAGTGCTGGGACGCTGACGTACGAGCACAAGGCCTGCAACTTCGACAAGTCTGCCTTGTGGGCACAATTGTTCGCTCCGCAGATCGGCATTCGGTGTGACACCCCTGCCATCCAGCCTCGTCCGCATGAAGGACATGGGATGGGCCTTGAGGGACAAGCCGGTGGCGTTGTAGTCTTGCAGGACAAGGTGTTGAGGAGGGATCGCTGGCAAGGAATCGGGCACTGGGTCGTCCGCCGCACACGCCTCAAAGAGCGGCATCGGGTCGTCGCGGAGTGGCCGAACCTGCCAGAGCGAGGCCTGCCTGTCCAAGCCCATCGACTGCATCGCATCTGCCTGTGCCAATCGTCGCATGGAGGCAACCGATGCCCCGCTTTCTCTCCATAAGGCCCCGATGGAGTTGAACCGTCCTACCTTTTTCACAGCGCCACTAATCCGCCGAGCATCCGACTCCGCGAGGCCGCGTGTCAGTCGCATTCCGAGTCGTAAGGCGGGACCGCTTGCGCCCCAATCCGCGGGTAGCAACTGATCGATGCTGGGCATCGGAGCCGAAGATCGCGGCTCGAGCGAGCAGTCCCAACCGCTGCAATTGACATCGATCGATCGGACTTCGACACCGTGTTCCTTCGCGTCCCGGATGATCTGCGCCGGCTGGTAGAACCCCATCGGCTGACTATTGATGAGTGCGGCGGCGAACTCGGCGGGACGGTGGCGTTTCAGCCAGCACGAGACGTACACCAGGATCGCAAAACTTGCCGCGTGCGACTCCGGAAACCCGTACTCGCTGAAGCCCTTGATCTGCTCGAAGCATCGCTCAGCAAAGTCTTGTGAATATCCGCGCTCCGTCATCCCGGCAATGAGTTGCTTGCCAAATCGGTAGATCAGGTCGCCCTTGCGCTTCCACGCGGCCATCGCCCTGCGGAGTTTATCGGCTTCGTCGGCGGTGAAGCCGGCCGCAACGATCGCCAGTTGCATGGCCTGTTCCTGGAACAGGGGCACCCCCAGCGTGCGCCCCAGCACTTCGCGGATCGCTTCGTCGGGATAGTGCGGCACCTCCTCGCCACGGCGTCGCTTCAGATAAGGGTGCACCATCTTGCCCTGAATCGGGCCGGGACGCACGATGGCGACCTCGATAACCAAGTCGTAGAAGGTCTTGGGCTTCAGCCGCGGCAGCATGGACATCTGGGCACGGCTTTCGATCTGGAACACCCCGACCGTGTCGGCCCGTTGGATCATCGCGTACACCGCCGGGTCTTCGGACAATGGTCCCATCAAAGTCGGGATGCTCAGCCGCAGACCTTCGACCGGGGCGTCTAGTTCGAACGCCTTGCGGATGCAGGTGAGCATCCCCAGCCCGAGTACGTCAATCTTGAGCATCCCCATCGCATCGATGTCGTCCTTGTTCCATTCAATGACCGTGCGGTCTTCCATCGCGGCGTTCTCGATGGGCACCAGGTCACAAAGCGGAGAGCGCGTGATGACGAAGCCGCCGACATGCTGGGAGAGGTGGCGCGGGAAACCCACCAACTCTCCCGTCAGACGAATGACTTCGCGCAAGACCGGCGATGATGGGTCTAACCCGGTCTCCCGGATGCGTTGGGCGTTCGGCGCTTCGTGCCATACGTCGAGGTTCTTCGCCAGAATGTCCACACAGTCCAGAGAAAGGCCCAAAGCCTTGCCGACCTCCCGCACAGCGCTGCGTCCGCGGTAGGTGATGACTTCCGCAGTCAACGCCGCCCGCTCGCGTCCGTACTTCCGGTAGAGGTATTGAATGACCTCTTCCCGTCGCTCGTGTTCAAAGTCGATATCGATGTCCGGGGGCTCGTTGCGCTCCGCACTCACGAACCTCTCGAACAGCATGCTGAAGCGTGCGGGATCAACTTCCGTGATGCCCAGGCAGTAGCAGACGGAGGAGTTCGCCGCAGCGCCGCGGCCTTGGCAGAGGATGCCCTGAGACCGGGCGTAGGACACGATGTCGTAGCACGTCAGAAAGTACGGTTCATAGCGGAGGGCCTCAATGACCTTGAACTCGTGTTCAAGGGCACGCTTCACCTTGTCGGGAACGCCGCCCGGATAGCGACCGGCCGCTCCTGCCCAAGTGCGTTCGGCCAGGTATTGAAACGGAGTCGTGCCAGCCGGGCAGGTTTCGACCGGATATTCATACCTGAGTTCATCGAGACTGAACGCGGATGCACGGAGGACGATGTCAACCGAACGCGACGCGGCCCCGGGATCGTCAGCGAAGAGCCGTACCATTTCATCCGGGGCTTTGAGGTGGCGATCCGCGTTGCCGTGAAGCCGCATCCCCGCCTGTTCGATCGTGCATCCGTGGCGAATGCAGGTCATCACGTCCTGCAGCGGACGCCTCTCGGGTATGTGGTAGTGGACATCGTTGATGGCGGCAAGTGGGATCCTCGTGTCGGCCGCGAGCCGGCGGGCGTTCCGCACGGCCGCCACAGCATCGGCGGTGTAGAGGCGAGCAATCCCGAGCGACAAGCGGTCCTGATCGAACACGCCGCGGAGCCGGTGCAGCGTGCCCGCACACGCTGGGGACGGTCGGGGGGAAATCACCGCTACGGCTAGGAGTCCGTCGCTGTGGCTGACCAGATCATCCAACATGAGGTGGCATTCGCCCTTGGGGGCGCGTCGCTTGCCCAATGTCAGCAGTCGGCAAAGTCTCGAATACGCGGGGCGATCGGTCGGGTAGACGAGGAATGACATCCCCGGCACATCGGACAATGTCAGGCGAGAACCAATCGCGAGCGGGATGCCCACCTCCTTCGCCGCGACGTGTGCCCGGACGATGCCGGCCAGGGTGTTGCCGTCCGTGATCGACACACCGCAATGGCCCAGTTCGGCGGCCTGCTCGACCATTTCTTCAGGATGACTGGCGCCGGCGAGAAACGTGTAGTTCGTGGTGACCGCGAGTTCGGCGTATCGATGCACGGCCCGCGGCTTTGCCGTTCCTGCGATCGATGGCCGCGTGAACGGATGGGGTTGGAGGAGTGCGAATGGTGCTTCCGACATGGATTATCCCTCAGGCCCAGACTCCATGAACGAACCACTTCGATGTTTCGCTTTCGCGGTACAGCCAAAGCCAACGGCCACGCTCATCCTGAACCTTGAAGTACGACCGGCTCGGCTCACGTTTCCGCCACCACTCCGCCCCGAGGTTTTCGGGCCCCTCTGTAGCGGTGATGCGACTTTCCCCGGATCGCCACCGAAGGGAGATCACAGGGCCGTCGGGTGCGAGTGAGACGACCTCCGCGGATGCCGCATTGGAGAACAACAGTGTCGGTCGATTGATCTTGCCGAGCATGGCCGCTCGCGATGGCTCGTCTTCGAGCCCGCATCGCAGAACCGTTGCTCGCTCGGGAAGGTGTGATTCACGAATTTCAACTCGGCACACGCGGTCGGTTCCCAGCCGGTTGCGGAGCGTATCGAGAAGGCTTGCAACCTCTTGCTCGTGATCAGATCGACGATCGTTCCACGACTCAAACTGCTCATGCGGCAGCGGTTTCACGAACGATGCACCGATCCGGATCTCGTCGACACCCCCACCTTCGTGCCCCAGGTTGACCCTTTCAAGCCGCGGCCTCACGAGCGACCACAGATGCCGCACATCGCGAGTAGGCCGGCTGAGCGTGAGGGTGAGCAGTGCCGGGGGCAGGTCCGATCGCTCCAGCAGAATGTCGATCCGCCTCGCTCCACTTTCCCTCTCTTTCAGGATGGAAGCGAGGCGCTCAATCAGCATCCGCGTGCAGGCCTCGATCGCTTCCCACTGCGTCGTCGGCCCGTCAAACACCTGACTGACGGCAGGCGGAGCAGCCACCCTGACGGGTTCAATGAGTTCAAGGGCGTGTCCGATCGCTTGATCGAGCCGGAAGAGAAGCTCGTCGCCAAATCGAGACGGCAACAGCGACCGAGGCAGTTCCATCACTTGTCCGATGCGATCGATCCCGACTTCCTGAAGCGATTGAACCGCGGCGTTTGTGATCCTCAAGGCCGCGAGCGGAAGGCCAAGCAGGGCTCGCTTGGCTTCGCCTTCCCGCACGATGCCCGGGGTGCCAAAGCGGGCCATACCCCAAGCACATCCAAATGTCGGAGCGATAGCCATCCTCGCCTCAAAGCCCAGTGCGGCGTACTGCTCCTTTGCGAAGGCAAAGAGACGTTCCTCACCACCAAACACGAGCGCACACCCGGAAACATCCATCAGAAGGCCGTCACGATCGACCGCTACGAGCGGCGAGAACCGAGATGACCAAGCCGCCAATCCTCGGAGCGAAGCCGCATCCCGGTCGGCACGATGCGGCTCCACCCGCGGATTCCTGACGACGACGCGGGCCTGACTGAGCGCCATGCCCGGACAAACGCCGGCACGCGCCGCCTCTCGGCAGCACGCGAACACCACTTGCTTCTGGTGAACGACCTCGACAAAGACAACCGGCCTGCGATCATGCAGTCCGCCGTTCCGACGATCCTTCCGCCGAATCACATCGCTCGCCAGCCGCGGCAACCAGACTGACATGGCCCGTTTCATCTTCAAGCCGCACGATCCACCGTGCGCCTTCCTCTCGCATAGGTCGCACTCCTTTGCAACGCAATAGTTCAACGGTCCATCTTGGCTCCGTGTTTTCCGACCGCTCGGAGCGAACACGCCATCGTGTCTTCGCGGCGGACAACTCCGACAACTCCCAAGGCGGACGAAGAAGCAGGCATAACGCTCCGCCACTCGCGGCAGCAAGTTGAAGCCGGCGAGTGATCGCCAACTTCAGTCCGGTTCCGTCCGCGATGACGGCGGCGATCGCCGGGCAACGCAAAGCCAGATCAATCGCCCATGCCCGTTCATCCAGAGTCGTGGCGTCGATCAATATTGAGCGTTCCACGAAAGACCTCTTCGATTCATCCGCACCGATCAGTGCCGGCGCGTACCCCCAGCAGTGCCGCCCAACCCAGATCGTCGATCGCCGGTCGGTCAGGGTTGCTCGATGAGCCACGTGCGAAAGCACCGCGAGAGGAGGCAGCCAAGGGCTGTTTCTTGATTCTTCGTCTCCATCGCCGAACCACTCGTGCAATGCTCCTGCCGCGATTCCGCCTCCTAAGGCCGAATCGATATCCCTCCAGCCGGTGGCGATGGGGTGCAGATCGGAGCGGTGCCCCACTTGTTGCTGCCGAGCCTCAATCTGGCCTGCCAAGGCGGAAATCACGGCCTGATGGGCCGATGTCGAGGCTGGACTTTGCAGGACTTCCGATTGCATTGTGTTAGGGTATCACCCAAACACAAACCGTTCAAGAGCGATTCCAGGGCGGAGTCAAAAAAGAGTGGTCGGCACCCTGTCTGCCGGGTAGATCGGCGTCCCGGTCGATTCCGGCAACTCCGGAATCATGACGTTCACTAAAAACCACAACGGAGTGGTGTACCAGAAGGGCTTGAGTTCAGGCACCGAACGCATCGCCCCATCGATCGCTGCCTTAGACCCCGGGCTTGGCTGGGACATCGTTCCGTAAAGGCATGACAGCGGCCGACTCCTAACGGCTTCGGTCGTTGCCACGCAGCGTCGAGAGCAGCGAAGCGCGGTCAAGCGAGGTTCCCGCCGTGCCATCCGCATCCACGTCCGTGTGCGTCCCGGTGCCGCCCTCAAACGCGTACAGGTCTTCGATATCAGACCGCCCATCCGCGTTGACGTCCGCGGGGATCAGAAGGTCGATCCAGTTCGTGTTGAAATCGCGACCGGCGGGGCCGGTGTTGGTCAACCGCAAGACTTGCAGCCCCGCGGCGAGGTCAACCAACACCCGCTGCGTTCGATACGTCTGCCACCCAGCGGTGGGCGCGACGGCGGTTTGCGGCGTGATATCGGTGCCGTTCGAGGAAACACGGAACGTCGCTCCCGCGTTCGGCGTCGCCACGCGCACCCTCAGTTCATACCGGCCGGCGCGGGAGACACCAACCGTGTACTCCATCCACTCGGTCGGCCGGAACCAGCCGACGTTGTGCCCGCCCTCGGAACACACTTCAATGTCCACCGCCTCCCGCGTCCGAAGCGATGCTCCGATATTCGCGGCTTCGGTATCAAAGTATGCGAACGTCGCTCCGCCCACATCGAACGCCTCGGCCTGAATGCGACCAGGAATCGCCGCGGGTGTGCCGTTCGATGCAGCCTGCGGCGGCCGTTGTTCGATGCGCAGGTAATCGACTTGGAATGTCGCCGGGAAGACGGTCGTGCCGTTGGGGTTCCCGGGCCAATTTCCGCCCACAGCGAGGTTCAGAAGGAAATGGAAAGGCCGATCAAACGGAGCCCGCGGGTTGGTCGGAGCAGCCGTGCTATACCAGACCGCGCTGGTCGTCTGGAAAAACTGAACGCCGTCAATATACCACCGGATCTCATCGGGCTCCCACTCCACGGCGTAGGTGTGAAAAGCCGCGTCCCAGTCACCGGGTGCCGAACCGCCGGTGGACACGTTCGCCGGCCATGCTCCACCGTGATGGATCGTCCCATGGGCACTGTCAGCCGCGTTGATGGTTTCGAGGATGTCGATCTCGCCACTCGAGGCCCAGCCGCCATAGGTGTTTGTGCTCGCGAGCATCCACAGGGCCGGCCAGATTCCCTGTCCGGCGGGCACCTTCATCCGCGATTCGATGCGGCCGTAGGTGAAGTCACGCCTGTTGAGCGACCGGATCCGGGCCGAAGTGTAGTTGAAGCCGCCGAAACTCTCGGCCCGGGCGATGATGCTGAGCATGCCCCCCGAGACGACAATGTTCTGCGGGCGGCCCGTGTAATACTGCAGTTCGTTGTTCCCCCAACCGGGGTTGCCATACGCCTGCCCGTTCCCCGTCATCACCTCCCAATTCGAGGTTGCCAGCGATGTTCCATCAAACTCGTCAGCCCAGGAGGGCACCCACGCCTGCTGCGCGAACGCTGCAGAAGAGGCGAAACACGCGAGGCCGATGCCGAGGACGAAGCACTTGTGACGGACCATGCAATCTCCGGGGGTAAACTGCCTTGAAACTTACTTGTCATCGCCTGAAGACGGAACAGACATCACACGCTTGGGTGTGCGGTCGGAACGAAAGACGCCCCAGTGCTTTTCGATCTCATCGGGGCTCGATCCGCCCTTCCACTTCTCATCGAACGCTTCGAAGTAAAAGTATGGCAGTTGCCGCTGTGTGGCCCAGTCCCGCAACGCACGATAGAACAATTCCTGCTCACCCTCGCCGGGCGTGCCCACCACCCCGATGGCCTGATACCCCTCGGTGCCCTTGGCTGTCGCCCAACCGATTTCGGTCACCACGATCGGAATTCCCGCATGCGTCCCCTCCACGGCTGCAAGTTTCTCCCTGGTCCAGTCAAGCGCCCCCTGGAGCGACTGCTTGTTCCACATGGCGTAAAGGTGCACCGCAATAAAGTCACACTCCGCGGCAACCGCCAGACTCTCCGGGCTCGTCCAGAACGCGAAATCGTCGCAGGTCGTCACCGGGCACTTCGTTCCCGATCGAACCTGGCGAATGGCGGCGATCAGTCGTTCCCGAGACGACCGATGCGCCGACCAATTCACCTGGGTTTCATTCCCCACCCCCACCGCCATCACGATCTCGGGAAACTCGTTCGCGAGCCGTATCGCCTCGGCGATCTCGATCCCGTTGACCCCGACATTCTCCGGTAGTTCTTCCCGCTTGCCCTCTTGCTCCCGCCATTCCGGAGCAATCCAGGCTCCGACCATGATCTTCAAGGGGATCTTGTGCTGGCGGATCAGCGTGCACATGGTGCCCGCAGTGCCACGCGATGCGTACACCCGCACCATCCCCCAATGACGGCTCATAATTTGGAGGTCTTCCAGAATCTGCGCTTCTGTGGGTTCGCTGACTCCCGGAGACTGGCCGTCACGGTGCGGTCCATAGGCGATCCCCGCGCCAATCCAACGGGCACCGAGTGTGGGTTCAAAGACGCGCCGCTCGATCGGCGACACTTGAACGGATCCAACCCCGGCGTCGGCCGGTTGATGCGCAGCGCAGAAGTTGGTGCAAACGGCGACCGCCAACCAAGACAGAATCACAAATGCAGATACTTTTCGCATGAGAGCCCTTCGGAAGTGCGTGGTGCCAGCCGGGAAAGATGACAACCGAGGTGAAAATCAGCGACGGCGACGGCCAGCGAAGAGGCTGCACGCTGCCACCACAAAACGCGTTCGTTCTCATTGATCTCTGTCCAATGAAGGTGCAGCGGGAACGGCGGGATCCACCAACGGGATACCAAAAACCGGCCTCGCGACGAGAACAGAGTACCAGTTTCAGAAGTTCCTGCAACTGTTTCATTCACATTTTCACAAATTGGCGGTCTTCAGAGGCCCCGATTAGCAGCAAATAAAAAGCATTTTCTTCAATAAATTAAGGGTTTTGTGAAAAATTTTCAGATTTTGGCCAAGAATGACTTGCGGTCCGAAACCGGTTTCGTTAACCTAACGGCAATTACGGGCTGGATCTGTTTCAGTCCGCCGCCTGCCGCAAGAAGGATTCTCCCAGTGTCATCCGTACGTGCCATCGCCCGCGACCTGGCTGTTTCACCGGCCACCGTCTCGCGCGTGCTCAACAATCACCCCGATGTCGATGAACAGACGCGGGCCCGCGTGATCCACCAGATCAACAAAGTCGGCTATTTCCCGCGCGTAGGCATCCGTGCCTCGAACGCGGTCGCACTCGCCTACCCCGAAGATTCAGTCGGCACCGAATATGGTTCGTTCGAGTCCTCCCTCCGCACCGGAATCATGCGGGGGCTGGGCGAGCAGGAGTTTGACCTCAAACTCATCAGCATCCGCCGCGACAAGGACCCACGCGAGACCTTCTCGCAGTTCTTCCTAAGAAAAGGCGTACGCGGCGTAATCCTCCGGTGCTTCCGCCACACGCGACCCATCATCACCGAGATCGCCGCCGAACGCTTCCCCTCTATCGTCGTCTCTGAACACTTCGACGATCCACTCGTGAACTCCATCCGGGCTGAGTCCTATTCCAGCAGCCGTCGCGCGGTCGAGCACCTCATTTCCATGGGGCACCGCCGCATCGCACTCGCCATCCACAATATCTCCGACAGCGACCATTCTGATCGTCGCCGTGCCTACGACGACGCCCTCCATTGCGCAGGAATCACCCTTGATCCCTCGCTCATCTTCGAACTGCCCGCCTCGCTCTCCAGCGGCGAACGCGTGCTCGATGCGGTTTCGGCATCCTCGCCCCGCGCAACCGCCATCTTCGCCACCAACCCGATGACGGCCCTCGGAATCATGCGGCGGGCCCAGGAACGCGAAATCGCCATCCCTCGCGATCTCTCCGTGGTCGGCATGGACGACAGCGATATCCGCATGCACGTCTGGCCCCGCCTCACCGCCGTCTGCCAGGACGCAACCATGCTCGGCCACGAAGCCGCGGCATGGCTCTGCCACGCCATCGCCAAAAACACCGGACGCCACGCCCCACTCAAAAGAACCATCACCACTGTCTTCGAAATCAACGGAACTACGGCCGCACCGGCTTCAATCACACCCGCTTCATATCTACCGGCGGTCGCGCAGGCTGCCGCATCGGCCGATGGCGACGCAGCCCCAATCCGCCCTACGCCACGCCGGCGTGCAACCCCCGGAACCAAACAAAAGCAGTGAGTTTTTCACGCCGCGCGGCGGGAGCCAAACGCGGATCCAAAGTGCACGGACGTTTGTCATCGGTTACTGAACTGGAGTATTGAGATGCGTATGACCCTTGTTGTTGCGGCCTCTTGTGGAACGGTCTTCTCCTGCGGATTGGCGAACGCCCAACTCGCCAACTCGAGTTTCGAGGTCCCCGGGTCCACCACCGTGTTCGACAGTTGGACCACCTTCGAGAACGCTGTCCCTGATTTCGCCACCGTCCGCACGGGTGCCGTGAGTCTGAAGGCCTTCGGAAACTTCGGAGTCCCCTTCAACGCGGCGGGCAGTTTCCAGGACGTCCCGGTAACCCCAGGCCGCTCCTACGAAGCCGGCGCTTGGACCCTCCACACCGCCGCTGACCCCGTCCAGGGGACCAGTTTCGGTGCCGTGAACATCGAATGGATTGATGCCGGCGGGGCGTCCGTCGCGTTCGTCAGTTCGCGGGCGACCGATGCCACGAGCCCGCTCGACACGTGGGCACGCACCACCGTCATCGGCACGGCACCGGCCGCGGCGGTAATCGCCCGCGTAGTGATGCTGCACATCCAAGGCCCCGAACTCCTCGGCGGCTCGGTCTACTTTGACGACGCCACCCTCGTCGAAACGGTGCCCTCCGGCCTCGTGAACCCCGGCTTCGAGAGCAACTTCCAAGGCTGGACGTCCTTCAACAACGCGTTCATCGACACCACGCTCTTCCACACCGGCGCGAAGGCCGCCAAGTTCTTCGGTTGCTTCTGCCAGCCGTTCAACGCGACAGGCGCTTTCCAGGACCTACCCGCCCAGCCCGGTCAGACGTGGGAAGGCAAGGGTTGGGTCGCGACACCCACCGGCGACCGCATGAGCGGAGCCAACTTCTCGGTTCTGAACATCGAGTTCCGCGATGCACTCAACAACCTGATCGAGTTCGTTTCCGTTGCGGGTGCCGATGCTACCTCCACCCCAGATGTGTGGCGTCAGGTGACGGTCACGGGCATCGCGCCCCCCGGCACCACCAGTGCCCGCATCGTTCCCCTCCACATCCAGCCCGCCTTCGCCGGCGGAGCCGTCTGGTGGGACGACATTGAATTCGCGCTCGCCGGTGGCGGCACCGGTTGCCCTTGGGAGAATTTTGGTTGCACCGCCGATCAGGACGGCGATGAGGATGTCGACTCCGACGACATCAACCTCTTTTTCTCGGCGTTCGAGAGCGGCGATAACTGCGGAGATCAGGACGGCGACGAAGATGTGGACTCCGACGACATCACCGTCTTCTTCGGTTTGTTCGAAGCAGGCGGCTGCTGAACACCCGGGGCCCATCGGGACCCCAAGCAAGATGGCAACACTTTCGCTCCAGAACCTTTCGAAAACATACTCCGGCGGCGTGACAGCCGTTGACTCCGTTTCCTTGGACGTGCCGGGAGGGTGCTTCTGCGCCCTCCTCGGCCCGTCGGGGTGCGGCAAGTCAACGCTGCTCCGCATGATTGCGGGGATCGAGCCGGTCACTTCCGGCGCCATCATCCTCGATAACGCCAACGTCACAGAATGGCACCCGAAAGATCGGGACATGGCGATGGTCTTCCAGAACTACGCCCTCTACCCACACCTCACGGTCGAGGAAAACATCGCCTTCCCCCTGACCATGCGGAAGGTCGCCAAGGCCGAACGCAATCGACGCGTCCAGGCCGTCGCGGCACAACTCCGTCTCGAGGACGTCCTCAAACGCAGGCCGGCCCACCTTTCGGGCGGTCAGCGTCAGCGGGTGGCGGTGGCCCGGGCCATCGTTCGCGAGCCCAAGGTGTTTCTCTTCGATGAGCCGCTTTCAAACCTTGATGCCAAACTCCGCCTCAGCACCCGGGCGGAACTCAAACTCCTTCACCAGCGGCTCCGCGTCACCAGCATCTATGTCACCCACGACCAGGAAGAGGCCATGGCGCTCGGCGATCTGGTCGTCGTCATGTCCGGCGGACGGGTGCAGCAGGTCGCCGCACCGTTAGACCTCTTCGATGCCCCCGCCAACCGCTTCGTGGCGGGCTTCATCGGCTCGCCCCCGATGAACTTTCTCGATGCGACGCTGGCTTTCTCCCTTGATTCCGCTGCGGAATTGAAGACCCCGCTCGGCGTCACTCTCAGCATCAGCGCCATGAAGGACGGACCAGCGAGCGGCCCCGTCATTTGGGGTGTCCGTCCTTCATCCATCCGACTCGCCGATCCCGATAATCAGGAAGCGGTTGCCGCTACCGTGGAATCAATCGAGCCTCTCGGCGAGTTCATGGATCTCGTACTCACCATCCGGGGCCAGCGTGTGGTTGCACGCATCGAGGCGAATCGTCACCTCAAGCCCGGATCAACCGTACCGATCACCATCGATGCGGCCCGCACCCACATCTTTTCACCAACGGGCGACGGCGCCCGAATCGCTTGCAGTCTCAGCCTCGGATGCCCGGAACAACAGGAGTGCATCGCATGAACGCGCAACCATCCGCAGATCTCCCCGCCACGTCCCAACGCGCTTCCACAAGCCGGGCCTTCACGCTCATCGAGTTGCTGGTGGTCATCGCCATTATCGCGCTGCTCATCGGCATCCTCCTCCCCGCGCTCGGCGCAGCACGCGAAAGCGGCCGAAACGTCAAATGTCAATCCAACATGCGCGGCATCACCCAGTCGCTGCTCGCCTACGCGAACGATTTCAAAGGACTTTTCCCGCCCGTCCTGCACGACATCCCCGATCCTGAGACCGGCCGATTCAGCATGCAGTGGTACGACGAAAACCGCATCGGACGCTACCTCCCCCAGACCGATTACACCAACATCAACGAGAACAACACCCGCAGCAACACCGTGGGCGGCGGCGTCATGGCGTGCCCCAACCACCCCTCGGGTGGCCGCTCGTACACCCTCAATTTCTGGGCCTCCAGCGCCGGCAGTTGGCAGACCGACAGCAACGGCCGCAACCGCACTTTTAAGCCCGGTGCAAGCCCGTTCGATGCGACCGAAGCCACTCGAGGCCGTGCCTTCGACACATCCGTTGAGCACTCATCGCTCACCCTCCTCCTGACCGAGTCGTGGGGCCTGTGGCCCTCAGAAACGAACTTCGGCAACGGCATCACTTGGTTCAGCATCGGCTCGGCCGGCTTTTCCGCCATGCCCGCCCAGCGCTTCGGCGCTGGCTTCGGTGTCACCTCGCCCGGAGCCTTCTCCGGCCCTTGGTTCAATTCGGCCCCGGAGTTGTTGGGGCTGACCGCACCCTTGGAACTCCGCAGTTTCGTGCCCTTCTACCGGCATCCCAAGCAAAAGGGCAAACCCACCGAGCGAAAGGGCAACGCCAACTTCGCGCTCGCCGATGGTCACGTCGCGGCCCAACGCTTCGACGACCTGGTCAACAGTTCCAACCAGAGCACGCGCAAGATCATCTGGTCTCAGAAAGACTTTGAACTCACCAACTAACGGCTCCAACTCGCGGCGTCCGCATTCAAGACCCGAGAACCGAAGCCCCAACATTTGAAGCCGGACCCATCCACCCCGCCGCCGCGCTCCCTCGCGGTCGTTCTTATCAGCGCGATCGCGATCGTGTCCACCGCGCTCACGCTCGCCCTCGGTTCGCCCCGACGTGACGGCGCAACGATGTGGACGTTCGCAAGGTTGCACTACGACATCTACGCGCCCGCAATCGCGGAATGGAACGCCTCCGGCAAGCCGCCCGTCACGTGCTCCGTCTTGGGCGTCCAAGCGATCGAGCAACGGATGCTCTCATCGTTCCTCTCGCAGACGCGGAGCGCCGACCTCCTGGAAGTCGAGCGGAGGGTTGCCGCCCGCGCCTTCGCAGGCCCCCCCGAAGCCATCGGATTCGTCGACCTCACCGACCGCCTCAAGGCCGAAGGCCTGATGGACCGGATCAACGGCCCCAGTTTCACCCCTTGGACAAGCCGCGGCCGCATCTACGGCCTCCCGCACGATGTCCATCCAGTCATGCTCGGCTACCGGGCCGACATCGTCGAGGCCGCGGGCATCGACGTGAACACCATCGAAACGTGGGACGACTTCGCCCGAGTGCTCGGGCCCCTGATGCTCAATCCGGACGGAACCCGCCGAAAGGATCGCTATCTCCTGAACCTGTGGGAAACCCACATGGATGCGTTGGAGTCACTCGTTCTGCAGGCGGGCGGCGGGGTGATCGCCCAGTCCGGCCTGCCCATGCTCGACGACCCCATCAACGCCCGGGTCCTCGCACACGTCGCCGCATGGGGACACGGCAAAGACCGAATCGCCGCCGACGCCCCATACTTCAGCGCATCCGGCAACCAGTTGCTGCTCGATGGCTTCGTGCTCGCATCTTTCGTTCCCGATTGGATGTGCAACCTCTGGCGTAAAGAAATCCCGCAACTCGCGGGCAAGGTAAAACTCATGCCCCTCCCAGCCTGGGAGAAGGGTGGCCGCCGCACCAGCGTCTGGGGCGGCACCATGCTCGGCATCTCGCGCGAGGCCAAAAATCAAGACGAACTGTGGGAGTTCGCCAAGCACCTATATCTCTCGCCCGACCTTTCCCGTCGGCTCTTCCTCGAAGGCGACATCATCAGCCCTGTCCGCGAGTTCTGGAACGACCCCATCTATGACCAGCCCGATCCCTTCTTCGGTGGTCAGGCCCGAGGCCGACTCTTCGTCGACCTCGCCGATGACCTTCCGCCTCGATACAACTCCCCCTTCGGTGCCATGGCGGTCGAGCGTTTGCGGGCCGTCGCCAGCGAACTCGCGGCAATCGCCGACGCGACGCCCGATGCAACCGTCGCCGATTTGGAATCGCACGCACAACGCCTGCTGACCAAAGTCCAGGAAGACGTGATGCGGCACGCCCGCAGGAATCGATTCTTCGCGTCCGAAGTCCCCGGGGCTGCCCAATGAAGCATTCTCCAGCACGCGCCGCTCTGGCCCCCTGGATCTTGCTCGCGCCGTTCCTCACGGTCTTTGTCGTCTTCACGCTCTACCCCGCCGCGTCCTCCCTGTGGCTCTCCACCCGCCAAACGTTCGGGCCCGGTGTCTCGGTGCCCGTTGGCGGTTCGAACTATTCCAACCTTTTCCACGATCCTTCCTTCTGGAAGGCCCTCCGCAACACCGTGGTCTTCACGCTCGGCAGCGTCCTCATCCAGTTGCCGCTCTCGCTGCTCCTCGCGATCATCCTCAACCGCCCCGATATCCGCGCCCGCACCTTCTTCCGCGTCGTCCTCTTTTCGCCGGTGCTCGTGGGCGTCGTGTTCGTCGCGATGCTCTTTTCCGTGCTCTTCGGCAAACGCACAGGTCTCGTCAACCAGTTGCTGCACGCCTCCACCGGCTGGGATCTCGATTTTCCCTGGCTCGACACCTACGTCATGCCCGCCCTCATCGTGGCCACACTGTGGCAATACGTCGGCTTCAACATGATCTATTTCCTCGCCGCCCTTCAAAACGTCCCGAAGGAACTGGAAGAAGCCTCGAGGATGGACACCGCCGCCGTCTGGAGCCGATTCCGCCACGTCACACTCCCCGCCATCATGCCCGTCGGCACCTTCGTGGTTCTCCTCTCGATCATCGGGAGTTTCCAATTGTTCGAACTGCCGTACATCCTCATGAACGGCACCGGCGGCCCCGAGGATCGCGGCCTGACCCTCGTGATGTACCTCTACCAGACCGGTTTCCAGACCGGCGACCTTGGCTTCGCCGCGGCCATCGGATGGGTCATGGCCCTGGTCCTCATCGCCTGCGCTGCGGCCCAACGGCTGATCAGCCGGAAAGCCGAGGCCGCATGAACCCTCGCCAATCCCGCGCCATGTCAATGGCCCCGATGTTGCTCTGTCACGCCCTCCTGTCGGCGGCCGCACTCCTCGTGCTGCTGCCGTTCGCGTGGCTCGCGTTCGCGACCATCCGATCCGGCCCCGATTTCTTCACGTCCACCTTCCTGCCGTCGGGCGATGGCCTCTTCGGAATCGCCTGGGATCGCCTCACGCTCGAAAACTACCGAAACCTCTTCGTCACCGCAGGCTTCGGCCGCTCGCTCCTAAGTTCACTCTTCTTGGCGTCCGTCACCGCGCTCCTCGCGACGCTCGTGTGCGCCATGGCCGGATACGCGTTGGCGCGGCTTGAGTTCAAAGGCCGGGGCTTCGTCGCAGCACTGGTGCTCGCCGCCCTCGTCATCCCGCCGCCGCTGCTCGTCGCTTCCGGCTTCCGCCTGCTCTTTGATCTCAACCTGCTCGACTCATTCGCGGGCCTCATCATCCCCGCCATGGGCCCGGTCTTCGGCGTCTTTCTGTTCCGCCAGGCCGTCGTCTCCGGCGTCCCCCGCGAACTCTTGGAAGCCGCCCGCAGCGATGGGTGCGGCGAGATCCGTGCCTTCTTCCGCATCGTCCTCCCGCTCGTTCAACCCATGACCGCGGCCTTTCTCCTCATCACCTTCCTCGGCGTCTGGAACAACTACCTCACCCCGCAGATCGTTCTGCAATCCGAGGAAAAATTCCCACTCGCCGTCATGATCGCACAACTCAAGAACGTCTACTACCAGGACTACGGCCTCCTGATGGCCGGAACACTGGTCTCCATTGTGCCCGTCGCAGGGCTTTTCCTTTTCCTCCAGCGTGACTTCGTGGCCGGCCTCACCTCCGGTGCCATCAAGGGATGATGCAATGCCCGCCCCCCTCGACCATTCTACTTTCCCCACCGGCTTCGTCTGGGGTGCTGCGTCGTCTTCCTATCAGATCGAAGGCGGTTCAACCACCGACCTCCGGGGCCAGTCAGTCTGGGATGCATTCTGCCGCCAACCCGAAACCGTCCACGGCGGCCACAACGGCGACCGCGCCTGCGACCACTACAACCGAATCGACGCCGACGTCAGCATGATGCGCGACCTCGGCCTGAAAGCCTACAGGCTCTCAACCTCTTGGCCCCGCGTCATGCCCTCCGGCACGGGTGCTATCAACGAAACCGGTCTCGCCTTCTATGACCACTTGGTCGATTCCCTTCTCGAACACGGCATCCAGCCCTGGATCACACTCTTCCACTGGGACTATCCCCTCGAACTCTTCCGCCGCGGCGGATGGCTCAACCGAGACAGCGCGCGCTGGTTCGCCGACTTCGCGCAGGTCGTCGTACGGCGACTCGGCGATCGCGTCTCGCACTGGATGACGATCAACGAGCCGCAGGTCTTCCTGCAACTCGGCCACGCCGAAGGCACCCACGCCCCCGGCCTCCGCCTGCCGCTCCGCGAACAGTTGGTCGCCGCCCACAACGTCCTGCGGGCCCACGGCCTGGGTGTTCAGGCCATCCGCAACAACAGCAGCAACTCGGTGGTCGGCTGGGCCCCGGTCGGCCACGTCAAGTTCCCCGTCGCCGAAACCCCCGTCAACATCGAGGCCGCACGCCACGCGACCTTCGCCATCGACAAGCGTGACCTCTGGAACAACACCTGGTTCGCCGACCCCGTCTGCCTCGGTGACTATCCCGAAGACGGCAAACGCCTGTACAGCCCGGAACTCCCGACCTTTCCATCCTCAGACCTCGCCGACATCCATCAGCCGATCGACTTCTACGGTGTCAACATCTACACCGGCACACCCGTCACCGAGGTTCAAGGCAAGTCAGCGCCCGCCCAGCCCGCCGAGGGCGCAGCACGAACCGCATTCAATTGGACGATCGAACCAGGCTCCCTCCGCTGGGGCGCAAGGTTCCTGAGCGATCGCTACAAACTACCGGTGTACATCACCGAGAACGGAATGTCCAGCCACGACTGGGTGGACCTCGACGGCCGCGTCCTCGATACCGGTCGCATCGATTACACCCGTCGATACCTGCTCGCCCTGCGTCAGGCCATCACCGATGGGGCCGACGTCCGCGGCTATTTCCACTGGTCAATCCTTGACAACTTCGAATGGGCCGAGGGCTACAAAGAGCGTTTCGGCCTCGTCCATGTAGACTTCGCCACACTCGCCCGAACCCCCAAACTCTCAGCCCACTGGTACCGTAACGTCATCGCGACCAACGGGCGATCGCTCAAGCATCCCGTTACCATCGACGACACCGCGCCCCATCGTGAAGCCGCCCAGCAACTCAAGCCGCTCGTCGCCCCCACCGTGGTCGCCCGCATCTGATCAGTAATCCGGTCGCACGCACGAGCCCCCACGAGCCCGCACTCCGCCCTACCGACCGGCCCTGAAGAACGTCTTGAGCGACTCAAACAAGTCGTCGCGGCCGTTCACGCGGCTCGTAATCAGCCGCGGACCCGATTCATCGGCCCGACCGCCGGGGAACGCCTCGTGCAGCACGTTGATGAAACTTCCGCTGCCATAAGCGCTCGCGACCTGGCAGTAGCCGAACATGTTGGACGCCGGAATCAGGTGTTCTTCCAGCAGTTTGCAGCACAGGCGGTTGTCGGCATCGCTCGAGTTGTCGCCGTCGGAAAAGTGAAAGAGGTAGATGTTCCAGTCGGCGGGGTCGTAGTGAGCCTTCAAAAGTTCGTGGCAGGCATTGAACGCCGAACTGATGCGCGTCCCGCCATCCTCCCGAACCGAGAAAAACGTCTTCTTGTCAACCTCGGCCGCTCGAACATCGTGCACGATGTACCGGCTCTCAATCCCCTCATAGTTCCGGCGAAGCCACGTGTCGATCCAGAAGGCCTCCAGCCGCACCAGTTCCTTTTGCTCGTCCCCCATCGACCCCGAAACGTCCATCATGTAGACGATCACGGCGTTCGATTGCGGCTTCTTCACCTCAGACCACGTCCGGAAGCGAAGGTCGTTCTTGATGGGGATGATCACCGGGTTATCCGGGTCGTACTGCCCCATCGCCAGTTGCCGCTTCAGTGCTTCGCGATAGGTCCGCTTGAAGTGCCGCAACGACGCCGGACCAATCGGCCGCACACCGGTGTATTTGTCCTTGATCGTCGTCAGGTTGTGGTGCCCCCGCGGCTTGATCCGCGGCAGCCTCAGTTCCTCCGCAAGAATGTCCGCGAGTTCCTCCAGAGTGACATCCACTTCAAGGATGTGCTTCCCCTCCTGCTCGCCGCCCTGCCCTTTCCCCTGACCGGCCTGCCCGACTGTGTCCCCCTCGTTCCCTTCGCCCATGCCAACGCCGCCGGAGTTGTCGCCATATCGGAACGTGGGCAGATCGATATCGTGAACAGGAATCGAAACCGCCCGCTTCCCTTCGCGCCCGATCAATTCACCGCGCGCCAAAAACTTCCGAAGGTCCTTGCGGATCTTGCCGCGGACAATCTGGCGGAAGCGCTGATGATCTTGTTCAATCGTCTTGATCATGGAAAGTCTGCTTTCGCCCGCGTCCCCACCTTCCCATACGTTCTCGGACGAAGGTTGGATCGGCCCTTTGCCGGGGGCGGGGTCAGGATGGATCCACCTTTTTGACGTTTCCGTCGGTTTCCGGGCTTTCCAAATCGCCCCGACCCGACCTCGCCCTCAATCGCATAAGGCACCAAATCCCGATCGGCACCGCCAGCACCATCTCGAACGCACGGTTCAGAAGGTCCGCCGAAAGCGTGTTTGAGAGTGTCGTCCCGGCCCCATCCGAGCCGCGAAACCAACCCGGAAGCCCCACCGCCACCAGCCCCACCACCCACTCGCGGATCCCCAACCCGTTCCCGATGAACGGCACCAGCATCGCGACCTGTGCGAAAGCCGCGATCAGGCACGCTTCCGCCGCCGTCGGGTGCCAACCAAGAGCCCGGAACACCACGTAATAGCGGCCCGCCCAGCAGGCCTGATCAAGCAGTTTGAGAAAGAACGTGAACGCCCGGGCCGCGCCGATCGAGTGGAGCCCGAAACGCTGCACCGCCACCACGCACACAATGCCAGCCAGCACCAGCACCGCGCACAGAAGGTAAACCACCGAACCCGACACAAACGCCATCGGCACCACGACCGCCACCGCGAGCCATGACAGCACAATCGATTCGACGACCACCGCCGCCGAATCCTTCAACGGAATGCCGTGGCGACTCTTCTGGTACGCAACACGCCCGAAAAGCCCCGGGCTCAGCGGTAGAAAGTTCAGCAGCCACGATGCCCCGATCAGTTCCAGCATCTCGCCGAATGACAGCCGCCGCCCCGCCCCCAGCCGCGCATTCGTCAGCAGTTGAAACACCTTCGCGGTAAGCAGCAAACTGACCAGCGGAAGAGCCAGCAACGGCACCCAGACCGAAGCATCGATGCCCTTCTCAACCGTCTCTCGCAACGGCCCGAGGTTGCCGCGGACCGCAATGATGGCCGCGACAAGAGCCGCAACACCCACCACGAACCCGGCGAGCCGCAGGGCCCGATTTCTTCCGATGGGCGTGCGTGCTGGCGTGGTCGGCACGGGAACAGTCTAGAAAGGCCGAGGCGTCAGGGCGCTTCCACCAAAGCCGGTCGAGGCATAGGTCGGGGTTCCCGCAGCGATACGGGCCGTCTGAATCGCCGCCAGTCTCGCAAGCCGCACATCCGCGGAGGCCGCCGCCCGCAGCAAAATCGGATCTTCGGCCTTCGTGCAACGCGTCGCGACCGCCAACGCGAGAACACCCGGGTCCTGCTCATCGACAATGCCCGCGTCGAGCGCTGCAGCCTCGGGCGCCAACGACACCGGCGGAATGATCGCAAGCGTGAGTTGCCGAAGAGCGGGCGGAAGCGAAACAAACTTGGTGGCAACCGCGCTCATGATGCTCCGGTTGTCCGCAGCAAATCGACGCTCCCCAACCGGCCCGAGCATCCCGGCCCGCGCGGCATACAGCATGATGGGCCACCGGTCGTCGGACGATGCAGCGACCGCAGCCCCAAACTCTGGAGGCAGCATCGCGCACTCACGAACCGCCCGACGCGTGATCGTGGTCGTGCTCGCTTCCTGAGAGCCCGGCCCCGCCCGTTTGCCCCTGCCCTGCCCCGCCTCAAAGCCCTGCAGCACACGCCACCGCAGCCGCGTAGGAGCGCTGCAAGCCACCTCGGCAAGAAGCCCCGTAAGCCCGACCTCCGGCCAGATGCGCGCCGTGAACGTGTCGCCCGGCATCAGCCGCAATCGACGACTCACCTCCACAAACTCAGGCTCCGCAACCAGCGAGCTCCCGTCCTTACGCTCAAGGCTCGGTGCAAACAGCAAACGCGAGTTGATGATCCGATCCGACCCCACACCCAGCGGTATCGTCGAAAGGTTCCGAATCGTGATGGTCGCGAACGTGTGCTCGGTAGCCTCAGGATCCGCCGGAGTAACCGAGACCGCCAGCGTCTGCGTCATCCGCGGCTTGTCCACCATCGTGTCGATCCACGTGGGGATCGTCTTCGCGTAGTCGGTCAGTTCCCGCGTGAGGGCCGTCGGCGCCGTGATCCCGGGCGAAACCCGCTCCGCCATGGCCCAGCCAAGAACACCCGGCACCTGCAGCGGCGAAGCTGCCGAGGCCCGCATAAAGCCCGAGGCCGCCGCTTCCATGTTCCCTTGCTCAAGTTCAAACGTCGCTACAGCGAGAATCGCCCACGGATTCGTCGGTGCAGTTTCGATCAACGCCCTCGTCGCCGCGGCATCGTTGCCACGCACCGAGCGCCACAGCAACAAAGTCTTCATCAGCGGGTCTTCGGCGCCCAGATTCTCCGCAATTTTCGGGATGTCCGCGTCCACCTTGTCGATGTCGCGCTCCACAAGACACCGCCAGATCTGAAGCCCCACCATCATCACCGCCGTGATCTGGCGGGCGTCTTCTTCAGAAATCTCAGCCTCGCGCTTGGTCGGATCCGCCAGCACGCCTACGTCTTCGGCCACCGTCGCGGCAAGGTCGGTGAGCGACGCATCGATGGCCGCCCGATCCTCCAGCACGATGGCCGCGCCGAGCCGGATCTCTTCAAACTCAAACGTCAAACGCACGTCCTCGGGCTTCCGGGCCGTCTTTTGCAACACCGGGTCCATCTGCGCCAGTTCTGACACAACCTTGTCGCGGTCCCCTAAAAGGCTTCGGTTGATCGCATCAAACGTCGCTCGCGCGCCATCCGACCGCCAGTTCACGCACATCGACTCCACCACCTCGGGCATGCTCGGTTGCGATCGCGCCGCCGATGCAATCCGCTCCGCGTTCGTGTGAAAGCGGCGAGCGGCCTCGAACGCCGCCCCAGCGATCAACTCATCGCGGATCATGCGGTGCACAATCGGATCTATCGGATCCGAGTACAACAGATTCGCCAGCAACTCAAGCCGGCCCAAAGCATCGTCCCGGTTCTGGCTGAAGTGCTGGAACACCAGCAACGCGGCGTCCTTGTTCGTCGAATCCAACTGCGCCGCTTGCCGTACGAAACGAACGAACCCATCTTCATCCGACCGCTCGCGGCACAGAAGTGCGGCATCCAGCGCCAGCCGGCTCCGAACCGAGGCGTCAAGCCCCGAACCCTTGGGCCCCAGAAAACTCTCGAACGCCGCCAGCCGTTCTTCCGCTGTCTGGATGCGGTTGATGCGGGCCGTGATCAGCCGAAGCAGCGCCACGGTGTCAGACGGGTCCGCCTCAACAATCCGCCTCGTCGCCTTCATCATCGCTTCCGCATCGCCCGCGTTGAAGGCCGCCTCGGCCCGGTAACGAACGATCGAAGCATCCGCCGGGTCCAGTTCCGATGCAAGTTCAAGCAGAAGCCCCGCGAACTCGTAATCCATCGGCGTCGCAGGTGTCGCCGCCCGAAGATCCGAAACGGCCACCCGCATCACATGGCGGGCCGCCTGCTCCGAGAGCAACCGATCCCCCTGAACTCCCGCCGCCGCAACCGGAGATGGCTTCGGCACAGCCGCAGGCCCTTGAGCGCTGCACTCGGCCACAGCCGCAAGCCCCACCGCACACGCAACCGCAAACCCAGCCACACCAGAAAGCCGGGCGGCACAAAAAGGAACGGGGCATGGTGATGGCAACCGGGGAAAGGTTCGACGCACTCAGACTCCAGTACCGAAAGAAACCAGGGCCGCAATTGTGCCGCCCAGAAAGATCAGGAACGCGAGAGTCTCAAGCCCGGAAACCACCGCCCGGGCCGCGTGCGCAAAGAACCGATCCGCCACGAGAACCATGAACACGAACTGCCCACCCGCGACCGCGGCCGCGCCCAAGAACCAGAAGGTAGCACGGGGCACCGGCACAGGGCCCGCCCCGTCCACAAGCGTCGCGATCCCCAACACCAGCATCACCCCCGCCCACAACGTGCACACCACTCCCCGCAACAGCGGCGCAACCGACCCGGGCCTGCGGCTCGGTCGCGTCTGATGGGGGCCGGTACTCGCTGCCGGGGAAATATTCACGCGGGAAGAATCCGGGGTGAAAAACGCTCAGGATCCCATAGCCAGATTCATCAGGAACTCCGCGTTGGTCTTGTGCTTCTTCAGGCGGTTCTTCAGCAGTTCCGCCGCCTCCACCACGTTCATGTCCGACAGCACCTTGCGCAGGCGATAGACGAGGTCAAGTTCCTTCGGATCAAGCAACAGTTCCTCACGCCGCGTGCCCGATGCGGCCACGTCGATGGCCGGCCAGATCCGCTTCTCCACGAGTTTCCGCTCGAGGTGCAATTCGGCATTGCCGGTGCCCTTGAACTCCTCGAAGATGACCTCGTCCATCTTGCTGCCCGTGTCCACCAGCGCAGTACCGATGATCGTCAGGCTCCCGCCCTTCTCGATCGCACGGGCCGACCCGAAGAACTTCTTCGGACGCTGCAACGCGTTCGAATCCAGGCCGCCGCTCATGATCTTGCCCGAGTGCGGCATCTCGGCGTTATACGCCCGCGCCAAACGTGTGATCGAGTCCAACAGAATCACGACATCCTCGCCGAATTCAACCATGCGGCGGGCCTTCTCGATCACCATCTCGCACACCTGAACGTGCCGCGTCGTGTTCTCGTCGAAGGTGCTCGCCACAACCTCCACGTTGCTCCCCGCGCAGTTCCGCTTGAAGTCCGTGACCTCTTCCGGACGCTCGTCGACCAGCAGCACAATGATCCGTGATTCGGGGTAGTTCCGCGTGATGGCCCGCGTCATCTTCTGCATCAACACCGTCTTGCCGGTTCTCGGCGGAGCCACAATCAGCATGCGCTGCCCCTTGCCGATCGGCGTAACCAGGTCGATCACCCGGCACTCGATCTCATCCGGCGTGGTCTCCAGCACATACCGCTCCTCCGGATGAAGCGGCGTCAAATCCTCAAAGTTAACAAGGTCGTGCACCTTCGATGGATGCTTCCCGTTGACCGTATCGACCCGGAGCAACGCGAAATACTTCTCGCTCTCCTTGGGCGGACGCACCACACCCTTGATCACCATGCCCCGCCGCAGCCCGAACCGCCGCACCATCAACGGGCTGATATAGATGTCGTCCGGCCCCGGCAAGTACGATTGGTCGGGACTTCGAAGAAAACCAAAGTGATCCGGCATGATCTCCAGCGTGCCCTCGCCGAACATCAGCCCCTGCTTCGCGGCACGAGCCTTCAGAACCTTGAAAATCAGGTCTTGCTTCGGCATCGTCTGAAAATCAACCAAGCCCTCCTTCGACGCCACCGCGTGCAGACTCTCCAGCGTCATCCGCTGAAGGTCAGAAATGCTGATGGGCTCCGGCTGGGCCTTGGGATCCGAAGTCTTCGCAATCCGTTCAAGTTCCGCCGCCTCACGCTCGAGTTCCTCGTCGCTTGGCAACGAAAAATCGATCGGACCGCGGTAGAAATTGCCCCCACCGCCGCCACCACCTGCACCACCTGCACCACCTGCACCACCTGCACCACCTGCACCCCCGCCGCCGCCACCGCCCATTCCACCCCCGCCTCCACCACCCATCCCCGATCCGCCCATCCCACCCTTTCGACGCTTCTTCTTCCTTCGGAATCCACGTTCAAGATACTGACCACCGCCCGGATACCCGCCGCCACCACCGCCACTTGGATAGCCACCGCCGCCATCGCGCGGATAGCCCCCCTGATTCTGACCCTGCGACGGACCACCCTGACCTTGGCCCTGACCTTGGCCCTGACCTTGGCCCTGACCTTGGCCACCCTGCCCCTGGACCTGACCCTGGGACGGCCCTTGCCCTTGACCACCCGACGGCCCTTGACCACCCGACGGATTATTCATCGGGCCAGTATTCCCCCCGCCCGATATCGTCGTCGACCCCGTCGGTGCATTCGGCCTCACGGCAGCACCCGTCGGCCCATCCGTCCTCATTCCTTCCTGCCGCGCCGGCATCGGCCGAACCTCAGGCCGAACTTCGGACCGAACCTCCGGACGCGAGTCCGATCGAGGCTCAGCACTTCGCACCTCCACAGGTCGCGCTTCAGCCTGACGCGGCTCCTGCCGCGGCACCACTCGCGCCTCCGGCCCCCCACGCACGATCGGTCGCGCATCGGGGTCGTAGAAGCCCCCGCGCGACTCGCCCCCACCCTCATTGACAGGTGGTGCCGCCTTCTCGGGCTTCGATGCGCCACCCTCCGGCGCCTCTCGACGAGGCCGCCGCGTTCGAGGTGCGGCGTCGTCGCCAGCGTTGGATTTAGATTCGTCGGAAGCCTTCGAAGAGGTTCTGGGCATCGTGTCGTGAACTCGGGTAATAGGCTGTTTCGTCAATGTGGCCAGGAAAATCCCAGCTCTCACTACCAGCAACGGAGACAAAGACCGTTGCAAAATGAACGTGGTTGTCCGCTTGAGGAAGGCCGGTCGAAAAAGCCGGATGCCCCTCCCCTCGCAGCCGAAGCGATCGGATGATCGCTCGTTTCGTCGGCCGACATCAGCGGGGCAAGCGTGGAACCGAAAGTGAAACGTGTCGCGAAAGAGCACAGCGTTCCGGAAGGTTCCACACCTGTTAGGAAACACTATAGCAGGGTGTGCTCGCCCGTGCAGCACCAACGCCAGCACGAAGTCAGCACTCCGCAATGCCGCCAAAGTTGTCCACACCCGTCAACGCCCGGGCACGCCTGCGCTTCCCCGCTCGCCCGCAGCCCTTCGCGCCAGCGTTTCAAGCAGCGCACGAACCTGAACATTCACCGCCTGCACAGACCCGTGATTGTCGATCACATGCATCGATCGCCGACGCTTCTCTTCAAGCGGAAGTTGAGCCGCCTCGCGCCGGACAAGTTCTTCCTCGCTCCAGCCCCGGTTCGCCATAACCCGCGCCACACGGTCCGCTCGCAGCGCATCCACAAAAACGACCGTGTCGCATTCCGCGTCCGACCCCGCCTCAAACAGCAACGGCGCATCAATCACCACGCCCAGCCGCCCCTCCGCCGCAGCCCGTGCAATCAACCGCCGACGATCCGCCTTCACGATCGGGTGCACCAACCCCTCCAACCGCGCACGCTCGGCAGCATCAGAAAACACCACCGCGGCCACCGCCTTTCGATTCACCGACCCATCCGCCGCCAGCACACCCGGGCCCCACCAACCCACTAGCGTCTCACGCACATGCGGCAACGTCAACGCCGCCCGTGCATCGGCGTCGGAATCGATCACCAAACAATTCTCCGCCGCAAACGCCCTCGCCACCGTGCTCTTGCCCGCTCCAATCCCCCCGCAAAGCCCTATCACCGGAATCCCCATGGGCACCCCACCCCCACTTTGCATCCGCGTCGCTTCCACCGCCGACCGCAACACCTTCAACCTCGCCGCGGCCCGCGGCACAAACAAAAACCGCAGCAGCGGCCCATCATTCCCGCCCAAGGAGATCGTCCCGGCACCCACCAGCCGCTCAAACACCCCCTCGGTCACCGTCGTCTGCGTCACGCTCCGCAGCGGAAACGTCGAGTCCACCCGCCTAAACACACCCGCCCGCACCCGCGCCAAGTCCGGCCCGATGGTGTACTCGCGGCTGCATCGACGCACCACGCCCTGAACAAGCCCGATGGCGACAAGCACCAGCCCCATCCACAGCAACACCACCAATGGAAGCGAAAACACCCGGATCAACACCACGTGCGCCACAACCAGAATCACGCCCAGAAACCACCACGGGCGGCCGAACGAAAGCACCGACCACCACGACGGACGAAACGGCGAAAACTCGGCCCGCGCCAACCCGCTCGGGCTCGCGGCGTGCACGTTCACGTGGCCGATTCCTTGAGCACGCCGATCTCCGGCAAGTTCCGATAGAACCCGTTGTAGTCGAGGCCGTACCCCACCACAAACTCGTCCGGAATGTCAAACCCCACATAGTCGGGCCGCAACGGAAGCGATGACTTCCCGGGTTTCCGCAGCAACACGCACGTCCGCAGGCTCGCGGGGTTCTGGGCCCGCAACAACCCCGTCAGCACGTCCAGCGTGTGCCCCGAATCAAGAATGTCGTCAACCACCAAAAGGTGCTTCCCCGCTAGGTTGCGGGGCAGGTCGCCCTTGATCGAAACCCCCTTGCTCTCGATCGACCGTCCGGGATAACTCGAAACCCCCACCACTTCCAGCGAAAGTTTCAGGGGGATCTCCCGCACCAGGTCCGCCACAAAGATCATCGACCCCGTCATCACCGGAATCAGCGTCACGTGCCCGTCGTTCGCCGTCACGTTGGCCCGGTCCAGTTCCGCCTGCAGGTCCGCGGCTATCGCCGCACCCAGTTCGCGCACCCGCAACGCAATCGCCTGACGCGTCAGCAGAATTTTATCAAGGTCGAGCGTCATGTTCGGGCTTTCTCTCTCAAGTTCATCGCCCAGTCTACCCGCAACCCGCCCCGCCCGTGC
>Ga0105049_10001014_pt1 | contig 32555 bp, 32 predicted proteins | sample MAT06_FD_78087 | JGI IMG/M metagenome (GOLD analysis project Ga0105049, IMG submission 78087) | Freshwater microbial communities from Lake Fryxell liftoff mats and glacier meltwater in Antarctica - MAT-06 | ecosystem: Environmental > Aquatic > Freshwater > Ice > Liftoff microbial mat | place... | reverse complement strand
CCGACGCTTGTCGGGCTCCGCAGGCCCTGCCAGGTTGGAGAACCTGGCAGGGCTCACCCCCCTCGCCAGCAGCAGCGACCTACCCCGGAGACCTCACCCACGCTGTCGATCCCTTGCGACGATCGCTTCCTCGTTCATATGAGCGCACGGCGGAACGGTAGCGTAGGTTGGACTGATGGGCAACGATCGAGTTGGAGCTGTGGGGACTGCTGTACGTCGTTGGGTGGAGGGGGAGACTCGATGACCTCGCCACACAGCCTCTTGTCGTCGTCGGGGGCGATCACTGTGTCGATAACGTTGGTCATCGGGCTCTGCGGGCTTGTTTGCTTCGCCGTAGCGCTTCGTGGATCGCAACCGGGCGATCGGCCGGAGATCATTCGGGCACTGGCTTGCCTTATCCGCTCTGCCCGGGGCGGATGAGTTGGGCGGTGTCGACGTCGAAGGTTCGGTGGCGAGGTTCGCACTGACCGCTCGGGCCTACCGTCGGCGCCGATGACGCAGAAGCGGCCTGCAGGCCATCGTCACAGCCGCAGCCGGTGCCGGGCGGTTGACCGATCACGACCCCCCTCAATAGCGCCACAGTTGCGGTTGCGAGGAGCTCTTTGCTAGCGGGAGGTCCTGGTTCGAGTGCTTCGTATTGCTGCTCTGGATTTGCGCGCTGTACCTGCTCAGCTTGGTCCCATGGTGCAGCGGACGATCGCGGGCTCATGCAGCTTGCACGGGCGTCCCTCCTCGCCGTATGAACGATGCATCTCAGTATCTCCCACTGTCGCTGAGCCGTTACACTTTGTTACTGGTGGTCATTATCGATCTTCGGTGACCAGAACCTGGATCTCACCGACAGCCAGCGATGTCTCGGTGGCGACGCTGACGGTCTCGGCGCCGGACACCGGCACTCCGGCCGAGGTGCCGGCCCACTCGACGTCCCAGACGCTCGTAGCGGTGAGGGCCCAGCGCCCGGCCCCGCTGGTCCGTTCGGGTAGCGAGCGCTGCTCGTAGGTGTAACCGCAGTCGGGCGATGGCCCGGGCTGTCCGTTCCACGGCGTTCCCGGGCCTGCGCAGCGGACCTGGGCGCCGGATGGGCCGAGGGACCATTCGACGGCGGAGAGGCGGCCGGTGGCGGTGACGCTGGCGGCTCCGGCGCTTGCGGTCGCGACGAGCGGTCCGGTGGCCTGCTCACCTTGTTCGATCCAGAGCCAGACGGGGACGCCGATGAACGCGAGGTCGGTGGTCGAGGTGCGGATCGCGGGGCCGCGGAGGCCGAGGTATTCGATGGCCTGCTGGGCCAGGGCGGCCCATCGTCACTGTGTGTCCCCGACCTGCTCGTTGACGATATGGATAGCCGGGCGGGGAGCGCGGCATCGAATGAGGTGTTGTGCTCGGTGGGTGATGGTGACCGTCGTGCACGGCCACGGTGTCGGTCTGTGGAGGCAGCCCGCGCAGGTGCCGTCCGCGCGGTGCTGGTGGGCGGTGAGGATCCGGGTGATGCCGCCGGGTTGGGCGGCGACGAACTCCGCGGCCACCTGGATGCACGAGCGCCGTGCGTCCTCCGCGACCTCCCCCACCGCGACGTTGTCGGCGACTTTTTCCGAGACGTCCTGCGGAGCGCTCACAGTGACTGCTCGCCGAGCCGGCGGCAGCTCCGTGCTCCCGACGATCTGCGTGTCCTCGTCGACGTGGCGGCCGGGACCGCGTTGGCGGCTGCGGTGTGGCGCCGTCGATCCACGCAGGACAGTGCGGGCAGGTGGTCGGGCCGGGTGGGGGTGCATGACCGTGGGCACTTCCATTGCTCGAAGGGGTCGGCAGCTGTGGTTTCGGGGGGTTGGGTCCGGTCGGGGTGGAGTCGGTTGAGGGGGCATCCACGCCGGGGTATGTGGGCGTGCTTCAGGTGGGAGCGCGTGAGCGGGGTGGGGTCTCAGGGCTGGCCGCGGTGAGGTCGGTGGGCGCGCCGTAGTGGTGGCGCAGGGCGAAGTCGGTGGCGTAGTCGATCCCGGCGCCGTGCCCGTCGGGTGGCAGCAGTCGGTGCGCGATGTCGAGGTCGGTGAGGACTGCGCCGACGTGCTTGTCTGCGAGTGCGCGGTAGTGCAGGTCGTTGTCGCGGGGCTTGTTCGTGCCCAGCGGGATTGTCGGGTCGAGGGTGGTGCGGAAGATCAGGTCGTAGTGGGTGCTGTGCCCGACTGCGAGGGACCGCAGCCGGCGCAGTGCGTCGAGGTCGGGTGTTTCGTCGCGGTAGTCCAGGGCGGCGAGCCAGTAGCCCAACGCGTCGGGGACCGGCCGGTCCACGAGCAGCACATCGACGTGGGGCCAGGCGGCGACTTCGTTGCTGATCCCCCTGGTCATGATCCACAGGGTGGAGGCGTAGTTGTGGGAGTGCAGGATCGGGAACCCGCTCTGCAGCGCGCGCTCGCCCAGGTCTGCGATGGTCGCGACCTCCAGGTCCGCGCGGCGCAGCTCGTGGGCGATACGCGTCAGGAAGGTCGACTTCCCGGTCGAGTGGGTGCCGGCGACGGCGATGGCCAGTGGGCGTTCGATGGTGGTCACCACAGACCACCCTCCTTCTGTTCGGCGGTGCCAGCAGACGCGTCGGGCGAACGGGCCGGGCGGGGAAGGGGCAGCGCGGCGGCGGCGGTGAGATGGGTCCAGGCCGAACCGCCCAGTTCATCGCCGTGTTCATCGCCGTGTTCGTCCAGTTCGGTGAGCAGGGTGATGAGCAGGGCGGCGGTCATCCAGGTGTCGTACCCGGCCCGGTGCCGCCGCCCGGCCCTGCTCGACCCGCCGGACCCGGCGTCGGACCTGATCTTCCCGATCGGTGCCGTTGTCGGTGGCGGGGTGAGGTGCGTGTGGGCGATGAGGTGGTCGAGGCCGTACCCGCCGGGCAGGTCGGGCCAGACGGTCTTGGCCAGGCGCAGCGTGTCGAGCACCAGCGGCGGCTCCCAGCCGGGCAGGTGTGCGCCCAGGACCCGGTTCTCCACCGCGGCGTGGTGGGCGACCATGACCCGCCCGGAGATCGACGCGACGATGTCGTCGGCAACCTCGGTCCACAGGGGGGCGTCGGCGACGTCGGCGTTGGTGATGCCGTGGACCTTGGAGGTCACGATCCCGGTGATCGGCGTGACGGGCCGGACCAGCCAGGTCCGCAGGTCCGCCACGGTCGCGGCGTGGGTGGTGGTCATGGGGAGGACGGCGATCTCGATGATCTCCGGAGGTCGGCGACCGTTGCCCTCGACGTCTATCACCACGACCTGGCGCCCGGCCAGCGACGATGGAAGTTGCAGAGAGGTGGGTGAGGGTGGGGTCATGTCGGGTCCCCGGTGGTGGGCCAGCCGAGGTCGGCGCGGCCGTGGCGGCGGGGGCGGTGGGGTGTGTCGTGGTCGTGGACCTGATAGCCGAGGGTGTGCTGCATCAGGTAGCGGCGTTGCTCGTCGAGCCCAGCCACGGTGACCGCGCGCCCGGTGATACTGACCAGCGACCCGCCCAGCTCGACGGTCATCGCGGTGGTCTGCTCGACGGTGGGGCGGCGGCGGCCGCGGGTACACAGGCCGAGCTGGGCGGCGGGGCAGATGTCGCACAGCTCGCCGATCCCGACGTGGCCGTTGTAATCGGGCATGTCGTGGGCGTACGCGACGGCGCAGCTGGTCTTGCGGAACAGCACCGACCCACCCGTCCGGGCTTCCGCGGCGTCGAGGATCCGGCGTTCGAGATCCTCCGGGAAGATCTTGCGGCGGGCGGTGTCCGAGTAGGGTTCGGGCAGACCGTGGCTGCGGTAGTAGTCGCGGATCTGGGCGCGGTAGAACAACCCGGTGAACACCGTGGCGTGCGCGTGGGCGCTCAGAGCCATCGCCTGGGCGATGTGGGTGTCGGTGTCGTTGAGGCCGGGCACGATCGGCCGCCAGTACAGCACCACCCGGTAGCGCTCGGCGTGGGTGAACGCGGTCTGAAGGGTGGCGGCGGCGATGGTGGAGTCGACCGGCTCGATCCGCGGGTCGCCGATCCCCGAGTGGGTCACCAGCAGCGTGACGCGCACGTTCCGCAACGCGTTCAACGCCGCACAGTCGGCCTCCTCGACCCGCCACCGGGTGATCACCAGGACATGGTTGCGGTAACCGGCGTCGTCGAGCATGCGCAGCATCGCGAATGTGTGAGGCTTGACGCCCGGCAGCATGGGGTCGGTGGCCCGGTTGAGCAGCTGGACCGGGGTCAGGTCGGGTTGGAAGAACCGGTGGCCGACCAACAACTCGAACGCCTCCCGGTCGCCGAGCAGCGCCCGCGGGGTCTTCATGGCGAAGTTACCGAACAGGTGCCGCACGCAGTATCCGCAGTCCAGCGGGCACCCGATGATCCAGTTGAGACTCAGCCCGGACTTGCGGTATTCCACGACATCGAGCAGCGCCGGGTCCAGCCCGGCCCGCTGGTCGCTCGACAGGATCGGGAGCCGCCCGCGAGTGAACGGAGCGCCTACGGTGGGGGCGGTGGTCGCGGGGTGTGCGGTGGAGGTCATGTGTGGCTCGCTGCCTGCTGGTCGGCCGGGGGTGTGCGGTTGGTGACCCCATGTCACCATCGGCGTTACGATCGGGGTAGTGCGCAACTAGGGTGAAACCCCGACCGGGATGTCGTGGTTGCACCCCTGGTTGCCCCCCTGTCCTGACCTGACAAGCCCGGGAGCGCTCAGTGAGCAGCGACGATGTCGCCACCGGCAAGGAGCTCGTGGCCCGCGAGCTGAAGCGTTACCGCGACCGGGCCGGACTCAGCCAGATCAAGCTGGCCAAGCTCGTCGGCTACTCCCGCACCTACATCTGGGCCTGCGAGAAGCCCGGCGGGGACCTCATGTCCGAGGATGCGGTGAAGCGGGTCGACGAGGAGCTCGACGCCGGAGGCGTGCTCATCGAATTGCGCGCGCGGGCCCACGCCGTGCACATGGCTCGTCGCAGCGCAGGCAGCGTCGAGGTGTCGCGGGCCGGCCCCGCACCAGCTCAGGTCGAAGGATCGGCCGTTGTGGGCGGAGCTGATTCGGATCTGAATGTCGACGACCTCTCGTCGCTTTCGGCGGAGATCTCACGGTCCGATGTCGGCGATCATTCTCTCGTGGATCTCGATGAGATCGTCGTTGCTCTGGCTGAGTCGCACACCCAGGCTCAGCCGGTGACGGTCCTGCGGGAAGTGCTTCGGATGCACGAGCGAGTTCAGGCCGTACTGCGGGGCGCACTGAGGCTCAGTCAGCGCCGTGAGGTGTATCGCATCGAATCCGATCTTCTGGCCCATGCCTGCGTCGTTCTGGGCGATTTAAAGCAGAACCCGATGGCTGAACACTATGGTCTGGCGGCTCTCACCTATGCCCGCGAGGCGTCCGCCGATGAGGCGCTCGCCCGTAGCGCCCTGGCCAAGACGCTGCGGTGGCAGAAACGGTTCGTCGAATCGGCAGAAATGGCACGCAAGGGTTTCGAGGGCAGCTCGAACACTGCGGTGCGGGTGCAGCTCGCCAGTCAGGAGGCGAATGCTTCCGCGCTTCTCGGGCACGTCGGCCGGGCGAGGGCCGCACTCGGCCGTGCCCGGATCGCCGCTGCGGCCGCGCCCCGCGACTCGGGTGTCTCAGTTTGGTCTTTCCCCGCCGCGCGCCAGGCGCTGTTCGCGCAGTCGGTGGCGACACATGCCGGCGATCCGAACACCGCCCTCGCCGCCGCTGTCGACGCCGACACGTGCTGGCGCGGCGGCGAACCGTGCGTGCCTGCGACCTGGGCACAGATCCGCGTCGGCGCAGCGCTCGCGCACCTCGCGAACGGCGAACTCGACGCTGCCGCTGACCAGGTTGAGATGATGCTGGAACTTGACCCCGAGCTGCGCGTGTCGACCGTGACCGCCTACGTCGCCAATCTCGAACGAGCTCTGGCGCAGAGTCGGTTCGCGGGAGTGCGGACGACGCTGGAACTAGGCTCCCGCTGTCAGGAATTCATCTCTTCAGCACTCCCGCAAAGCCAACCTCCGAGCGATAGCCGATGACCTACAAGCCCCCGGATCGGATGACGGACCGGTGGCGACATCGTCCGGAACTCTCTGAGGTTCATGGCACCGTGTACTGGCACCTCCTTATCGATCAAGCAGCCCCGGTACGTGAAACGGTGGCGACCGCCCAATCCACACTGTCCGCATTCCCGGATCTGCATCTGACGCCGGACCGATGGCTGCACATCACGATCTTTCCCATCGGGTCGCGAGGTGATGTGTCCGCCGAGCAGCTGGCCGATCTGATCGGCCAGGCCCGGGATCGGCTGGTCCCGATCCCACCGATCCCGTTGGTCGTCGGCCGAGTCCTCTACCACCCCGAGGCTATAGCCGTGGCGGTCCGACCGAGACGGGCGCTCACTCCATTGTTCGACATTGCACGACTGGCTACTCGGGCATCGATCCGACGATCTTTCATGCCGGATCAGGACGGCCCGATATGGGTGCCGCACATCACGCTGGCCTACGGGACGGCCGACCGGCCTGCCGGGCCCATCATCGCCGGGCTCGGGCATGACCTCCCGGAGCGTGGACTGGTCATCACGTCGATGTCGCTGGTAGTGCAGCGGGGGCCGGAGCAGTCCTGGAACTGGGAGGTGATCGGAACGGCCCGACTCGGATTGCCCGACGTCCTGCCGGGTGGGTGCGGTTGGTGACCTCGTGTCATCGGTCGAACTGCGTCGTGAAGAATCGATCGACCGATCGATACCGTGCCCTATGCACGTTCGGCCTGGCTGCCTCCGGTTCGGACGGTGATGATGACCCGGCTACGCCGTGCCGAGGTACGGGGGAGCGTGACGTGTGGCAGCAGCGGCGGCCGGATCAGGTGCCGGGTTCCGTCGTTCGGCCACGCCTGGTCGATGTCGCCGTTGGTCCTCACGGTGACGGCTCCAAGCGTTCGCGGTGTACCTGCTGGTGGTGCAGTTCCTGCCCGCGCACCGGGTGGTGGCGCTACTGGAGTCGCTGACCGGGACGCGCCATCGGTGGGGTTCGTGCACGGCATGTTCAAGCGCACCGCCGGACTGCTCACCCAGACCCACGACCGGATCCGTACCTTGATCACCCTCGCGTACGCGAGGGTGCTGCGACGAGACCCCGCTGCGGGTCGGACCCCGCAAACCCAAGCCGGGTAAGAAGAAGGCCGAGCGAGCGCCCGCAGCCGCGTACCCGAGTCGCGATATCTTTATGCTTGATGGCTACGCTCTCGGGATCGTGATTTTCCGAGAGTCAGCATCCTTTCCATACGAGTTAGCCCTACAGGAAGCGAGAAATGCTCCCGGTAGTGCGTCTGCGCGCTGCGCCCCAAGTTGAGCCGAGTGTCATCTGAAAGAGCGGCCAGCTCATGAATGGTGCTGGCCGTGCCCGCGAGGTCTCCTGGTGTGGCCCACATGCCAGCCGAAGCGCTCCTGACGATGTCTGCCACATCGCCTGATGCGTGCGCAAGGATAGGTCGCGCAGCTGCCATCGACGCCTGCACCTTGCTTGGCATGGTCGCCCGCAGGAGGGCAGTGTCTTGGAGGGATACCACTTGCACGTCAGATGCCGCGATGAAGCTACCGATGCGGCTGGCAGGCTGCGCGTCGACGAAGTACACGTTACCGAAGCGACGGCCCGCGACGAATGCTTGCAGGTCGCTCCGCGCTACGCCGTCACCGACCAGTGCTAGATTGACGTCCGGACATCGAGCGAATGCTTCAATGAGAGGACGCAACCCCTGAAACTCGCCCACGTTTCCAGCATGCATGAACAACTTCCCGGTCGGAAGGCCGAGCTGACGGCGAAGCTGGTCGGACGGTGGGACGTCGGGTAGCAGGTGTCGCTCGTCGATCCAGTTCGGCGTATAATGAATACGTTCCTGCGGCACGCCTCGTTCAAGCAGGATGGAGCTCATGCTCGGGGAGATGACTCCGATGCCGGCCGCATTCCGGTAGGACCAGTTGCAGTAGAGATGCAATGCACTCTCGATCGCCGACAGGGATCTGCCTGGCAGGAAGCCACTCCCGCTCACGCTGTCCGGCCACAGGTCTTGTATCAGCAAGAATGACGGTGCACGTAGCCGGTGTGGGACGGTCAATGCCGGAAGCGCGGCCGTGGCAGGTGAGGAGTAGGTCAGCCAGACGTCGGGCCTGGAGAGCCGAGTTCGGGCGATCCATGCTGCGGAGAACCCGAAGCTCAGGTAGTTGGCTATCCGTTTCCCTGGGTTCTTGTCATGGCTCGGGTACACCGGGGCCCGGTGGACCGTCACGCGCTCCGACCGGTGATCGCGGCGATAGGACTGCACCGGGTAGTCCGGGTGAAATTCTCCGGTCGGGTAGTTGGGGAAGCCGGTCAGCACGTCGACGTGATGTCCGCGCTCGGCCAAGCCATCGGCGATGGCCGCCGCCACGAATGTTCCCGGCTCGGGCGGAAACCACTGGGTCACGAAGGCTATCCGCACTACACCGGAATCCTTTCGTGACTTGTCGCCGGGCCCACCGCGATCGGGTCAGCCCTGGCCGACCCCGCGCGCCCGCGCGTCTGTAGACGATCATGTGACAACATGCTGCGATGCAGCTGTTCCTGGCCGGAGCCGGCGGTGTCGGCCGGGAGACCCTCGACATCGCGATTGCTGCCGGGATCCCCGTGGCCGCGTTCCTCGACGACAGGCTCGCCGGCCGCCAGGTGCGGGAGCTGCCGGTCCTCGCCCCTGCTGATGCCCGGAGGGGCGCCTGCTTCGCCGTCGCGGTCGCCGACTCCGCTGCGCGCCGATCGTTGTCCGCGAAGCTCGAAGGGCTCGGCCTCACCCCGATGAGCCTGGTGCACCCGAGGGCCGTCGTCGCGCCGGTCACCGTCCTGGGTGCGGGCACCCTGGTGCAGGCCAACACCTACGTGTCGAGCAGCGTGCGCATCGGCACGCACTGTCAGATCCACTACAACGCGACGGTCGGTCACGACACCGTCCTGGAGGATTTCGTCTCGGTGTTCCCCGGTGCGAATGTCGCCGGAGCGGTCCGAATCGGCGCGGGAGCGACGATCGGCAGCAATGCCACGGTGTTGCAGGGCATCACCGTGGGCGCCGGAGCCTTCGTCGGCGCCGGCGCGGTGGTCACCCGGGACGTCGAGCCTGGCTGCGTGGTGACCGGGATACCGGCGAGGCCTGTCGTCACAGGTACTCGACGTTCTTCGACATGACGCGCCTGCGGGTGTCGAGCACCCACGTTCCAGGCTGGTCCACGAGCCCGTAGTCGACGTCATCGTGGTCGGTCACGATCACCACGGCGTCCGCGGCCTCGACGCGGGCCTCCGTGAGCTCGACGAGCCGCACACCGGGCGGGCAGCGGTGCGGCTCGACGTGGGAGTCGACGACCTGCACGTCGGCGCCGAGGTCGGTGAGCAGTTCCACGATGCGCAGTGCCGGGGACTCCCGGACGTCGCCGGTGTTGGCCTTGTAGGCGAGGCCGAGGACGAGGACGGTGCTGCCGCACACCGCCTTGCGGTTCCGGTTCAGCCCCGCCGTCACCCGGAGCACGACGTGGTCGGGCATGTGGTCGTTGACGTCGTTGGCCAGCTCGACGAACCGGAAGCTTCGCCGCAGCTGGCGCCGCACCTGCCACGACAGGTAGGTCGGGTCGATGGGCAGGCAGTGGCCGCCGACGCCGGGTCCCGGGGTGAAGCGCATGTAGCCGAACGGCTTGGTCGTCGCCGCGTCGATGGACTCCCAGACGTCGACGCCCAGCTCCCGGGCGAACATCGCGATCTCGTTCACCAGCGCGATGTTGACGTGACGGAACGTGTTCTCCAGCAGCTTGGTCAGCTCCGCCTCCTTGCAGCCCGACACCGGGACGACCCGGTCGACCAGGCGCGCGTAGAGAGCCTCGATGGCCCGCAGCGAGACCTCGTTGACCCCCGACACGACCTTCGGGGTGTTGACCAGCCCCCAGGTCTTGTTGCCGGGGTCGATGCGTTCGGGGCTGTAGCCGACGTGGAAGTCGAGCCCCGCGGTCAAGCCGCTCGCCTGCTCCAGGATCGGGACGAGGAGCTCCTCGGTCGTCCCCGGATAGGTCGTCGATTCGAGGACCACGATCGCGCCGGGCCGGAGCAGCGGCGCCAGCGCCGTCGCGGCGGCCTCGATGAAGCTGAGGTCGGGCAGCGACTCCTTGAGCGGCGTCGGCACGGTGATGATCGCCGCGTCGAAGGCGGCGGCATCGGCGTAGTCGTACGTGGGGTGGTATCGGCCCGAGGACAGCGCGGCCAGCAGGACGGAGCCGTCCACGTCCTCGACGAACGACCTGCCGGCCTCCAGCGCGGCCACCCGAGTTGTGTCGACGTCGACCCCGACGACGGAGAAGCCGGCCTCGACCGCGCGCATGGCGATCGGCAGACCAACGTAGCCCTGGCCGACGACGACCAGTGTGGACGGCCTCGAAATGGCGGTAGCGGTCACGGCGATGACTCCTGTGTGGTGGTGGTGGAGGCGGAGGTCCGGCTCTCCATCCAGGCGATCGTGCGGCGCAGGCCCTCCTCGACCGGAACTGCTTCGACCCCCGGGAAGAGGCGGTGCAGCGCGACACTCGAGGCCTGGGAGTGCCGGACGTCGCCGGCGCGGGTCGGGCGGTGTTGGACGTCGAGCCGGCGGCCGAGCAGGCCCGCGAGCAGCGCGATGACGCCGTTGACGGTGGTCCGGGTGCCGAGGGCCAGGTTGATCGGACGGTCGGCCGAGGTGCGGTCCCGCACGGCGCGGGCGAGCACTCCGGTCACCGAGTCCACGAAGGTGAAGTCGCGGCTCTGCTCGCCGTCCCCGTGGACGACCAGCGGCTCTCCGCGCAGCGCCGCCGCGACGAAGGCCGGGACGACGGCGGCGTAGTCGTGATCGGGCGGCTGCCACGGGCCGTACACGTTGAAGAAGCGGAACGCCGTGCACCCGATGCCGTAGCAGGATCGGTAGGCCAGCGCGTAGGACTCGGCCGCGAGCTTGCTGACCGCGTAAGGGCTGGCCGGGAAGCACACCATGTCCTCGGACTTGGGCAGCGTCGGGTTGTGCCCGTACACCGAACTCGAGGACGCCACCACCACGTGCGCGCCGACGGCCCGGGCGACGTCGAGCACGGCGAGGGTGCCGGTCACGTTGGCGTCGTGGCTTCGGCGGGGGTCGGCGACCGAGCGGGGCACCGACGGCACGGCCGCGAGGTGCACGATCGAGGACGCCCCCTCGCAGGCCCAGCGCAACGCGTCCTCGTCCAGGATGGAGATCACCCGCAGATCGACCGGGACGCCGTCGAGGTTGCCGGTCCGGCCGGTGCTGAGGTCGTCGACGACGACGACCTCGGTGTCTCCGCCCCGGGTCAGTACCCGGCACAGGTTGGCTCCGACGAAGCCGGCTCCCCCGGTCACGACGGTCCTGGTCACAGGTGGTCCTCCCGGATCGGCGTCAGGCGTAGGGGTTCTGTGGCAAGGGGGTCGGGGAGGTGCGGGAATCCGGGGTTCACGCCGCCGGTTCCGGTGACGCCCGACGGTCGGACCAGTTGCCGGAGGGTCAACCCGACGATCCGCAGATCCAGCAGCAGTGACCGGTTGGCGACGTACCAGAGGTCGAGCTCGATCCGCTCCGGCCAGCTCAGCCCGTTGCGGCCCCGCACCTGGGCCCACCCGCTGAGCCCGGGCCGGACCTCGAGCCGCCCGCGCTGGCGCGCCGTGTAGTGCACGACCTGCTCCGGCAGCGTGGGTCGCGGCCCGATCAGGCTCATCTCGCCCCGCAGCACGTTCCACAGCTGCGGGATCTCGTCGAGGCTGCTGGACCGCAGCACTCGACCGACGGCGGACAGCCGCTCGGCGTCGGACTCGCTCACGCGCGTCTGCGGACGCATCGTCCGGAACTTCACGACCGTGAACGGCATCCCGCCGCGGCCCGCCCGCTCCTGCCGGAAGAGCACGGGGGACCCGAAGTGGAACCAGATGACGCCGGCCACCACCAGGGCCACCGGGGCGAGCAGCAGCGCGCCCAGCACACTCCCCACCACGTCCATGGCCCGCTTCACGACGCCTCCCGGGAGTCGTGACCAGCGGCCTCGCGCAGCACCTTCCGCATCGCGGCGACCACGTCGGCGGCGTCCGCGGCCGACATCCGGTGGTGCACGGGCAGCGTCATCGACGTCCGCGACAGGGCGGCCGCGTGCGGCAGCACCGGTGCCGGCCGCCCGGTCGGGCACAGCGCCCGCTCCCGGTGGATCTCCGAGCATCCGCCGTGGGTCACCGGCACGCCCTCGGCGCCGACGGCGGCGACGACGCGGTCGCGGTCCCAGCCCGGAGCGAGCCGGGCGAGGTCCAGCTCGACGTAGTAGCGGTAGAAGGCGTGGTCCACGCCTGTCGGGACGGCGGGCAGCCGGAGCAGGTCGAGATCACCGAGTCCCGCGGTGAGGCGGGCGGCCAGGGCCCGGCGGGCGGCGACCCAGCCGTCGACCTTTCGCAGTTGGCGGCGGCCCACCGCGGCCTGGACCTCGGTCATCCGGGCGTTCGTGCCGAAGCTGTCGTGCAGCCACCGGAACCCGGCCGGCGGCGCCGGGTCGGCCACGGCCGGCTGGTTCTTGCCGTGGTCCTTGTACTCCCAGCAGCGGCGCCACACGACCGGATCGGCGGTGGTGATCGCACCACCCTCGCCAGCCGTCGTGATGATCTTGTCCTGGCAGAACGACCACGCGGCGACGGCGCCGAACGTCCCGACCCGCCGCCCGTCGCGCTGCGCGCCGTGCGCCTGCGCGCAGTCCTCGACGACGGTGAGCCCGTGCTGGTTCGCGAGGTCGAGGATCGGCGCCATGTCGGCGGGGAACCCGCCGAGGTGGACGACGATGATCGCGGCGGTTCGGGAGGTGAGCGCGGGCAGGACGGATGCGGCGGTCAGGCAGCGGGTGTCGCGGTCCACGTCGACGATCACCGGGACCGCCCCGCACGCGGCGACGGCGCTGGCCGTGGCGATGAACGTGGCCGACGGGACGATCACCTCCGCACCGGCGCCGATCCCGATCGCCCGCAGCGCGATCTCCAGCGCGACGGTGCCGTTGGCGACGGCGACGGCGTGGGGCACCTCTGCCCATTCCGCGAACTCCCGCTCGAACAGGCGCCCCTGCTCCCCGGTCCAGTAGTTGACCCGGCCGGAGGCCAATACGGCGTCCACCGCGGCGCGCTCGTCGTCGTCGAAGTGGGGCCACGCGGGCCACGGGTGCTCGCGCAGCGCCGGTCCACCCTCGGCGGCGAGCGTCGAGGCCCGCAGCTCCGCCCTGGTCACGACGCTTCCCGCTGCGCCGCCACCAGCATTGCTGCGGCCGGCACGCGGCTCGGCGCTGTAGGCGCGAAGAGCGGCAGGTCGATCATCGCCTGCCTGGTTCCCACGCGGGAGGCGTGGGCCGTCGTCCGATCCACGTCCAACGGCGGCACCACGACGTGGGAGACGGCGGGGTGGATGGGGCGATGGTCCTGCTCACCGACCCCGAAGAGCGCCTCGTGCAGCTTCTCCCCCGGGCGCAGGCCCGTGTAGTCGATCCGCACCGTGCGACCGGCGAGCTCCATCAGCTGGTGCGCGACGTCCTGGATGCGCACCGGCTCCCCCATGTCGAGCACGAGGGCCTCGCCGGGACGCCCGATGGCAGCGGCGTGCACGACCAGCTGCGACGCCTCCGGGATGGTCATGAAGAACCGGGTCACGTCGGGGTGGGTGACGGTGATGGGTCCACCGGCGGCGATCTGCTCGGTGAAGGTCGTGAGCATCGAACCCCGGCTGCCCAGGACGTTGCCGAACCGCACGGAGAGGTAGGTGCCCTGCCGACGGGCTGCGGCGTGGGCCACCAGCCGCTCGCCGATCCGCTTCGACCGGCCGAGCACGCACGTGGGGTCGACGGCCTTGTCCGTGGAGATGTTGACGAACGTGGACGCGCCACCGCGCCACGCGGCCTCGAGCACGTTCTGCGTGCCGACGACGTTGGTCCGCCACGCCTCGTCCGGGTACTGCTCGAGGATCGTCAGGTGCTTGAGGGCGGCGGCGTGGAAGACCACCTCCGGACGGCGGTCGAGGAACAGGGCGGTGAGGACATCGGGGTCCCGGATGTCGGCGAGGATCACGTCGGACGAGTCGAGGCAGGCCCGCCCGTGGATGGAGAGCTGCGTGGCGTGCAGCCCGGACTCGTCACGGTCGAGCATCAGCAGCTCCGCCGGCTCGAAGCGGTGGATCTGACGGCACAGCTCGGAGCCGATGGAGCCTCCGGCCCCCGTCACGAGCACGCGCCGGCCGGTCAGGTAGCCGGCCACGGCAGCGACGTCGATCTCGACCGAGCCCCGGCCCAGCAGGTCCGTGATGTTCAGGTCGCGCAGGTCACCGAGGGCGACCTCGGGGCACAGCAGCTCGTTGAGCAGCGGGAGCACCTTAACGCTCAGGCGGGCCTCGACGGCGGTCTGGTTGATCTCCTGCATCGCTGCCGCGTCGAGGTCGCGGGCCGCGACCACGAGCAGGTCGGCGCGGGTGGCCGCGGCTACCGCGGCGATGTCGTGCCTGGTCCCGCCGACCGCGACACCGCAGACGCGGCGGTGCCTGCGCTCCGGGTCGTCGTCGAGGAGGGCGACCGGCCGGTAGGCGGTGCCGGGCTCGGTCCTCATGGACCTGACCAGCTGCCGGCCCTCGGTCCCGGCACCGAGGACGATCACGCGCTGGGCGGACCGGTCGTCGGGCCGGGAACGGTGCTCCCGCACGAGGCGGACGCCCAGCCGGGCCCCCAGTGCCAGCACCAGCGCGATCAGTGCGCCGGTGGCCGGCACCGACCGGGGCAACAGCGCCGCGCTGGGAAGCAGGACGCCGAGGAGGACGGCCGCGCCGGCCAGGGCGATGGTGAGCGACACGCTCAGTGCGTCGTCGACGCTGCCGCGCCAGTACCGGCCGCGGTACAGCCGCAGCGCCGTCGCCATGATCCCGTGTGTGACGAGTGCCACCAGCAGCACTGTGACCAGGCCGCCGGTGTCGATCAGGGCGGTGTCCCCCTCGTACCGCAGCCAGGTCGCCGCGGACAGGCCCACGATCCAGGCTGCGCTGTCCCAGATCGGCAGCGCCCGCCGTCGCATCGCGCGGCGGAGCCGCACGGCCACCTGAGCGGCCTGCCGGGAAGCGGTCGGCCCGACCCGCTCGGTGTTCGTCACTACCGGTCCTCGAATCTGCTCGCAGTGATCCGGAGCCGGCGGATACCGGGTGTCCGGAGACGGTCTGGTGTGGGGCGGTCGGAGTTCGCTGTCACGGCCGGGGGCTGGGTGCACACCGCGCTGCCGGGGGCGATCGGGCTGCCGGCGAGATGGACGGCGCGGGGTAGCGGACTCGACCCGCCGGAGGGAGCCCGACGGAGGGAGCCCGACGGAGGTCAGCGCGGCCGCGAGTCGGCGGCGGTCCCGGCACGCGGCGGCCGACCTGCCGACCGGAGCGAGCGGATGCGCCGGGGGGCGGCGCACCCGTCCGGAGACGGGAACCACCGCGACCACGACCTGATTCGGCCGCAAGCGCAGGTCCAGCTCCCAGAGCCATGCTGAGCCTTCCTCCGTCTCGATACGGCAACTGGCTCAACGACTTAGACCGTTTGGCCGCACAGTGCCCGTGCTGGAGACATCGGGGCTCTGGCACGCGCCGTTATCGCGCGACTACCAGCTTCATCCGGAGTGATGAACCACTAACAGAGGGTGACAGGAGCGAACCTGCCTGGGTGCGCGCCGTGGTGGGCTCACCGATGCACGACGACACCCGCGACGAGCCGGCCCCGTGGGGCCCGGCGGGCCGACTGCGGGCGGGTTCGTGGCCCGGCAGCTGCGGTCGCCGGTGGTGGAGGCCGCCGACCTGGTGCGGCGTGTCGGCGCGTGACGTGGGACGGTCGGTGTGCGCGGCGGAGTCGGGCACCGGGCGCTGATCGGGGTCGGGTCCGGGTCCGGGTCCCTACAATGTCGGGGAGCAGACGCCGGCCCGGGACCTGCCCGCGACCGGGCCGCACCTGCTGCGGCGGGCCTCGGCGTCGCCGTGATCGGAGCTTCCCGCACGTCCTGGCCGCCGCGACACCCGCCGCCTACAGATCCGCTGCCACCAACGACGACGCGTACCTCAAGACAACGTCATCGGGCACGGTGCGGGCGCGAGGCGGTGCTCGGCGGGCGCTGCGCTGCGTCCGGCCGCGGGGCGGACCCGGGCTTCGGACGGCCGTTTCCCTCCGGTGGCGCGGCCGGCACCGCAGGCCCGGTGCGGTAGTAGGAGTTGTACCGCGCGTAGGCCCGCGGCCCAGAGTTCGGCACCATCGTGAACACGGTGCCCAGCACCGGCGCCGACACCGACCGCAGGGCTTCGACGGCCGTCGCCACCTGGTGCCGGGTGGTCTGCTTGAAGCGGCAGACCAGGATCGCGCCGTCCGTCGCCGGCGCCATCGCGGCGGCGTCGGTCACCGGCAGCAGCGGGGGTGTGTCGATGAGGACCAGGTCGTAGCGCTCACGCAGCGACCGGAGCATCGCGGCCATGTGCTTGGACGCGAGCAGCTCGCTCGGGTTCGGCGGGAGCGGGCCGCTGGCCAGCACGTCGAACGCGCCGCCACCCCACGGCTGGATCACCTGGTCGACGCTCACCCGGCCCGACAGCACGCTGGTCAGGCCCACCGAGCGCTCCATGCCCAGCAGGTCGGCCGCCTTCGGCCGGCGCAGGTCGCCCTCGATCACCAGCACGCGGCTGCCCGCCGCTGACGTCGCGATCGCCAGGTTCAGCACCGTGGTCGTCTTGCCCTCCTCCGGCATCGAGCTGGTGACAACGATGATCTTGCGCGGGCCGTCGACGTCCACGAACTGCAGGTTCGTGCGCAGCTGCCGGAACGCCTCCGCCCGCGGCGACTGCGCGTCCTCGTGCACCGTCAGCGGCCGCTTGGGCACCTGCGGGTCGTGCGCGATCGTCCCCAGGATCGGCACGCCCGCCACCTCGCGGAGCTGGTCGGGCGACTTCACCGAGGTGTCCAGGGCGTTGCGCGCCAGCGCTCCACCGACCCCGACCGTCAGGCCGGCGAGCAGGCCGAGGGCCAGAGTCACCGCGAGCCCGGTGGACGACGGCACGAGCGGCAGCGCGGCCGGCTGCACCACCCGCACCGCGACGGCCTGCGGCGCGCCGGGCTGCATCGGGCGTTCCAGCTCGTCGACCAGGCCGGTGAACACCTCGCCCACCGTGTTGGCCAGCTGCGCGGCCCGCTCCGGTGACTCGTCGACGACGTCGACGTCGATGAGCACCGAGTCCAGCGCACTCGACGCGGTGACCTGCCGGGCCAGCGCCTCCGGCGACTCCGCCAGCTGGAGCCGCCGCACCACGTCCTCGCTCACCCGCCTGCTGCTCACCAGCTCCACATAGGACGTGACGCGCTGCTGGGAGAGCTGCGCGCCCTGGTAGGCCGCGCTGGCGGTGTCGCCGCCCTGCGACGACACGTACATCGTGAGCTTCGCCGTGTACTCCGCCGGGCGCACCAGGAACGCGGCGCCCGCGCCGGCCAGGACGAGCACCACGGCGAGCACCACGACCAGCCACTGCTCGCGGAGAACCCGTAGATAGTCCTGAATGGTCATCGGATGCCGCCGTTCGTCTGTATAACCGCTAGACCGGTTGGCCGCGAAACGCGGCGGATGCTACAAGTCGCCGGGTCGCCGCAGCGAATCCAGCGGGATCTGTCACCCGTCACGGTGGCATCTCCCCCAACGAGACCTCGGGATGTCGGGCGGCGTAACCCGCTGTGGTGCTCGTGCGCAGCGCGTTCCACAACTCGGTGCCGCGCGCTCGGTCGAGGTAGACGACGGACTGCTCGCCCTCCCGTCCCAGGACCGCGTCGGTGCCCGTGGTCGGCGCCGACGACCGGGTGTCCGTGCCGACCAGCAGGACGTTCAGCTCGGCGCCCGCGGCAGGCCGGACGCCCGTGTCGAGCGGGGTGAACACCGCGGGCACCTGCACCAGGTTGGCACCGAGGCCCTCCGACAGCACGAGCCCCACGCCGGCCACCAGACCCGTCAGCACCGCCGGCAGCAGGCCGACCACCGCGAGCGTCCGCAGGCCGCGCCGGGCGGGGGGCGGCCTGCGCTGCCGGTGGCCGCGGCTCGTCCCGGACGAGGTCGAGGGGCACTGTGGGCGACGATCCTTCATCGGACATCTCCGCCGGCCAACTCCTCCGTGGTGCGCGACCGGGTGTCGCGCGTACTGGAGTAGTCGAGAAAGTCACCTCCTTGTTACCAATCGCATGCACAGTGTCATCACTTGAGCAGAATCGGTTACCCCTTCGGCCCGTTGCGTAACAGCCCCACGTGGGCGACCGAAAGCGCCGACGTCCCCCGCCACCGGCGGGGGCACCATCCGAGCGATGAGGCGAAGACCCACGCCATGAGCACGCAGCACGAGCTGTAAGGCCCATCGTCGACGGGCAGGTCCCGTCGCTCCCGCACGCCGCACCCGGCTGCCGCGTCGCCGCCGTCGCTCCCGCACCCGACTGGGGACCGCCCGGCTGCACCGGCTGGCCTGGGAGCTCGAGGGCACGGGCACCGAGCTCGCCGTCGACCCCGGCCTCATGGAGGTCGCCGGTCCCCTGCCGCACATCGCCCCCGTCAACGGCCTGCCGCTGCTGCGGCTGAGCAAGCCTCGGCTCACCGGGACGGCACACCTGGTCAAGGACGTCGTCGACCGGGCGGGCGCGGCGGTGCTGCCGCGGCGCAGCGACTTCGGCGCCGGCTTCGCGAGGCCGTCGGTGCTGGGCGGCTTGGAGGAGGAGGTTGCCCGAGTTCAGACCGAGCTGCCGACGCAACTCCGAGTTCTCCGCCTGCAGCAGCGTGATCGGGGACCGCGCCATCATCAACATCAACCGCTCAAGATCAAGGCGCTGCGCCGCAGGGGACCTGACCAGTCACTCCCGACGTTGCTCCCGACGGGTTCTGACCTCTCCCGGTGCAACAGCCGCACTATGTCCACCACCCCAATCCGCCAGTCCACACCGTCAACTACGGAAGGTCGACGACTCCGCTGACCAGCAACCGGCCCGTTCCCATCTGTGTGGTGTCCTGCCGGGGGCGTATACAGCATCGCGAGCGGCCCGACAGGCATGGCCTGCTCGGGCTGCTCTCGTAGCCCAACTGCTGGCGGCTCACGCTCAGCACCACGTCGTTGGCGAGTCGCCGACCTGGGCAAATGGCATCGCCTGGACACACGTCTGTTCGGTGGCACTCTCGCGTATCTGCAGGTCAGGCGCCAGTTTCCGTGTCCAGCGCACAATTCAGCTGCGGAACCCAGGACCAGGGACGTCGCGGATTGGCCGGCGCTGCTGGCGACAGCGCACGTAGTGGACGCAACCCGCGCGGCCGGACCGTCCCGAAGGAAAGATGGGCCCCATGACGACGATGCTCAGATCGCTGGACGGGACCGCGTTGGTAGCGGACGTCATGACACCGCCGAGGGCATCGCGGGGTGTCGTGTTCGTGCACGGGGGCGGGGGCACCCGCCACGAGGGCGGCTTCTTCGACCGCCTCGCCCACGGCCTCGCCGACGCCGGGGTGGCGTCGCTGCGATTCGATCTCCGCGGTCATGGGGAGAGCGCAGGCAGACCGGAGGACGTGACCCTCGCCGGGGTCGGCAACGACATCCGCGCCGCCCTCGGCGACCTCGCGTCCCGCATCTCGGCCGAGCGAATCAGCGTGTTGGGGGCGAGCTTCTCCGGCGGCGTGTGCGCCTCGCTGGCCGCACGTCACGGGGGGCTGTTGGACCGGCTGGTGCTGTTCAACCCGTTGCTCGACTACAAGAAGCGCTTCATCGACGACAAGGACCACTGGCACGATGACCACCTCGACGCGACCGGCGCGGAGCGTCTGACCGCGGACCGGTACATCGCGCACTCGCCGACGTTCCGGCTGGGCACCGCGCTGCTTAACGAGGTGTTCTGGTGGGACACCCGCGCCGCGCTGCCCCTGATCACCGCACCCACCCTCGTCGTGCACGGCACCAAGGACACGTTCATCCCCATCGAGTCCTCCCGGACCGCGATGAGCGCGCTGACCTGCGTTCACGAGCTGGTGGAACTCGACGGCGCCCAGCACGGCCTCGCGGTGCACGACGACCCCGGATACCTCCAGCCACAGACCCAGCAGTGGCAGGCCGAGGTGATCACGATCGTCGCTCGCTGGCTAACAGCGTGACGAACCTTCCGCGGAGCGAAGAGCATCGCGCAGCTCGCGGACATGATGCCGTCCCTGCCACGGAGTGAGTACGCCGACCAGCGACCGCGCCTCCCGGATGCTGCGTCGCGACGTAGTGGCAACGGCGGTGGGAAGCGACGCGCACGCGATTCGCGCCGCCTCGTCGGGCTCTCCGGCCAATGCGAGCGACGTGGCCATGAGGATCGAGAAGTAGGGCACCCCAAGCACCGTCCCGGCAGTGGCCGCAGCCAGCGTCAGGTCCAGCATCCGCGGGGCGTCCCGCTGGTCGTAGGCGGCCTGGGCCTTACGCAGCAGGACATACGCCTGCAGAGGTCGGTCACGCGCTTGCTGCGCGGACTCCATCGCGCGGTCATGCCAGTAGAGGCACAGCTTGGGGTCGCCGAGGTCGCGGTGCAGGAAACCCGCGAACTCGGCCGCACGTGACGCTGTCCCCAGCAGGACGCGCCGATCGACGCCACGGGAATCGGCCACTTCGCGACCGACGGTGTCCAGGAGCGCCATCACGCCAGGAAGGGCACGCTCCGGCCCTTCATCGCGGTCGATGCTCTGGAGCCGGGTCAGCTCCACGGCGTGATCTTCTGGCGCGACGTCGCAGGAAGATGAGTCGGCAACGGCCTGGGCCGCCAAGATCGTCAGTCCCCTGACGAGCAGCGTGCGGAGATCGATCGAGATGTGATCCTTCGTCGGTTGTTGAGGCGAGCGACGCCGGGCGAGGCGCTGCTCGTGCAGCCGGGCGCGCAGCATCACCAAGGCACCGCCCGCGCCGAGCGCCGCGTCGATCGCTTCCACGAGTTCCCGGGAAGCCAAGCCCTTCGACGGCCTCTCCGCGCGGGAGACGTACTCACGGGAGAACCCGACGGCGTTGGCGAGCTGGCCCTGGGTCAGCCCCGCCGCTTCCCGGGCGAGGCGGATCTCGCAAGCGAGCGCTGCTTCGGGATGGGCAGGGCCACGAGAAGGTTCCGCGAGCCGTTCGAGTTCGTCATCGCTCACCGCTGCTCCAGGTTGGACGGTTGCGGACCGGGGGGCAACCGGTGGGCCGCGGTTGTTGCCCCGTTCCGGGATCGTAGCTCGAATGATCACCTGTGGTCGGCGATCGCGCATATTCAGCAACGCATCGATCCGCGTCGCCCGCACAGGATGGAGGGCCGTGACGTGACGCTCCACGCCGGGGCTGGACGGCTTCGACTGCTCGACGACCGGGAACGCCCCGGCCTGGATCCGGCGCTGCTGGAGGTGGTGCGGTACCGGAAGTCGGGGTTGAGTGTGAACTGGATCATCGGCTGCCCGCTGGACTGCGGGTATTGCGTGCGGCACCTGTTCGGCAACCTCACCATGAAGGTGATGCGGTCGGCGGCGGCGTATCCCGGCGCCAGCACGAACACCAGTTTGCACAGGCGCGGGATCCGGACGGCGGGCGCCATCGGGTTGACGACACCGAGCCCCCCTGATCGACGCCGGGTCGGTCCAGGTGGGGAGAGACTGCGATGATCACCGACCGTGACCGCCGTCGGGCGGCTTGAGCTGGTGACGACGGCCGCCGGGGGCAGGTGCCGGCCCGGAATGTGGCGCGACTGCGATTCATCCCGGCGCGGCCCGCCGTGCGGCGGTGGCGATGCGGGCGGGATCGGCGCGGTCGTCCGGCGTGGACGGCCGCCAGATCCGAACGACCACACCGTCGACGACGAGGGCGTCGCCGCCAAGCTGGCGGGTGTCCTCCACCGGCTTGTGCAGCGTCCGTCCGCGGAGTCTCTCGCCAGCGTAGAACAGCAGGGTGCCCGGCGAGTAGACCTGCCAGACCGGTGCCCGGCCGAGTCCCAGTAGCCGGTAGACGACCCGGTCGGGGTCGGTCAGCATCGGCCCGCGGAGGCCGAGGTGCTCGGCGAGCGGCGCGAGCGCCTCGGCCGGGCTGAACCCGATGGTGAGCAGCGGTATCGACTCGTCCGCGAGGTGTTCCTGCACCTGGACCAGGTGCTCCTGGCAGGGCAGTCAATACCGGTGCCGGATGAGGGTGAGCACGGTGACGTCGGGCCGCTCACCCAACTCGACGGTCTCGCCGGTGCGGCTGTCGAGCAGCCGGAACCCGGTGAGGGGGAGATGCACGGACCGTTCACGCACGTGACCGCTCGCTCTCGACGGTGGGTGGGGATGGGACGGGTTGCGGGGTGTCGTCGTAGGGCACCACGTGACAGGCCGGCACGGGAAGCCGCACGGAGATCTCCTCGCCCTCGGCGATCCGGAACGCCGGGGGCAGCGTGATCGTCGCGGGGAGCGCCCCGCCCAGGCGTAGCCCGGCGGTCTGGTGGGTGCCACGGAAGCGCACGGCGGTCACCGTCGCCCGGACGGCGTTGCCCGGCGGGCCCGCCGAGGCGTCGGCGGGAAGCAGCGCCTCGGGGCGGATGACGAGCACGCCCGGCCCGTCGGCGAGTCCCGCCGGCACCTCCAGCGTGCCCAGGTCGCAGCTGAACCCGCGGCCGGACACGGTGCCGGGGATCTCGTTGGTGCCGCCGAGGAACCGGGCGGCGCGCAGGGTCGCGGGGCGGGTGTAGAACTCAACCGGTGGGCCGTGTGCCTCGATCCGTCCGTCGAGCATCAGGGCGATGTGGTCGGCGACGTCGACAGCCTCCTGCTGGTCGTGGGTGACGAAGAGTGTGGTGATCTCCAGTTCGTGCTGGATCCGGCGCAGCAGCTCGCGCATGCGGGCTCGAAGATCGGCGTCGAGCTGGGAGAACGGCTCGTCGAGCAGCAGGACCCGGGGATCGAGCACGAGCGCCCGGGCCAGCGCGACCCGCTGCTCCTGCCCGCCCGAGAGCTCCCCGACGCGGCGCCCGGCCAGGCTCGGCAGCTCGACCAGCTCCAGCATCCGCGTCACGGCCTCCCGGCGGGCGCGTCGCGGCACGCCACGCATGCGCAGCCCGAACGCGACGTTGTCCCCCACCGACAGGTGCGGGAACAGCAGCGGCTTCTGGAACACCAGTCCCACCGGCCTGCGCTCGGCGGGCAGTTCCAGCACCGACGAGCCGCCGATCCGGATCTCGCCGGACTGCGGGGTGATCAGCCCGGACACCGCCTTCAGCAGCGTCGTCTTGCCGCAGCCGGACGGCCCGAGCAGCGCGGTGAGCGTGCCCGCCCCGACGGTGAGGCCGATGTCGTCGACGACCGGGTACCCCGGGCGGTAGCCCACCCGTATCCGCTCGACGACGAGGTCCGCGGGTCCGGTCGCGACGCTCACAGCCGCCCGAACCCGACGGTCGCGGGGGTCGCCCCGGTGAGGAACCGCGACGTCACGCCGATCAGGACCAGCGGCGGGACCGCGATGACGAGTGCCAGCGCGGCGGCAGCGGTGTAGTCGGCGGTGCCGATGGCGGCGAACAGCAGCAGCGGCAGCGTGCGCACCGTCCCGCCGCCGACGAGCAGCGTGAGGATGTACTCGCTCCAGGAGATCAGGAAGGCCAGGAACGCGGACACCACGAGCGCGGACCGCACCGCGGGCAGGGTGACCAGGACGGCGCGCCGGACCGGTCCGGCGCCGAGCATCCGGGCCTGGTCCTCGATGTCGGGGTCGAGGTTGGCGAACGCGGCGCCCATCACCAGGCTGACGTAGGGCACCGTCGGGACGAGCTGCACCAGCACCACCCCCGCGACGGTGTCGGCGACGCCGTAGCGGATGAGGAACACCTGGATCCCGAGGGCGACCGCGATCGTCGGGACCAGCGCCGGGGCGAGCAGCACGAACTGCACGGCCCGCCTGCCCGGGAAGGAGTGGAGACCCACGGCCCGGCCGGCGCCGAGCCCCAGCGCGGCGGCGAGCACGGCCACCGCCGTGGCGATGGCCAGGGACGTCACCAGCGCCTCGACGACGTCCCGGTCGCCGAGCAACCCGAGGCCGCGGCCGGTGAGCCGCTCGGGAACGAGCGCGGGGTAGCGCCACTGCCCGCTGACCGCCCACGCCAGCAGTGGCAGCACCGGCGCCAGCAGGCCCACGACGAGTGCCGACGTCCCGATCGCACGCCTCATCGGAGGACCGCCCGGGTCGGGGACGAGCGTTCGGTCAGGGCCAGGTAGGCCAGCGCGCAGAGCCCCACGAGCACCGCGATGAGCACGCTGATCGCGGCGGCGAGGGGGCGGGCCGCCAGGTCCGGGTCGCGGAACTGCTGGTAGGCCACCACCGGCAGGGTGGCCGGGAACGGGCGCCCCAGCAGGAACGGCACCTCGTAGGACCCGACGGTGAACGCCAGTACCAGCAGCGACGACGCGCCGACCGCGGGCGTGATCACCGGGAGCACGACGTGCCGCAACCGCTGCCCCGGGCCGGCCCCGAGCGCGCGGGCGGCGTCCTCCAGCTCGGCGACCCCCGTGGACAGGGAAGCCAGCACGACGACTCCGACGAACGGGGCCTCCTTCCACACATAGGAGATGATGATCCCCCAGCCGAACGCGTCCTGGGTCAGCGCCGGGAACGACGCCGGGTCGCCGGTCAGCCCGAGCGCGTTGCTGCCCCGCGAGAGCGTGCCGCTCTGCGCGAGCAGCAGCACCATCGCCAACGCGGCGACCAGGTGCGGCACGGGCAGCGTCACCTGCAGCAGGGCACCGAACACGCGCCGCGTCCGCCCGAGCGACCGGACCAGCAGCGCAGCCGCGACGCCGAGCACGGCGGCGAGCAGGGTGGAGACCGCCGCGACGCGCAGCGTCAGCCCGATCGAGGCCCGCACCGCCGGGTCGGTCCACAGCTGCCGGTAGGCGTCGAGGCCCAGCGGGCGGGGCGCCAGGAACGGCTGGTAGCCCAAGCTCTGCGCGACCGCCTGGGCCAGACCGCCCCCGAACAGCAGCACGACCACGATCAGTGCGGGCGCGAGCAGCAGGCCGATCCGCAGCCCGCGGGGAACCCGCCGGCTCACCGTTGCAGCACGTTCGCGGTCCAGCCGTCCTCGATCGCGGTGACGTAGCCCGCGTCCAGCTCGGGCAGCGAGCGCGCGGTCAGCTCGTCGAGCGGCAGCACCGACGGCCCGGCCTGGACCGCGGCGAAGCGCTGCTGCACCTCGGGGGTCGTCCGCTCGACGTCGATCGCCGGGTAGATGCCGGCGGAGGAGTAGAACTCCAGCTGGCCGGCCGGGTCCTGGAGCAGGTTCGCCAGCACCAGCGCCGCCGCCCGGTCCGGCGAGTTCGCCGGGATCGCGATGTTCGAGACGTTGCCGATGTTGCCGACCGACGGCACGGCCTCGCGGGTGCTGGCCGGGTAGACGCCGTCGGCGACCTTCGTCGCCACCGTGCCCGGGCCGTAGGTGTAGTAGGCGGCGATCTCACCGCCCGCGTAGAGCTGCTCGACCGCGTCCTGGCTCGTGGGGTAGGTCTCTCCGCCGCGCCACAGCGCGGGCTCCAGCGCGTTCAGCCGCGCCCACAGCTCGTCGGCGAGCGGGGCGAACCTCGCCTGGTCGAAGGCCCCGGCGAGCGTGGCGGGGTTACCGACAGTGTCGTAGAGGAACGTCCGCACGACCATGGAACCGGTGAAGTCCGGCACGGCCGGGTAGGCGAGCAGGCCCGGGTTGGCTCGCGCCCAGTCGCTCAGCGCGGTCAGCGACGCGACGTCGGCCTCGCCGAGCCGGGCACTGTCGTAGACCAGCGCCGAGTCGGCCCGCTGCCAGGCCGACTCACACCCCTCGACGGGTACCCCGAAGTCACCGGCCACCGAGGGGTCGTCGAAATCGACGTACTGCGCGTTGGGCAGGGCCTCGGGGTATCCGCAGTACCACAGCCCGGCCTGCTTGCCGGTGGCGAAGTTCTCCCCGTTGAGCCAGATCGCGTCGACGGCGCCGTCGCCTGTGCGCCCGGCCTGCTGCTCGGCGAGCACCTTGTTCACCGCGTCCGCGGTGTCGGCGACGCCCACGACGTTGAGCCGCACCCCGTACTCGTCGGCCAGGCGCCGCGTCAGGTAACCCTCGACGAAGGAGTTGACCGCCTCGTCGCCGTTGAACATGTACCAATCGAGGGTCTGCCCCCTGGCGGCCTCGGTCACCGACGTCCAGTCCGCCGGATCGGGCAGCGGGGCGGCGGTGTCCGCATCCGTGCCACAGGCGGCCAGCACGAGCGCGGACGCGAGGCACAGCACGGTCAGGCGGGCCAGCGGGCGGCGCACAGGCGTTCTCCAGCGGAGCGTCGTCGGGATCGGGCGGCATCGGGGTGCTGTGGGCGCCGGGGGAACCCGGCCGTCCGGTGTCCGATTCCCGGTTCGGCAGGATTCGTGGAAGATCGCCGGGCCGGGCGGGGTTACCGCTGCGACCCGGCGGGTGGCCGGTTCGGAGAGGATCGCGTGCGCGGGAAGTGGTGGATCCGGCCGTTGCTGCTGGCAGCCGTCGTCGGAGCCGGGATCGCCGTCGCGCTGATCGTCGGGATCCCCCCGATCGAGGAGATCCGCGCGGGGGTCGAGCGCGCCGGCTGGGCGGCGCCGCTGCTCTACGCCACCGGCTACGCCGCGCTGGCGCTCACCCCCGCGCCCGCCTCGGTCCTCAGCATCACCGCGGGGGTGCTGTTCGGGCTGCCGCTGGGCGTGGTCGTGGTGCTGGGCGGCGCGACGGTGGGCGCCGGAACCGCCTTCGCCCTGGCCCGGCTACTCGGCCGCGACGCCGTCGCCGACATCGACAACGCGCGGTTGCGCAAGCTCGACGCGCTGCTGCGCCGCCGGGGCCTGCTCGCGGTCATCGGGGTCCGGCTGGTGCCGCTGCTCCCGTTCACGGCGCTGAGCTACGCCTGCGGGCTCAGCGCGGTGCGACCGCGGGACTACCTGCTGGGCACGGCCGTCGGGATCCTGCCGGGCGTCGCCGCGTACGTCACGATCGGCGCCTTCGGGGCCACCCCCGGGTCGGCGCCGTTCGTGCTCGGCGTCGGCGGGCTGGCCGTGCTCACCGTGCTCGGGCTGGTGGCGAACCGGCGGCGACGCGGGAACCTCCCGGCGGTGCCGGACTGATGTTCGACGCCCCGCTGCGCCGGGCACTGGAACGCCCGCTGGAGCGCGCCGCCACCGCCCTGGACATCGGATGGATCACCCCGGACCGGCTCACCGCCGCCGGGCTGGTGCTCGGGCTGGGCAGCGCCGCTGCCGCCGCGACCGGATGGTGGACCGCGTCGGTCGTGCTGTGGCTGACCTCCCGGCTCGCCGACGGTCTCGACGGCCCGCTCGCCCGCCGCCGCCGCGCCCGGGACGTCGGCGACGCCGGGGCGGGCGGGTTCTTCGACATCACCGCGGACTTCACCGTCTATGGCGCCACCGTCGTCGGCGTGGGGATCGGCTCCGATGGCCCGCTGTGGCCGTTCCTGCTGGTGCTGCTGGCCTACTATGTCAACGGCACGGCGTTCCTCGCGTTCTCCTCGATCGCCGAGCGCGCGGGACGCACCCGCGACGACGGGCGGTCCCTGTCGTTCCTCGGCGGCATCGCCGAGGGCGCAGAGACGATCGCGGTGCACACGCTCTGGCTCGTGGCGCCGTTCTGGGCCCCGCAGATCGCGGTGGTCTGGGCCGCGGTGGTCGGGCTCGGTGCCGCCCAGCGCATCGTGGCCGGGCATCGCGCCCTACGGTGACGCCCCATCAGCCCCGCGCGTCGAGCCACCGCCGCCGGGCCGCGGACAGGACCCTGATGGCCCCTCTGGCGGCCGGGGCGGTGAGCCGGGCGCGGACGTCGGCGATCGCGGCGTTCCACGGGCCGTCGCCGAAGGTCGGGTACGGGTGCATCGTCGAGGCCAGGTCCTGCGCGCGCAGGCCCCGGCGCACGGCCAGGGTCAGCTCGGCGAGGGTCTCCCCCGCCCGCGGGCCCACCACCGTCGCGCCGACGAGCCGCCCGCGGCGGTCGGTGACCAGCCGGGCGAACCCTGCGGTGCGGCCCTCCGCGACGGCGCGGTCCACCTCGTCGTGGCCCACGGTGCGGACCGTGACACCCGGAGCGCCGGCGCCGACGCCGACGGCCGCGACCTCCGGCGAGGTGTAGGTCACCCGCGGGATCGCGCCGACCTCGGCGCGGCGGCGCAGCCCCAGCACGGCGTTGCTGGCCGCGGTGGAGCCGTGCACCCCCGCGACGTGGGTGAACTGCGGATGCCCGGTGACGTCGCCCGCGGCCCACACTCGGCGACAGGTGGTGCGCAACGCGGCATTCACGACGACGTGCCCCCTGTCGTCGACCTCGATCCCGGCGGCATGGAGGTCGAGACCGCGGGTGTCGGGCCTGCGCCCCAGCGCGACCAGGATCGTGTCGGCCGGGACCCGCCGCCCGTCCTCGAGCACGACCTGGCCGCCGTGCACCGCTGTGACCGGTGCACCGGTGAGCACCGTGGCCCCGTCGCGGCGCAACGCCTCGGTGACCAGCGCCGACGCGTCGGCGTCCTCGGCGCCCAGCAGTCGCCCGGCCGCTTCGACGACCGTCACCGACGACCCGAGCCGGGCGAAGGCCTGGCCGAGTTCGCAGCCGATCGTGCCGCCGCCGAGCACCACCAGCCGCGCCGGGAGCCGGGTGAGGTCCCACACGGTGTCGCTGGTCAACGGCGATGCGTCCCGCAGGCCGGGGACGGGTGGTACCAGGGGATCGGAGCCGGTGGCGACCAACGCCTGCCGGAACCGGACCGGCGTGCCCCCGACGTCCGCCGTGGCCGGGCCGGTGAACCGGGCGGTGCCGATGGCGACCTGCACGCCCGCCGCGCGCAGGGCGTCGGCGGAGTCCACGGGCTCGATGGTGGTGATCGCGGCGCGCACGTGGGCCATGACCTCCGCGAAGTCGACCCGCACGCGCTCGACGTGCACCCCGAGCCGCCCGGCGCCGCGGGCGTCGGCCGCCAGGGACGCGGCCGCGAGCAGTGCCTTGCTGGGCACGCAGCCCGTCCACAGGCAGTCCCCACCGGTGCGCTCCCGCTCGACCAGCAGCACCGACGCCCCGAACGACGCCGCGGTCCGGGCCCCGACGAGCCCGGCGGCCCCGCCGCCGATCACCAGCAGGTCCCACACCCCGCCCTCCACGGCGGGCACGACGACCGGGCTCATGTCTTCTCCGTCCGGGTGCCGGTGATCGTGCGCCGGGCCTCGACGATCGGCAGCAGCCGCCGCAGCGCGGCGTTCTCCGCGGGGTCGAGCACGCCGTGCTGCACGCACGCCGGGACGAGGGTCCCGGTGTCCGGGTGCCCCATCGCATAATGGCACGCGGCGAGGCGCTCCTGGGTCTCGCGCAGCCGGGGGTCGTCCGCGGTCTCGCCGCGCTGCATCATCGCCCAGGCCGGCTCGACGTCGGCGGCGTCCATGAACTGGTGCATCACGAAGGTCACCGGCCGCGGCCACGACCGGCTCGCCACCGTGCGCAGCAGCGACCGGGCCCCGACCCGGCGCAGCGCGCGGGCCAACCAGCCGGCCGCGACCGCCAGCAGCCCGGGGTGGCGCGCCAGCACCCGCGCCAGCTTGACCACGAGCGCCAGCACCGGCGTGGCGGCGAACCCGATCCCGGACAGGTGCGCGAAGACCGCGTCGCGGGTGGCCAGGTCGCGGGGATCGGCGCCGTCGAGCAGCGGATACCAGCGATCTCCCAGGTAGAAGCCGTATGCCGTGCGGTTGCAGCGGACGTCACCGTTCTCCACGATCCGGTAGTCCAGCCGCTGCCCGGCGCCACTCTCGATCTGCGCCCACACGGCGTCCGGGCCGACGTCCGCGCCGCGGAAGTCCCCGTGCCAGCGCCGGTCGTCGCCGACGTAGGCGGCGGGCTGGAACGACAGCATCCCGAAACCCATCGGCCCGACGGCCCGCACGACCTCGGCCACCTCGCTGACGTTGGCCGGGGTGACGGTCATGTTGTGGGCCAGGAACGAGCGCACCCCGTGCTCCCGGCTCAGCCGCTCGAACCGGGCGACGAACTGCCGCCGGTACGGGTGCAACGAGGCCTCGTCCGGCGGGCGGGGGATCCCGCGACGCCCGAACATCATCGAGTCGAAGTGGCCCGCGAACGACACCCGGTGCAGGCGGCGCCGTCCGTCCGGGCCGAGAACGAGGCGGTCGAGGTAGTCGTCGTCGATGTCGCCGTGGGTCATGCTCATCGGCTCGCGGCCGTGCGCACGCATGATCAGCAACGTCGCGGCGTGGTCGTCGGGAGGCAACAGTGTCACCTCTCCGCCGATCAGCTGGGCGTGCGCCCGCGGACCCCGCAGCCGGCGCAGGACCGACATCTGCGCGTCGACCTGCTCCCGGGTGTGCGCGCCGTCCACCCGCACCCGGTTGGCGTCGCGCGAGTGGTAACACGGGGTGCAGGCCAGGTCGCAGGCCGGGAACACCCCGTGGGTGCCCTCGCAACCGACCGCGAACCGGCCGAGCGCCTGGCCGGGTGTCCGCACGGTCTCCGGCAGCTCCGCCCACCGCCGGGCCATCGCCGCGGTGAACTCGGGATCGGTGGGCCGCGTGGCGCGCTCCCATCGACGCAACCGTTCCAGCACGCCCATCGTCACCTCTCCGCAGGACTCGGCTCACGTGCCGTACGTGCGGGCAGGCAACCCGGCCGCCGCCGGTTTGATTCCCCCAGCGCCGCGCCGGCCTCGCAGTGCTGCTCGAGACCGCGGAGCCCGTCCTCGACAGCCGGTGGATCTCAGGTCTCGGGCAGGGCGACGAGCCCCGCGGCGACCAGCGCGACATCACCCGCCGGCCGGCCGATGCGGTCCAGCGCGTACCGGTACATCTTGGGCGGCGGCTTCCACTTCCCGACGTCGGCCACGCTGATCACGTCGTCGACGAACGGTCCAGACCGCTGCGGTCCAGGAACGCCTCCGTGCTCTTCTGGGCCCCGTTGCTCCGGGCCACCACCATGGAGACACCGGTGTCGGCGAGGGCCCGCATGGCCGGTTCGGCGTCCGGCTGGGCAGGCAACGTGGCGAACCCGTCGAGGACGTGGCTCACGTCGTCATCGGTGAGCCGCCCGGCGGGGACCCGACGCCGCTGCCGGCGACCGGCCCGTGGCCGACTGATCATCGCCGAGGGGACGGAGGCACAATCGTAGGATGACCCAGCACCAGCGCGGTAATGACAGAGCGGAGCAGCGCGCGACGGGGTCGCGCCGATGAGCGGCGGGCCGAAGTTCCCGCAGGTCGAGTTCGCCGACGCGCGCGGGGAGCTGCGGGGCAGCTACGAGGACATGCAGGCGGTGCTGCGGGTGCCCTGGGTGATGTTCGCGGCGCGCAGTCTCGCCGTCTTCGGCGGCTTCGTGCCCGCGGCCTGGCGGGTGTCCCGGACCACCTTCGCCACCCGCCACCTGGAGCGGTGCGCCGACGAGCTGCGCGCGATGGCGATCCTGCCCGGCGACGACCCGCCCGACCCGCGGCCACGGCTGGCCGGGCTGGGTTTCGCCGAGAGTCGAGTGGACGAGGTCCGGGAGGCGCTGCGCGCACTGAACTACGGCAACGCCAAGTACCTGCTGCTGATCACGGCGTGGTGCGAGGGCATTCAGGGTCGGGCCAGCGGCGGGGCCGGCGCGGTGGCCGCCCTGGAGGACACGGTGCCCCCCGGCCCCCCGGCCGGGATGGCGGCGCTGAGCATGGTCGATCCCCGCGACGTCTCGCCGCGCGTCGGCGGGCTGCTGCGCCGGGTCACCGACATGCACCTGCACCACGGGCCGTCCAGCGACTTCCGGGTGCTCGCCAACTGGCCCGACTTCCTGCAGGTCGCCCTGGACGACATCCTGGCGCCGGTGGTGCGCACCGCCCCCTACGAGGCCACCGCGCAGGCGCTGCTCACCCGGGCCCGCGAGCAGGTCGGCGACCTGCCCGCAATCGCGGGCCTCGCGCCGGACGCCGCGCTCGCGGTGTGCTCCGACGCCGAGGTGGCCGCGATCACCGGCCTGCTCTTCCTGTTCCAGCGGTTCATCCTCGACGTGACCATCGACATGGTGCGCTGCACGCAGGCCCTCGACGGCAGCGACGTCGCGTCCGCGTCCCCGTTCCCCGTGCCATAGCCGCGAGATCCCGGTCGACCGGAGCCGGGTCATCGGCGGGCAGGACTCCGAGCCCGAGGCACTCACCTCGGCGGTCGCGACCACGGCGCTGGGCACCGGGACCACCAGCGAGCTGGACGCTGCCGCGGGCACCCAGTAGGACCACTGGCTGGGCGCGCCCAAGGGCGCACACCGGGTCACCGAGCGGCCGGCCGCAGGGGATGGCACCAGTCCACGGGGCGAAGAACAGCGCGGTGCGGTGGACACCAGCACGAGCACGGCGGCCCCGGCCACCCTAGGTGGTTGATTCCGTGAAGATCGTATGAGGGCGTGTCGCGGCCTCGTTGTCACGACGCCGGTCATCGGACAAGGATGCGCTGCCGCGGTGCGCCTGTCGTCGCAGGGACTGGATGGCCGGGGTGT
>Ga0105049_10001013_pt1 | contig 32571 bp, 33 predicted proteins | sample MAT06_FD_78087 | JGI IMG/M metagenome (GOLD analysis project Ga0105049, IMG submission 78087) | Freshwater microbial communities from Lake Fryxell liftoff mats and glacier meltwater in Antarctica - MAT-06 | ecosystem: Environmental > Aquatic > Freshwater > Ice > Liftoff microbial mat | place... | reverse complement strand
GAAGCCGTGTACGCTCCCCACCGACCACACCGCATGGGAACCCGGCATAAACGAGCTAAGCGCTGCGAGCGTTGTCGCATGCATCAAGACCGGTGCCTGTGCAGAGAGCTGCCCCAGCTCGATCTCACCACACGCCTCGTGCTGATCATGCACCATCGCGAAGTTGCGAGAACCACCGCCACCGGGCCATGGGCGCTCCAGACCCTCCGACACAGCGAGCTCCACGTCCATGGCCAGCTAGGCCGCGAGCTTGACTTGAGCTCACTCCACGCAGATGGCCGTCGCGTGTTGCTACTCTTTCCAAGTGAAGGTGCTCGGACATTAACCCGAGACCTAGTGCTCGAAGATCCACGGCCCATCACCTTGGTCGTGCCGGATGGCAACTGGCGTCAAGCGAGTCGCGCTCAGCGCCGTATTCCGGGGCTCGCGCAAGCGGAGCGGGTGGTGCTCGCCGAGGGTCAAAAAAGCCAGTATTTTCTGCGGAATGAGCCCAAACCGGGGGGCCTTGCTACGTTTGAAGCCATCGCACGCGCGCTCGGAGTGCTGGAGAGCCCAGAAGTTCAGCAACAACTTGAGTGGGCCTTTAAGAAGCTTGTGGAAGCATCCATGGCGACTAGCGGAGCAAAACCGGCTCCCAGAATACCGAGTCCATCTCCCGAACACGTTCGCTTGCCGCTTGAGATCTTGTACCGGGATGAACACCTCGTCGCCGTGAATAAGCCCGCGGGGATTTCGGTGCACCGAGGCTGGGCCGTGGACGGCGTTCCTTTACTCCAGCTTCTGAGAGATCAGATTGGCGCTCCTCTGTTTCCCGTGCATCGTCTCGATCGAGCCACGAGTGGTGTGTTGCTCTTTGCGCTAAGTAGCGAGGTAGCCAGGGACATTCAGTTCGCTTTCAATCGGCGTCAGATCCAAAAATGTTACCTCGCGTTGTGTCGCGGACACCAGGCTGACCTCAAACGAGTCGATCATCCGCTCGCGAAAGAGAAAGGAGCCGTTCCTCGACCCGCCATCACGCGCTTCGAATTGCTCGGGCAGTACGAGCGCTATGGGCTCTTTGCGGCATGGCCGGAGACGGGCCGTTTGCACCAGATCCGTCGCCATTTGAAGCACCAAAGCCACCCGATCATTGGGGATGTGCGCTACGGAAAGGGCGAGCACAATCGGATTTTTCGCGAGCGATTTGGCTTTCATCGGTTAGCCCTGCATGCCGCGGAGCTCTCGCTGCAGCATCCAAGAACCAATAAAACACTCACGATTCGGGCGCCGCTGACCCGCGACTTCGCCGAGCTGTTGGCCCAATTGGGCCTGCCCGAAGCTCTGTTGGCTACCAGCGTTGATGCACGTGAGGCCTGACATCCTCAGTATAGATCGATTTGAGTTCCGCTAAGAGCGTGGCGTTGAGCGGCGCCAAGTCAGCCGTTTGGCAGTTGCTTTCCGCCTGAGCCACGGTGCGGATACCTGAGATGGCGCTGGTCACGGCAGGATCCAGCGTGACCCAGCGCAGCGCGAGCTGAGCCAAGCTCCAACCCGCGGGCACGAGTGGCCGAAGACGCTCAACAGTTCTCAACCCGATTTCATAATCGAGGCCTGAAAACGTTTCCCCGCGGTCAAAGGCCTCACCGTGGCGATTAAACAGCCGATGATCGTCGGCTGCGAATTTCGTATCCGCCTTCATCTTCCCAGAGAGCATGCCCGAAGAAAGCGGTAATCGGGCCAAAATCCCGACCTTTCTGGCCTCCGCCTGACGGAAGAAGAGCTCAGCTGGACGTTGGCGAAACAGATTGTAAACGATCTGCACACTTTGCACGCCGGGATACTCGAGCGACTTCAAGCCCTCCTCGACGCGTTCAACGCTCACCCCATAATTGCGAAGCTTCCCCGCACGCTGGAGGTCATCCATCGCCTCAAAGACTTCCGGGCGATAGTACACGTCCGTGGGCGGGCAATGCAATTGTAAGAGATCAAGCGCATCTACCTCCAGATTCTGCAGGCACCGCTCAACGTGCTCGGTGAGGGTCGCCTTGGTGTAGCTATCAGCGGTATGAGGTGATGAACGCCGCCCCACTTTCGTAGCTACATAGAACGGCTCCTTGCGTTGCCGCCGCAGCTTGGCAATCAGTTTCTCGCTGTGCCCATCACCGTAAACGTCCGCCGTATCGATGAAGTTCACGCCAAGATCGAGGGCGCGGTTCAACGCTCTGAGCGACTCCTCGTCATTCGACTGCCCCCAGGCGCCACCGATCGCCCAAGCACCAAAACTCACCGTTGAAAGGTTGAAGCCCGTACGTCCAAGGTTCCGGTATTCCATCTTGCCCTTCTTTTAGCGGATGGGCTCGGCTTGCCAAGGGCTTCAATTCGTCCCCCCTTTCGGGGCAATTTCATCTACCGTGAGCCACGCATGGCTCTGACAGCAACGATTTATCACCTCAAGATCGACCTCTCCGACGTTGATCGCGGAGTCTACGAGCAACTCGATCTGCGCGTTGCGCGCCATCCTTCCGAAAGCATGCGTTTCCTCTTGACGCGCGTTCTGGCTTATTGCCTGTGTTATGAAGAAGGGATCGCATTCTCAAAAGGCGGGATCTCCAACACGGATGAATCGGCCCTCGCAATCCGCGACCTTCAGGGGACCCTGCGCACGTCCATCGAAATCGGCACGCCCTCGGCGGATCGCCTGCACAAAGTGAGCAAAGCCTCGCCCCGTTTGGTGGTGTTCACCCAACACGATCCTGCGCTACTGCAGAAGGTGAGCAGCGAGCGCGAGATCCACCGCCTCACCGAGATTGAAGTCTATTCGCTCGAACCCAGCTTCCTCGACGAGCTCGATGCCGCGACGGATCGCAACGCCAAGTGGGAGCTTGTGCACACCGAAGGGCAACTTTACCTGACCATCGGAGGGAAGAGTATCGTGGGCACGCTAGCGACACATGTGTTGGGTGCAGCCGCCATCACTCACAGTTCCACGACTAATAGTCGATAATTTTGGTCCGCAGCCTGGACAAGCCCGCTTGGGCTGATAACGTGCGGGGTCGTTCTGCAGCGAGGCTTCTCGATCAACCGGACGAAATCCTGTTTCGCGATCACGCTTCATGGCGAATTCCTTTTTCACGAGCACTGATGGATCGGAACCCGTTCGCAACGGGCCGACGGAAATACGGATCGCCTTCGTGGGGACGTACCCGCCGCGACGCTGTGGTATTGCCACATTCACGCGGGACCTTGAGCAGGCCGTAGGGGGTGCCGGTGAGGAAGTGCGGCCCATTGCGTTAGCGATGACCGAACCGGGGGGCCAATACGAGTACCCAGAAAGTGTAAAATACGAGATTCGGCAGGCTGTTAAAGGCGATTACGCACGGGCGGCAGAGTTCGTGAATTACAGCGATGCGCGCCTAGTATCGGTTCAGCACGAATATGGTATTTTTGGCGGCGACGACGGCGCGTACATTCTCGATTTTCTGGGTGCGCTCCGGGTTCCAGCGATGGTCACATTGCATACGGTGTTGAAATCGCCGTCGCCCACACAGCGAGCGATTGTGCAGCAGATGGCTAAGCAAAGCGGAGGGATGGTCGTCATGAGTCGCGTCGCCAGTGACCTATTGCAACGGTCGTACGGAGTGGCGGGCAGTCACGTGCACACGATCCCACACGGAATACCCACGATGGCTCCGGTGAATCGGCGGCTTCTGAAGGCCAGCTTTGGCATCCCAGGCCGACGCATGTTGTTGACGTTCGGCCTGCTCGGACCGAGCAAAGGTGTGGAGACGGTGATCCGCGCCCTGCCGACGTTGATCAAGAGTTTCCCCGATCTGGTGTATTTCGTGGTGGGCGCGACACATCCCGCGATCGTTCGTCAACACGGTGAGGCGTATCGGAGCGGGCTCGAACGCGAAGCCGAGAAGCTCGGCGTGCGCGATCATCTGGTGTTTCGGGACCAGTTCGTGACGACCGAAGAGTTGTGCAAATACCTACAATCAGCCGATATTTTCATCAGTCCGTATCTGAACGAAGCGCAGGTCACGAGCGGTGCACTCTCGTACGCGATGGGCGCGGGTGCCGCCGCAGTCTCGACGCCCTACTGGCACGCTCAAGAACTCTTGGCCGATGGGCGAGGACGGCTCTTTCCGTTCGGAGACAGCAAAGCCCTAGCCGACACGCTCCAAGCGCTGCTTGAATCGCCAGCTGAGCTTGAACGCGTGCGTGCCGCAGCACACGAGTTCACGCGTCCAATGCTTTGGACATGCGTCGGCCAAGCCCATCTCGCCCTCGGCAAGAAACTGATGGTCGATCCCGAAGCGGGTACGCGCACTCCCGCCTTGACGGGTGCCAGTAGCCTGCCGGAGCTCCGGCTCGATCACTTGCGTCGACTCACCGACGACACAGGGATCCTTCAACATGCCACCTTCAGCGTTCCGGCGCGTCGGAGCGGCTACTGTGTGGACGACAACGCGCGTGCATTGCTCGTGGCACTCGAGGCCGACCGCCTCTCCAGCTCCCCCGAGACAACACGGCTCGTCACCACCTACCTAAGTTACCTGCAGTTCTCCCAGACCCCCGAGGGTGACTTCGACAACCTCATGCGTTATGATCGAAGCTTCGAACCAAGCCAAAAATCAGACGATTGCTTGGGTCGCGCCATCTGGGCGCTCGGCGCTACCGTGCACTTGGCGGTGGACGAGGGGCACCGCCTGCTATCGAAGGAGATGATGGAACGAGCTCAAACGCAAGCCAAACGCCTGGGCCCACGCGGAACTGCGCTGACCATCTTGGGTGTCGTGAGTTTTCTTCGGGCTGAGCCTAGCCACGGCGCTGCGCGTACCTTACTTAGGGATCTCACCGAAAGGTTGGTTGCCTTCTACCAAAATGAGGCAACCGAAGATTGGCGCTGGTTCGAAGCGACGATAACTTACGACAATGCGCTGCTCCCACTAGCGCTATTTCAGTCCTACACAGTCACGGGTGAGCGGGCGAGCCTGCGGGTAGCGCGCGAGTCGCTGGAGTTTTTGGAAGAGCTCTGTTTTCGCGAGGGTCATCTAACGCTGGTCGGCAACTCGGGCTGGCATGCTCGCGGTGGAACCAAGGCGTGCGCCGATGAGCAGGCCACCGACGCGGCCGCCTTTGTGCTCGCCTTTCGCGGGGCCTACTTGGCCACGGGCGACCGTCACCACTTGCAGCGCATGCGCGAATCATTTGCCTGGTTTTTGGGTAGCAATCGCCTCGGCGTGCCACTCTACGACTTTGCAACGGCCGGTTGTCACGATGGGTTGGGGCAGGCTGAAGTGAATCGAAACGAAGGCGCAGAAAGCACGGTTTCATTCCTCATGAGTCTTTTACGCATGCTCGATCTTGTTGGCGAGGGACTTGAGCACCCCGAAGAGCCCGTCCCTCTGAGCAACTGAATGCACCGTATCACCGCACAGCGAACCGAGCATATCCTTCGTCCTAACCAGCGGAGGGTGATCGCTAAACCTTACCTTCCTGGAGAGGAGTTAATCCCAGGTGGTGACTCACGCGCAGGTTTGCTCATGGAACGCATCTTGGCCATTCCGGAAGCAGACGTTCCCGCTTTAGTGGAGTCGGTCCTCAGCAATTTTCATGGACGTCATGCCGAGTTCGAGAGCTTACTCACGCACCACTATGGCTTGGTCGCGCACCACCTTGAGTCGAGATCGAGCACGCTCAGTCGCGAGCGACGCCTGCTGATCGGCGCCTTTTACACGCACGAATATTCGATCGAAGGGGCTGCGCTGTTCAACCCGTCGCTGGTGCTTTCGCCAGACCAAAAAGGTGTAAAATCCGACGAAAAACGGCTCATTATGAGCCTCCGCGCGGTGGGCGAAGGGCACATTTCGTCGATCGAATTTCGTACTGCCACTATCGATGCTGCGAGCACGCTCACGTTCGAGCCACTCGGTGCGCACACCGTGACAGGCCACCGCACGCCGCCGGGCGCGTATGACAAGATGCCTTTCACCACCAAGCTCCGCGAGCTCGGGGCGGACAATGACATTGCTCGTGGCGTTCTCGAGCGACTCTCAGATAGTTTCACGGTGGTGGAGCTCGAGCAATCTCTGGCATTGCTCGACTACGGTGGCCCACCCCACGCGATCAGCTTCGAGACCACAAAAATCATCCGCTTGTTGGCCGCCTCAAGCTACATCACCACCTTCCCAGCGAGCTCCCAAACTTCGGAGCGCGTGATTTTTCCAGCTGGCCCTCACGAAACTCGCGGGATGGAAGACGCTCGCTTCGTGCGCTTCGTGGGCGATGAAGGCAGAGTTCGCTACTACGCCACCTACACCGCCTACGATGGCTTCGAGATCTTGCCGCAGCTGATCGAGACCGAGGATTTCTTGTCATTTTCGATCTCGACGTTGCACGGCGCCGCGGCGCAAAACAAAGGCATGGCGCTCTTTCCGCGGCGGATCGCTGGAAAGTACGTGATGCTCTCACGCAAGGATCGCGAAAACTTGCATCTTTCCACCTCCACCGACGTGCGCTCATGGGACGAGGTAACACTCTTAGATAAACCCCGCGCACCGTGGGAGCTCGTGCAAATCGGCAACTGCGGCTCACCGCTAGAGACCGAGGCGGGGTGGCTCGTCCTCACTCACGGGGTGGGTCCTATGCGACGCTACGTGATCGGCGCACTGCTCCTAGACCTAGAAGATCCCAGCCGCATCCTTGGACGTCTCCCCTACCCGCTGCTCGAGCCCAACCAGAGCGAACGGGACGGCTACGTCCCGAACGTCGTCTACTCCTGTGGTGCCTACATCAATGAAAACGAGCTCATCCTGCCCTACGGCCTTTCTGATGGAGCCATCGGCATCAGCGTTGTGTCGGTTCCGGAATTGCTCGCAGCCCTGATAGCGAATCCGGACTAGTCAGGGCCTTGATCCGCTCCACTAGAATGCGACGCCAACCTGGAGCCCTGCGGGCCAATTGACTCGGGCCAGAAGGGCGGCCCGAGGAGAGAGGTGAAGGCGGGCTCCAAAGCCAAGAAAAGGTGCGATGACCGGACCGGTGCGCACGAAGTCGTTGTGGTACTTGTCACCCGCGAAACCTACGACGCCGAGCTCAGGAAAAATGGACCATCGATCCGACAGGTAGAAATTCCACTGTAGGGCCCCGAGTGGCCAGACCGCGGCGCCATATCGGTTGTCAGGGAAGAAGACCTCCGCACCCAAACTGAGAGTGAGGTCATCATCGGCCCTCTGCAGGAGCCCTTCTGGAACAATTGGGAACTCCACCCGACCGCCGACTCCATAAGCCTGTCGCCAGCCGAAATCCACGTGCAAATCAAAGCGAGGCGTGCCCCGGAGTGAAGACATCTCGCCGGCAGCGTGCGCAGGTTTTGCAGCTAGAAGCAGCGTTGCTGCCATGATCCCCGCAGCGAGAGCGGAGCCTCCTCTGAACCAATGACAGTGTGGCAGTTCGTGGGTGCCAATCAAAGTGTGTTTCATCGATGCATTCCGCCCGTGAATTGATGCATTCCGCCCGTGAAAAGCAGGACCAACACAATGATGGCAACGATGCCCAGTGCACCGCTTGGGAAATAGCCCCAATTGCGACTATGAGGCCAAACGGGCGCAGCCCCAAGAGCAATGATCACGAACACGATTAGAAGAATAGTTAACATAAGCGCGGCTCTCTTCCTAACTTTGATTCATACGATTCGCACTTCGGGACGAAGCACTACTGGCGACGATTGCAATGGTGATGCCACGTTTCGGTCTGGACCCATTTCCGCTCATTCGAACTCGTCATTCTTGGTTCGGGCGCTTTTGCTGAGAGGCAAAGCGCCACAGCGTGACACCGACGCCGAGCGCGAGGCTCTGAGCAAGCTAGAGTGCCGGCGAACTGAGCGCGGGCGAACCGCGTTCGGCCAGTTGTACAATGGCCGCAACCACACTGTTGGGATCCATGGGCTTGGCGATGTGCATTTGAAAACCAGCGCCAAGAGCGCGCCTGCGATCCTCAACCCGCGCATACGCCGTGAGCGCGAGCGCGGGAATGCCACTCCGCATAATATCCTCGAGCGCGCGCACCTGGCGAATCAGGACGTAGCCATCTTCACCTGGCATTCCAATATCACTCACCAAAACGTCAAAGGTCCCCTGCTGGAGCTGGGCCAAGGCTTCGTGTGCTGAGGAGGCTTGGACTGCCTCGGCACCGTATTGCTTAAGAATAAGCAGGAGCAGCTCGCGTGCGTCCGCTTCGTCGTCCACCACGAGCACACGAATCCCATCAAGAACACGACGAGGTGGTGTCTCACTTGGGCGGCGTGATTCCGACTCTTCGCGCGTAACTCCCGTGGCACGAATGGGAAGCTGCACCACAAACGTTGAACCTTTGCCCTCACCAGCGCTGGATGCTTCAACAGTGCCGCCATGAAGCTCAACCAGATGGCGAACGATTGCAAGTCCGAGTCCGAGCCCGCCGAAGTTGCGGTTGGAGCCAGAATCAGCCTGCCTAAAGCGCTCGAACACCGACGGCAGAAACTCGTCGGAAATGCCCTTGCCGGTGTCGCTCACCGTGATTGCCAACTGAGAATCACTACGGTGGACACCGATCGTTACCCTTCCTCCGCGCGGCGTGAACTTCACGGCGTTCGACAGGAGATTCCACACCACTTGCTGAAGGCGATCAGCGTCGCCAACAATACTGCCAATGTCGAGGGGGAGATTGGATACCACCTCCACCCCTTTGGCACGAGAAGCTGGGCGCACGGTCTCAAGCGCTGCTTCGATGACGTTGGCCACATCGAAGGCGTCCGCCCGGATCCGCACTTTCCCAGCGATAATGCCCGACACATCCAGAATGTCGTCAATCAGCTGAGACTGAGCCTTCGCGTTTCTTTCGATAGTTTCAAGGCCCTTTCGCAAGTGCTCGCGATCAACATTCTCGTTCCTCAGAATATGCGCCCAACCCATCATCGCCTGGAGCGGCGTTCGGAGTTCGTGACTCACCGTGGCAAGGAATTCATCCTTGAGTCGATTCAGCCGCTCCGCATCACGACGCGCGACTTGTTCACGCTCAAGAAGTTGAGCGCGTTCCAACTCGATCTCGCGTTTGCGGGTAATTTCCTCGCAGACCGCACCGACCCCAAGCCAGCGCCCCCCACTCCGCACGGGATAGTAGGTGACCTTCCACCAGCGCGTTCTGCCGAGGCCGAGGGGAGCTTCCCGGCAGACATCTTTTTCGACGATTTCACCGCTCTCCATGACGCGACGAAAGTTGTCACTCGTCAGCGTACTCGTGCCCGGACAAAGCTCATCGATCGTCTTCCCGACGTGCGCTTCTTTCGGCACACCGTTGATTTCCGCGAGCGCAGCATTCAATCGCACGAAGCGCAGTTGCATGTCGCAGAAACCTACCCCAACCGGCGCCTGTTCCAAAAGCGAATCGAGGAGCGCCAGCGCTTCTTCACGCTCGCGCCCGAGCCTATCGCTTTCGTCCTTTGCAACCTGCAAGGCGGACTCGGCCTCACGCCGGGCGTCGATATCGGTGTTGGTGCCAAACCAGCGCGTGGTATTCCCATCGTGATCGCGAAGGGGGTGTGCTCGCGTCAAAAACCAGCGAAAATCGCCGGCGGCGCCGCGCAACCTAAACTCCATCTCAAAGGGCTCAAGGGTGCTCAGGCTGAGCTTCCAGCGGGCAACTATTTCAGGCAGACGCGTTCCTTCGTGAACCTTCTCCCATCCCCACCCCTTCATCTCGTCAAAGGTAGTCCCCGTGTACTCGTACCAACGCCGATTATAAAAGTCGATGTACCCATCTGGGCGCGCTGACCAAGCCAGATCCGAGAGGTTCTCGACGAAATCGTGGAGCGCATGGTCACGCGTGTCTGCATCTGACTCCTTCACGTTCATCGAAAGCTCGTCCCGCCGTTTAGCCTCCAAGCGCGTGAACTCCTTAACCGCCTCGCCGATCCCCACATTGATACAATTGGCAAGCTGGTCGAATTCTTTGGTAGAAATCACAAGCGACGCCGCCTCAACTTCCTCCAGCATGCAGCGACGCAAGATACCGTATTCGCGGACAATGGCAGACAGGTCGAACCCATGCTCCCAACGCTGCTCCCCATGCTCCCGCGCCGTACGCAATCCTTCCAAAAACTGTGAGCCACCTCCTCCGTTCAGGGAACGAGTCAACTCTTCGAGAAACAACGGGAGGCAATTTATAAGATCGGACCTTGGCATGTTGTCCGATGGAAGATCGCTTTGCTTCAGACATGCGACAAACCTATCGATGATCGGTTCTCGGCGCTCGGTGAGTAGGTCGACAAGAGCCGTGCTCACCTCCGGCCTGTCGTTGCGGCACAGTTCCCGGGAACGCACAGAGCCAACGATTGGGCGCGTTGCGGCTGTGAGGCAGTTTGCCACGGGTGAGATATGTAACTCTTCATATTGTGCCGCTCCAACAGTTTGACAGCGAAATAGCTTAGAACACCAAATTCGCGTGGACGCCCAAGGCTCCCCAATCGAACGCTGGCAGGCCGCTACCCGCGGCGAGATAGTTGTACGAAGCGTGACCTCCAATATCCAGGAGCGGCAGTAGCGTAAAATCCAGGAACACTCCGGCATCATAGCTTAACGCTGTATATTTTTCCGCCCCGTGCGAAGAACTTCCGGCTCCAACGTGCGCCATAACGCCAGGCCGCAGTACCTCCCCCAAACCCAAGCGTAAGCCCCCGAGCCCGCGATAAATATCGGGGCCGCTGCCGAAAGAGTTGAACCCAAGCGCTAACTCAGGCGTGAGCGCTAGCATGGGCAGTCTGATCTGGGACCCAAGGCGTAGCGCTACTCCGGCGCCGTTGGTTGCACCTTCATTTCCTGCACCATCGAAGGGAATGACAAGCGGGTCCAGATCAGCGCCGATGCTCACACGAGCCATGGCTGCTTCGCTCGAGAAGACAATCGCGGCTAGCGCGGAAAAAGCCATACTGACCTGGCAAAAGATGGGTCTCAATCGTCTGATCTTTCCAAGAGTCTGTTCGGTGCTTGAAATTGCTTGCATGCCCGCTTCTTAAGCAGTTTGTATGCCACTCGTCACATTCCCGATGCAGGGCGGCATGGATGTTGCTCCGAACAGTAACATGCCTGCTGACCCTCCTCTTCCCGAAGCACTGAGCCTCCCCAAGAGCAGCGACGGAACCGCTGCGACCACTGACAATCCCGAACTCAACGGCTACGAAAACAGAGGGGCCGTAGGGTTTAGCGGCGAAAATGAAGCACTGCTCGCTGGACTTCGGGCGCGCCTTGCAATTGAGCTTGGGATCGACACCTCCAAGTTAACGATCACTGTTACAGACGGCGCCATCACACTGGCGGGAACCCTGGAGAGCGCCCAACAACGGGCTCAAGTGGTCTTGCTGGCAACCGAATTGGCCGGGCCGCGGTCGGTTATAGAAAGATTGGTCGTGGGATGCTCGACCAAATGAGCGTGAAAGCCTGCGAGGCCAGCGCCCAATGACGCTGACCTCTTCGTCCGAATCAGCTCAACTCGAGCTGTGAGCTTCTTGATTTGCAGTTTTTCGCTGGCTCTGCTGACCGAGCACGGCTTGCGACGCCGGCTCCCGCCCTAAAAGCGCGGGCACCTCGTCTTTCAGGTCGCGCAGTGTGTCAGAGGCGGCGTCCGTGAGTTTGTCGAGGCGCGCGCTCAACATTTTTCGAGTGTTTCGCCCGCTGTCTGGAGCCAGCAACAACGCCACACCTGCACCTGCAAGAGCGCCGCCGCCAAACAGCAAGATCCCGCGCCCTAGATGGCTTTCGCGCCGGGAGAGCCCTACGACGCCGAGCAAGTCGTTAATATCGTAGGATGATACGCCGCGCGCAAGTCGCGTTGACGCGATGGCACTGCCGAGCGTTATGAGTAGTTTTGAGAATTGCATGATGGAGGGAACCTTCCGTTTTGAAGCACGAACAAACTCGCGCCGGTTTACAAGAGGCTTAGCAATTCGTGGGCCAGCCCCTGCCCATGCTGGCACGGCGAGTGCAGGCTGTGGCGACGTGGCTCAAGAATATACGGGGAACGTGGCACATGCTTCCACCGAGGTAGTGCACGGAGCGGTTCGCCTAGTTCGCGCCGAAATGAAGGTTGCGCTGGGCCATGTGGCAGACTTTGCCGTTCAGGCAGCGCTGGCCGTTGCGCTTGGAGCCTTCTCTCTCGTGATGTTGCAGGCGGGGCTGATATTGACGGTCCTGTCTCCTCTTTTGTTCGGCCATCTTAGCCAAACGTTAGCGATTCTTGCCTTAGCCGTGCCGTACGTGGCAGGAATCTGTAGTGGCATTCTTGCCGTGACGAGTTGGCGAAAAGCAGCATCCGCGCCACGACAGTCCATTTCGTCCAAGATCCAGAGTCGGGAGTAATAATGAACCAAGCCATGCAAGAGCAGAGTTTTAAGGACAACCGGAACCAGGCAGAGCGGGAGCTGATCGACGCTCGGGCTCACTTCAACGATACGCTGCGTGAGGTGTCGGAAGCCTCAGAACGGGTAGTGGAGCGCGTTTGGAAGCATGGGAAGCCGTTGCTTTTTGGCACGGCTCTTCTGGCAGCAGGTGTGGCCGTTCTGCTGATCACTCGCAATTCGGGTGCCCGCAGGCCACTCCTACAGATCCGCATGGTCGCACCTCCGCCGAGCCGACAAAAAGCCTGGATTGGGCTGGCAGCTCAATTGGCACTAGGCCTTTTAACACGCCATCTCCGGGAGCAATCACAGCTCACCGTACAGACGCCGCATCTGGAAGCTTAGCGTCAATGTTGCAAACTTCGTGGCATGCAGCTTGCTGTAACTAGTGGATGAAACGTCATTGGTTAGGCATTGTCGTCCTGTTCCTACTCGTGTCGGTGGTGTTCGGTCTCGCGCTCGCTCTCGGCTATCCCTACGTCGCCTATGGCGCGCTCGTCGTCGGGCTGACCACGACCGTTGTCCTGTCTGTGGCCTGGCTGCGCCCTGAAGGAAAGTCAGTCGAGCACCACCCAGCTGTGGATCGGGTCTTCGATGATATGGACCCTTGAGGGCACCGCTAGTCACCCAAGACGGAAGCTATCAAGTTAACGCTTCATCTTCCGACTCCGTTGAGATAGAAGCGCGCGAATCTGAATTGGCAGTCGGAGCAACGGAACGGCAACAGCGCAAAAACGCTGAGAAGACGCTCGAAAGTTCCACGCCGACGGGATCGACGAGTTGTCGACCGGCAGCGCGGACAGACGGGAGGAAGAATGGCGGACTGCTGGGAGTTGGCGGGTAGTGTTGGTATCAAAGCGGGCACCGAATACGTCCCCTAAGCACACGCCATGCCAGCCGGCCGGTGTTTCAGCTCGAACGCGATGAAGCCACGATCGGCCACTCCAGGCGGACGCCATGTTGAGTCGGAAAGGACAGTGTGGCACCCGTTTGTCGCGTGGCTTCGTACGGCGCCAAAAAATCTAACGCCCCCGCCCAGGCCTTTGGGCTGCCCCCAAAAGCTTGCCAAGGGTCGAGCAGGCACGGGAATGTGCCAGGGTCGATCGGCGCTCCCTGCCATGCACAATCAACCCGCAGCATTGCTTGGCCGTTCTGCGCTCCGCGAGACACCGTTACAACAAGTGACTCAGCAGTGCGACGCAGGGCAGCACCGAGCACGCTTCGTAAGGTCTGCGCCAACAATGGTGCCGCAATCATCCCAGCCCAAGTTTCGGGAAACTCTGAATCCCACACGATATCAAGCCGTGACTTGAATTCCGTATCCTCAAAAATGTCCCGTAAAAGCGGGACTAAATCGGCCGCCTGAAGTTCAGGTTCGGGCCCCCGCAGCTGGAGTAGCGACTTCTGCAGCAGAGCGGCAACTTCCGAACATTTTCGCGTAATGATAGCTAGCTGAGCGCGCGCGCCTTCAAGATCTTTCGCGTCCTGCGCCAGGGTTGCTCGCCCCGAGATCACTTGAAGCGGGGTGCCCAGCGCGTGCGCCAGACTCGACGCCATCCGTGCCATGCTGTAACGCCGCTCAAACTGAACGCGACCATGGTCCCCATCTTCTTCACTTTCGCTCGCTTGTTTCGACATCGAGGCTCAGTAGTAACACGCTACTCTCAGACACCGTAAGACCCCACGGGACCCCCTTACCCCTAGGCCCTTACGCGAGCTCGCTGCGACTTAATGCCTCATGCGTGGCGGCCATGCGGGGCGGCAAAGCATCTCCTCACGCTCGAGACCCTCTCGACATGATAATCACCTGCCGTGGTTCGAGGTTGCGCGGCTGGTTCGTTCCTTGCATCGCCACCACCAATGAGCGATTGCCATGAGCCTTGGGAGCAACTCGCGAGTGCGTTTGGAGATGTGCACCGAGCCTTGATCAGCGTGAAGGAAGAAATCGAGGCTGTGGACTGGTATCACCAGCGAGCGTGTGTCGCCACCGATGAGGCCTTGGCGCGCATTCTAAGACATAATCGGGATGAAGAAATCGAGCATGCTTGCATGACGCTCGAGTGGCTCAGACGGATGATGCCCGAATGGGATACACAGCTCAAGCGCTACCTGTTTACCACAGGGGAGATCGTGGCTGAGTCTCCGCTCACCAAGGGTCACGCGGACGCTGGCGCGCAGAGCAAGGCGCCTTTAGCGGAAACATCCGGTCTAAAGCTTGGTAATCTTGGCGGCCCCCTCTTCGGGGGTTCGGTATGAGCGATGCCGACCAAGCGCTGAGTTCAAACCTTTCGGCGAGGCGCCTGGTAGATTTCGACGGCCCCCACGGTTTTGATCTCTCAGGAGTTAATCTGGGTGCGCTTTCAAAGACCAAACAGGTCGCGGGTAGCTCTGCCTTTTATGGTATTCGTCAGGTCTTGCCGTTGGTTGAAGTGAGGGTTTCCTTCGAGCTTGGCCTTTTAGGTAATGCGGACTCAAGTGTGATCGAGCTGGGCTCCGATCCCGAGCAGTATATCGATGCCGTAGCTCAAGGCATTGTAGCCCTATCGGATCGCGGTGTGGGCGGGCCCTTTGGAGTTGTGTTGGGCCCAAAATGTACTCCGGAGGCGGCGTAGAACACGGGCACCATGATTCTTAAGGGCTCCTGAAGAAAATCAGTCCTGAAGGAACTCATTGGCGAGAGTGCCTTAGCGAGCCCAGTCGATAGTAAGCGGGCTTCCACCGTTATCGAATGCAACCAACCCAATGTCGCTCTCAAGAGAAAAACCCATGAGTACGAAAACATCGATCCCTCGCAAGGCCTGTTTCGAAGCTGACTCCCTTGAGCAAGCCGCTTTGATGATGTGGGAATGCGATGTCGGATATGTGGTAGTTATTGACGAAAAGAGCCAACCTGTCGGCATTATCACTGACCGAGATGTTGCCATGGCTTACTCGGAAGGCACGCCGTTGCAGAATGTGAGGGTTGGTGCAGCGATGTCCCGATCTCCTATCACCTGCTCTCAGAACGCTACGCTCGCGGAGGTGGAGAATTTGATGCAAGGGGCGAACATTCGGCGCCTTCCTGTCGTTGATCCGGAGGGTCAGTTGATTGGTATCATAACGCTCAGCAATATCGCCACCACTCCAGCGCTACCAGCATAAGCGAGCGCTTCAGAACCCTGATGTCTCGCGGACACGCTCCCTGCCTAGGTTGAAGGCAGTTGGCCTCCAAGCCTTAGGGCGGCGCTGCAGGTGAACTCGTTCGTCACCAAATCAAACCACGCCAGCGCCTCCGCCATTCGGAGGCGCTGGCCCCACTCACATCGCCATTATCGACTCGTCGTGGCGGCGGCTCCGGCTTGCGCGTCGCCTCCGACTTTGATCTCGACGCGACGATTGTTGGCGCGACCCTCGGGCGTCTTGTTGTCTGCCAGAGGCTCACTTTCGCCTCGTCCTTCAGCAGAAATCCGGCTTGCTTCAACGCCCTGGCTGACCAGGTACTCCCGTACGGCCTGCGCTCGGCCGAGCGAAAGCTGTTGATTGGCCTCATCGCTGCCATTCGAATCGGTGTGCCCTGACACCACGATACGACGATCAGGTCGTTGCAACTTCAACGCGTCAGCAACCTTGCTGAGGGAGTTTTGCGCGATGGGAAGCAGTGTTTTTTGGCCCGTGGTGAAAAGAACCGCGCCTGAAAGCGTGATCGTGAGCGTGTTGGCCTCTTCCTTGATTTGAGCGACTTCCTTCAGGCTCTGCAATGCTGCAGCGGCAGTCTCTTCGGCCTTGATGCGGGCTTGGCGCTCAGTGGCGAGTTCGCCTTTAAGAGCGGCCTTGCTGTTGTTGAGCTGAGTTTCCTTGGCGCGAAGATCGCTGATCTGCCCGTCCTGCGCGCGGACTTGGCTTTGCGCATTTTGGAGGCCTTCCTTAGTAACTACTTTCTGGGACTCGCCGATGTTAGCGAGGGCCTGTTGGGAAGCCGAGAGCTGAGCTTCAACGATCGCCAGTTGAGCGCGCCGTTCAGCCAAATAAGCGTAGTGGCGCTCCTCCTGCGAACCCGGGTCATCCTGATGCGCAACCTCGGCTCGTTTCAACGCGTCTTCCGCCTCCAACAGCTTGGCCGGCGTGAGTGTTCTTGCATCGCTGCGCGCGGCGACATCGTAGGTGCGACGCGCATCAACCAACTGCTGAGTGGCGGCCGTGGCCCCGCAAGCAACAGGCAAGAGTGCGAGCATCAAATAGGGTATTTTTCCGATTAGTTTCATTGTGCTACTCCTGCGGCTTCTTGGCTTAGTTCCTGAAGTTGTGTTTGCGCTTCTGCAACTTTGTGTTTTGATTCAGCGAATGTCGCGAGCTTGAAAGCCAGGTCAGCGTCGATCTTTGCCTCTCCCAACGCGAGCTTAGCTTCGTCCATGTCGTCATTAGCGATGAGTCGCTCGGCACGAGCCAAGCTGTTGTTGGCCATCTTCAAATGAAGGGCCGCCTGCGGGTCCTTTTCTGCCCCTACCGCTTGAGCGGCAGCCGCCGATGAGCGCGCATCTGCGACGCTCTGAGTTGGGACCTGAGCCCCAGCACAACCAAGTGCCGACGATACGCCTATCGTGAGCAGTCCTAAGACTTTGGCTTCTCTTCGAAACCGATTCAAGAGCAACATAAATTCTCCTAATATTTGAGTAAACTGCTCGCGCGAAAGACGCGTGCTCCCCCCACGTGTGCAAGGGGCGCGCCAAGAGCTAGGCGGGGCGGAATGGCGCAGTATTTGGAGCTTGACGTTACATTTCGTACCGACGGAAGGCTAACGCTTCGCACGCTAGCCTCAATGGGGCATTACGCCACGGGCTCGATCAGTCACCGACGCGTTCAGCACGATCGTAACCGTCGAGCTTTCGATAGAGCGTTCGACGATCCAGCTCGAGCACCTTGGCCGCCTGGGTCTTGTTGCCCGAAACAGCGCTAAGCACGCGCAAAATATAACGTTTCTCGAGCTCTTCGAGCGACACGAGCTCTTCGGGATTGCTGCCACTGATGACAATCTGCGTGCTTTGGTGCGATTGGATCTTCTCGGGCAGGTCTTCCACGCCAATCTCATCAAACTGCGCCAACGCCATTGCACGTTCGATGGTGTTCTCGAGCTCGCGAACATTGCCAGGCCAGTCGTAATCCAGCAGGCGTTTGGCGGCAGCGGAAGAGACTCCCTTCATCGGATGAGAACTTCTCTTTGCGATCATAGCCAAGAAATGCTGAGCCAACAGCAACACGTCACTGCCGCGTGAGCGCAGCGGCGGGGAATGCAAGCGCACCACGTTGATGCGGTAGTAGAGGTCCTCACGAAATCTTCCCTCCTCCACTTGGCTCTCAAGATCCCTATTCGTGGCGACAACCAGCCGAGCGCTGAATGGGATTTCTTGCGAACCTCCCACCGGTCGCACCTTGCGCTCCTGCAAGGCTCGCAACAGCTTAACCTGCATGCCTAAGGACATTTCGCCGATCTCATCCAGAAAGAGCGTTCCTCCGTTTGCTTGCCTCAGCAGTCCCTCGCGCGCCTGCCGCGCATCGGTGAAGGCGCCTCGTTCGTGCCCGAAGAGCTCGCTCTCCAGGAGTTCCGACGGCAGCGCTGCGCAGTTAACAGCCACAAAGGGCCCCAGGGCACGCTCACTCGTCTTATGCAAGGCATGGGCGATAAGCTCCTTGCCGGTGCCGCTTTCGCCCGAGATTAAAACAGTAGCGTCGCTGCTGGCTACCCGCTGAATCAAGTTCGACAGTTTCCTGATGGCCGAGCTCTCGCCAATCATGCCCTCAATGCCCACGTGCTCCGTAGAAGCCAACCTGAGCCGCCGAACCTCTCCTTTCAGCTCTCGATTCAGCGCGGCGCGTCTCACAGAGAAACTCAACAAATCCATATCAACCGGCTTGGTAATAAAATCGTAGCCGCCCGCGCGAATCGCACTCACCGCGGTATCCAGATTTCCAAAACCGGTGACGACGATAACCGGCACATCCGCTCGGTTCTCCCTCACCCATTCACATAACGTGAGGCCGCTCTCGCCATTCAGCTGCACATCGACCACAACCACGTCAAAGTCTTCCGCTGCCAAGAGCTCATAGGCGGCGGTGAGAGTTGAGCACGATTCAACTCGATTCCCCTGCCCTTCTAGACATTCACGAAAGAGCGCACAGACATCTGGATCATCATCGACGGCTAGTATTCTACTCATGTGTTTCACCTGACTCGGGGGCGGCCCCAGTCCCTTGGTGGCGCAGAGAGCAAATTCAGTGCCAATCAACAGATCAGCCCCAGCGGGGCGTTAGTGCATTACACCGCGCGCTCGGAATCCGGTTCATATCACGGAAACACCGGGCGCGCGTGGCATATTGCCTCACTGTCGCAAATCGCCCCCCAGACATGGCCACTGCTGTCAAGCTGCCGAAGGGCTCTGTTCCGGGTCCACACCATCTAAGTAAGCGGACAGGTCGTTGACCGACTTCCTGGAAGCCTCCATGTCGGCGCGACCGGCTCCGAACTCCAGAGCCTTGCCGATGTCTGTGATGCCCTGAAATCCAAAGCTGGCGCCTACGCCGCGCATGGCGTGGCCCAAGCGCTCAACGATCTCAAATTCACCCCGACCCAGGGCGTCCAGCATCGTGATGACATCTAACCTTCGGTTCTTTAGAAACGGCGGGATCAGCGCCGCTAACTTAGGATACGCCAGAACAAGGTTTGGGTCCTTCTGTGCGCCCTCCACCATTAACGGTGCGAGTGCCGCTGAAGCCGCGGAGTACTCCTTGATCGCCCGCAACAACACTTCTTGTTTGATCGGCTTCGTCAAGAAACCCGTGCAGCCAGCCGCTAAGCACTTCTCTCGATCACCTTTTAGGGCAGAGGCGGTCAGCGCCACGATCGGCGTGGGTATCCGACCGTTGGCTCGTTCCCACTCCCTGATCGTCCGCGTCGCGGTCAATCCATCCATCACGGGCATTTGGCGATCCATCAACACCAGGTCGTAGTGGCCAGCTTTAAACATCTCGCAAGCGACCGCTCCAGTCTCCGCGATTTCAAGCCGGTAGGGTGTCTCCTGCAAATAAGCCAACGTGATCGTGGCATTATCCGGGGAGTCCTCAACCAAAAGAATATTGAGCGCAGGCAACGGTCGGTCGAAACCCGTGCCATTCGACACTTCCACCGGCGCCTGTGATCCGACCCACATCTCGAAAGGAACGACGAAAGAGAAGACACTTCCCGCCCCAACCGTGCTTTCGCAAAAAATGCTCCCACCCATCAGCTCCACCAAACGCTTGGAGATCGTGAGACCGAGCCCCGAACCCCCGAATCTGCGGGTGGTGGAGGAATCCGCTTGTGTGAATCGTTCAAATATCCGGTCCAGTTGCCCAGGCGGAATTCCTACCCCGGTATCCGAGACCGTGAAGTGGAGTGCCGTTGGGACAGTGGAATCCAGCTCGCTCGTGACGCGCAGCGACACTTCACCCTCTTCAGTGAACTTGATGGCGTTGCCCATCAAATTGAGCAGCACCTGCCGCAGCCGCGTCGGATCGCCGACCAGGCTAACTGGCACGTTCGCGGCGACCTCAAACACGAGGGCCAAGCTCTTCTCGCGTGCTCTGCCTTCGACCATCTCTGTCACTTTCTCCAAGAGATCCGGCAACGAGAAGCACGTCTGTTCCAGCTCGAGCTGCGACGCTTCAACCTTGGAGAGATCAAGGATGTCGTTGATCAGATTCAGGAGATTATCGCCCGCGCGACGAAAGATCTGCACGTATTTGTCCTGCTCAAGGGAAAGCTCCGTCTTCGCCAGCAGATCGGCGATGCCCATGATAGCATTCATCGGCGTTCGGATTTCATGACTCATGCTCGCCAAAAACTCCGACTTGGTGCGACTCGCGCTCTCAGCCGAAGCCTTCGCGTGCTTTAATTCCAGCTCGACGCGCTTACGCTCTGTGACATCGCGGGCGGCAGCAAAGACGCCCTGAAGGGTGCGATCACGATCGTAGAACGTGTTCGCGTTGTAAGACACCACCGTCATCTTCCCATCGCGAGCACGCGCCGTGAGCTCATAGTCCGCGATCTTCTTTTCGCTCAAGACGCGATGGATCCCCGCTTCGGCTCGCTCCGGATCGGTGAAGAAGGTCTTAAAGGGGGCACCGATCAGCTCATCGCGAGTGCAACCGGTGAGCGCCTCCATCTGCTTATTAACGTCCGTAATAACACCTGAAGGGTCAGTGGTCATCAGGGCATCCGTGTTGGATTCGATGAGCGACCGCGTGTAAAATTGCTGGTCACGCAGGCGCTGATCCAGCTTTTTTCTTTCCGCCTCAATCTGCTGGCGCGCCGTATTGTCCGTACCGATCAGCAGGTAGCCGATAATGACGCCCTCGGCGTCACGCAGGGCTGTGACCGACACCACCGCTGGAAACCGGCTGCCATCCTTACGGATGTACGTCAGCTCATAAATGTCTTCGATCCCGCGCGACGCCTTGAACACCAACGCTTCAAAGCCTGGTGTGATCGGCGTTCCAAGCTCGATGCTGAGCGCGTTGGCGCGCGCTACCACTTCCTGCGGATCGGAGATATCCGCCGGCGTGATCTTGTTCATCACCTCCGCTGCCGTGTAGCCCAGCATCCGCTCGGCCCCGACATTGAAGATCTGGATCACGCCCTTCGCGTCGGTCGCGATGCTCGAGAAGTTGGCGCTGTTGAAAATCGCGCTCTGCAGGGCCCCAGCCTTCAGCTCGGTACCAATCAGAAGATAGCCAATGATGGCATCTTGAGCGTCCCGCAATGCCGTAACCGACACCACCGCCGGGAACCGGCTGCCATCCTTGCGGATGTAGGTCAGCTCGTAGATGTCCTCGATCCCGCGCGACGCCTTGAACACCAACGCTTCGAAGCCTGGCGTGATCGAAGTTCCAAGCTCAACACTGAGCGCTTTTGCGCGCGCTACCACTTCCTGCGGATCGGAGATATCCGCCGGCGTGATCTTGTTCATCACCTCTGCTGCCGTGTAGCCCAGCATCCGCTCGGCGCCGACGTTGAAGATCTGGATGACGCCCTTCGCATCAGTGGCGATGCTCGAGAAGTTGGCGCTGTTGAAAATCGCTCTCTGCAGGGCCCCAGCCTTCAGCAGCGCCTCTTCCGCCTCTTTGCGCGCGGTATTGTCGGTGCCGATGAGCAGATAGCCTATGATTGCGCCCTGGGCGTCGCGCAGGGCCGTGACGGACACCACCGCTGGGAAGCGGCTGCCATCCTTACGGATGTAGGTCAGCTCGTAGATGTCCTCGATCCCGCGCGAGGCCTTGAATACCAACGCCTCGAAGCCCGGCGTGATCGGCGTTCCAAGCTCAACACTGAGCGCTTTTGCGCGCGCTACCACTTCCTGCGGATCGGAGATATCCGCCGGCGTGATCTTATTCATCACCTCGGCTGCCGTGTAGCCCAGCATTCGCTCGGCCCCGACATTGAAGATCTGGATCACGCCCTTCGCGTCGGTCGCAATGCTCGAGAAGTTGGCGCTATTGAAAATCGCGCTCTGCAGGGCATTAGCCTTAACTTGAGCCTCTTCCTGCTGAGCCGATGAGGGTAACTCCATCGTTTTCGCTTACCACCTATCCGCAGAAGGTGGTGCGATTCCAACGTAAAGGACGATAACCATGTGTTAATGCCATGCGAATTTTCATCCCCTGCCAACTCTCCTCACCCAATCATTCGCTCAAAAAGTGGGCGCCCGCGGGCGTGCAAGGCTAGGCTGAGGCTGATAACTGAGCAGCCACTCTCCCAGCATTTTCTGCGCAGCTTCACGGTTGACGCCCAATTGACGTTGGAGATAGGTCAAAAAGTCGAACGGCAAGGTCTCAGAGTCTTGAGGGATGCTAGCGGGTTGCATGCTCTTCTCCTTAAACCAGTCCTATTGCGTGGCCACTTGCCCGGTCCATCGGCGCTCGCAGATCTCGGATAGCGTTTTTGCTAGACCCGGAATTTCCAGCACACGGCCTGGGGACCGTGTCCCGTGCGCGATATCGCCCAGCGTTATGATGCCCGCGAGCTTGCCATGCGCGTCAACAACTGGGAGCCGACGGATCTGTGACCTTTGCATCAGACTCTCGACGTCGACGAGCGGTGTGCCCGGGGCGCAACCTATGAGTTGGCGAGACATTACAATCTCCACCCGTATATCGCGCAACGAAAAGCCCTGCGTGTAGGCGCCCATGGCGATATCTCGATCAGTGATCATTCCCACCGGCGAAAGTTCTCCGTCAACGACAACCAGGCATCCAACGTCCGACTCCCACATGATTTGAGCTGCTCGCTCCAGCGAATCATCCGCGGAACAGGTGAGAACATGGCGTGTCATCAGATCTTGCGTTTTCATATGCATCCTCAGAAAGGGGTGGGCTTCGGACGCACCTGCTAAAGCAAGTCACGAGCCAAGACGATGGGGTGCGCTAACGCCTCAGCGATCCAGGTTGTAAGGTTGCGTCAACCCCAATGGGCACCGGGGCGTTTCGCCACGTTTGAGGCGGCAGTGCGGCTCAGCTCCGAATCTCCTGGAGTCTGTTCGACAGGATAGGCCAGCTTGGCTCTAGCCAGGGCGAAGTCCTGCGCGCACTCTCCGCGCCCATGCGCGAGCTGCTCCCTCTGGTCGTCCATCTGCGCCTCCACTACCAGTTGCTGTTTCTCTCGCCGTTGTTTGCGTGGGGCTTCGCGCTTGGACGCTTTTGTACTTGGTGTTGATGTTGCTGTCGGTTGCGTGCTCGCACCCGCATTTCCGCTGAAAGGCGCGGCCCTTGCGGTCAGTGGCGGTGGTTGCGTTCGGCCAAGGAGGCATAGGTTGCGCAGCCGGCTGGTTGTGCGCCGCGTCGCCGCCGCACGTTCTCTTCGATTCGCCTGACGGGTTGCTCGGCATGGCGGCCACGATTTTGCTAACGACGGCCTTTTATCCGCTCAGCCAGCTTTACCAGATCGCCGAGGATCGAGCCCGCGGCGACTTCACGTTCAGCGTCGTTTACGGTCCAGTCGCGAGCTTTCGTTTCTCGCTCGGTTGTTTAATCGCCGGGGCATGTGCGTTCCCGCGGTGGCATGGCGCCGGTTCGGCGCAGTCTACGGAACGATAGGCCTCGTCGGCCGGAACCCTGGGCTATGTCAGCCTGCGAGTGGTGTTAAAGTGAGAGCGGACGCCCGCCTCGCGCAGCCAGTGAAGGCCAAAGCGGTCGAGGCTGTGAATTGAAAGCGGAAGTCGGGCGGCACCGTGCGCGTCAGCAGCATGCGCCAAAACGCGCTTGAGAACACGACCGGCGCCGACCCGTGAAGCTCCGTGAAGTGGAGCGCGTGAGCTTGGCACATGCGCTCGAGCTCCTTCGGCTTGATGAACAAACGCAGCACATGCATGTGGCGCGGAGTATTTTTCACGAACCATTCCACGCCTTTGATCACCACCAGCCAGGCCAACGGATTGCGGTTGAACGTGTGAAAGAAGAACAATCCGTTGGGCCTGAGGACGCGAGCCGCTTCCGCAACCACGCGCGCTGGGTCTTCCACGTGCTCCAAAAAGTCCATCGCGCAAACGGCATCGAACGATGCATCCGCGAACGGGAGCGCCAGGGCGTCGCCGAGTAGGTAGCGAGCCTTGCCGGTGACGTCGTGCCGCGCGGCTACGTCGAGGCTCGCCTGCGAAGCGTCGATACCGGTCACATCGAAACCCGCTTGCGCGAGGTGGTTGCTCAGAAAACCGCCACCGCAGCCGATGTCGAGCACTTGGGCCTCGCCACCGCGGTGGGCGCGTAGCCGTTCGGTTAACCACGGATTTCGGAGGCGGGATTCGGCGCGCAAGAGCGCTACGGGATCGTCGTTGGCGCCATACCATCGCTCGCCGAGCTGGTCGTAGATGTCGTTGTTGACGGGGACGAGAGTTGAAAGAGCTTTTTCCATGGTACGTTCCAATACAGCGCTTGATGCAAGCCAAAACCTAGCGTGAGGGTTGCCGACAGCCAAAGCAGCGCACGGTCCTGGCGCAGCCAAAGCAGGGCCGCCACGCCCAAAACAATCGGGTGAAGCACGAACAGCACCGAATGCAGCCACTGCTCGGCGGGCTGGCAGTGTTGCGCGTGAACCCACTCGTCCTTGGTGATGAGCAAGCAAGAGAACGCTGCGAGGGCGACAAAAACAGCGAGTGCAGCGGGTGAAGGGGGGATCGCCAGGGCGAATACATAGCAACCCAGCACACTGAGGGTGTCCAGCGGATGCCCCACGCGCTCCCAACGCGGCAGACCGCGCCGACGATGGAAATACAGCTCATCAATCAGCATAGCTAGCCCTTGCAAGGCGAGCGGAACCAGGAGCCAGCTCACGGCGAGACCTTACTCAAGACCGCACCCGAAAGCGTCAGCCCCGGGCCAAACGCCAAGCTCACGATCGGGGTGAAGCTCGGAACATCGGAAGCCAGGGCGATTTTCTGCCAGATGAACGGCAAGGTCGCCGACGACATGTTACCGCGCTCGCGCAACACGGCGCGGCTGAAGCGTATTTGTTCTTCACTCAACTGGAGGAGCTTCGCGATCTGATCGACAATTTTGGGGCCGCCAGGATGGATGGCGAACACCGCTTGCGGTACGGCAGCCATGCTCAATCCGGCCTGTTCTAAAAGAGACGCGACGAAAGGCTGGAGCGACCCGGCGATCCGCTCGGGCACGTCGCGTGCGAGCACCATCTCCATGCCCGAATCGGAGCAGAACCAGGCCATGGACTCCGCCGAATCCGGGATGATCCATTCGTCGAGCGCCAACACCGCGAGGCCCGCCTGGCGACCATGAAATTGGGCCTCGGGATACACCGAATAGGCGATGCAGCCGTCTGCGAAAAGGCTTTGAATAACGAGCTGTTCAGGCTCGTGGCGGAACGGATTCATGTGCAGTGAGCAGAGCTCGGTGTGCACGATGTCCGTACGGGCTTCCGCGTCGCGGCTGCCCGCGCTCAAGGCTCCTAGCGCGCCAAAGCCTGCAGCCATTCGGAGCGCGGGCAACGCCGCGTAGCAACCCATGTGATACGCGTGGGTGACCCGCGTCTCTGCACCCCAACTCTTAGCTGCTACCAAAAGCTGCGCGGCGCTCGGGGCTGCGTAGCCGGTGCACGTCACGTGAATCAGGTCGCGCGGTGGGCGTTCCACCTCCGAAAATAGCGTAGAAAACGCCTCAGTAGCGATGCGCTCGAACAACTTGGTGCGCGCGCGCATTCCCTGTGGCGCTCCTTGTTCGGAAAAATCGTAGACCTGCATCTCGGACCAGCGAGTGTGCGAACAGTCGTCGATCTCGTGCCCACGTGTGGCAATCTGGCTGACGTTGCAGCCGAAGCGAGTCAGCCGGCGGCGCATCGAGTCCCGCAACGACGCTTCGTCGGCGGGCTCGCCCTTTTCCGTTAATTGACGCGCCTCAGCTCGGGCGTGGACGCATGCGAGCCACTCCAGCGTCTCGGTTTGCGTTGCTAAGTGGCGCGGGCGAAGCGCTCGAAAATCGCTGAGTAGGAACACTGTGCCCGTTTATAGCAACTTCCGAGCCAGGGGCACAGCTCTGTGAATCGCGGCACGCTTCGTGCTTCGTGCAGACCTATGCTCAACATCGAATCAATCAAGCCCCACATGCCCGTCGTTTGCTCGCAAGGCGGCCAATTCGCCGTCGTGGATCATACGGAGGGTGCGACGTCGATCAAACTGGCCAAGGACAAGAACGGCCAGCATCACTTCATGCCAGTTAGCTGGGTCACGCGCGTAGATGACAAGGTTCACATCGACCGCCCTGGCAATGAGGCCATGAAGCAATGGACGACGGAACCCGATGGCATGCGGCAGGCGCATAAGGATCCCAGCTGGTGGAACGAGACGCACTCCTCCGCGTGGGAGCAAAGCAAGTCAGCGCTGCGGAGCGACTGGGAGCAGTCGACGCCGCGCAGCGCCGGGGCCTGGGTGGATGACGAACCCGCGCTTCGTTACGGCCACGGTGCACGCCACTATTACGCCAAGCAACCGTGGAGCGACGAGCTTGAGGGCAAGTTAAGCAAGGACTGGGATTCAACCGGTAACGGTAGCACCTGGGACCGCGTCAAGTCCGCTGTGCGCCGCGGCTGGGAGAGCGTCAAGCACGCAGTCGACTGAGGCGTCTGTGACCATCACCGCTCTTTTCGTGATGGTCAGTGCCAAGTCGGCGTGGCACTAATGTCGCAATTTTACCGCCAAAGCGGGAAACCAACCGTGTGACTGTGTTGTCGGCATTCTTGGGTTTTCAATTTTTTGTGGGGACCTGAGAGTGCAAACAAGGTTGTTAGTCTAGTGCTGTTCATGACAGAATCCGTGTTGGTTCTACTCACCGCACGAGCCCGCGCCGAGCGTCGAAAAGCGATCTCCTTTTGGCAGAGGGCTCATTCCGTGCAGGAGAAATTGCGCGCCATCATTGGAAGCGTCGGACGACCGCATCACGGTGCAGGACAGGGGCCGCCGTTTCCTTTATGCAAATCGGGCGGCCGCCAACCTTGCAGGATTTGCGTCCGCCGAGGAGTTTCTCAACACACCCATGGAACAGGTGCAGCGCAAGTTTGATTTGCTCGATGCAGCCGGTCAAATATTGCCGCACGACAGCATGCCGGGGCGCGCGGTATTTGACGGTATGGTACCGCCTGAAAAGCTAGTGCGATTTCGCATCAAAGCCACAGGGGAGGAGCGGTGGTCGGTGCTCCGGGCACGACCGGTAGGAGGCGACGGCAACCGGCCTGCCTTCGTGGTGAATGTGTTTCACGATGTCACCGAACAGCGTCGTCACGATGAAATCCTCAGGGTAAGCCGTGAGTGGTTTTCCATGGCGCTCAAAAGCGTTGGCGATGCGGTGCTAGCCACCGACGAGCGCGGCGTCATCACTTTCATGAGTCCTGCCGCTGAATCACTCACCGGCTGGCAACTCGCCGATGCGATGGGGCTGCCCCACCAAACAGTATTCAGCATCGTGAACGAGGACACACACCTAACGCTAGAAAGCCCTGTCGATGTGGTGTTGCGCGAAGGCCAAGTGGTGGGCTTGGCTAACCACACCATCTTGACAACAAAACGAAAAGGCGAGGTTTCCATTGATGACAGCGCGGCACCCATCACAGAGAGTACTGGCAACTTGGTAGCGACGGTCGGCAGGCTTCGACGGGCACCTAGTGAAGCCCGTCTCGCTTCCCACGATATTGGAAACCGTTGCTGGATTCGGCGCGAAAATCCATTAATTCCTCCCGATAACGCGGCACCGAGCGGTGCGGCCGCTGTTCAAGCGCCGCGAGAACGAGCTTTGCAACCGCCTCTGATGAATGAGGGTTTTGACCAGTGATGAGATTGCCGTCCTGGCGTGTGTAGGACTGCCAGTCTTCCAATTTTGAGTACTTGGCGCCACGAGCCATCATCGTGTCCTCGACGCGGAGAGGAACCACCTGAGTGAGGCCGGAAGCTTCCTCTTCAGAGTTCGTGAAGCCCGTCACTTCTCGCCCTTTCACGATGTACTCACCGTTCTCGTCCTTGGCATTCGCGAAGGCAATCGGCGCATGGCAAACGGCGGATACGGGCTTGTTGCGTGCCCAGAAGCCTTCGATCAGCCCAATGGACACTTGGTTGTCAACAAGATCCCAAAGCGGGCCGTGCCCTCCTGGGTAGAAGACTGCGTCAAAGTCGCGGGCCCAAACAGAGTCCAGCCTAGCGGTGGATGCAAGTGCCGCATTCGCGGCCTTGTCGGCCTTGAACCGACGGGTCGCCTCGGTCTGAGCGTCGGGATCGTCACTTTTGGGGTCGAGCGGCGGCTGCCCACCCTTCGGGGAAGCCAAGGTGAGCTCTGCTCCTGCGTCTTTGAATAGGTAGTAGGGAGCTGCAAGCTCTTCAAGCCAGAACCCCGTGCCGCGGCCCGTGTTCCCAAGCTGGCCGTGTGATGTGAGAACGATAAGGATTCTGTTCACGCTCTTCTCCATTCTGTATGCCCTTGCTAACGGCGATTAGCTTGTTCCCGCGCCCCGCCTAAAGCTTCACTTTGGCATTCTCATTTTCGCTCGTAACGACGCGTTCCCCGCTGAGATAGGCTTTTGCGGCATCAATCACAAACTTCACGCCGCGTGCGCCACTGTTATCCCAATACTCCCCCTCGGTCGGAACGACGCGGATCAGACAGAGATCTGGATCGTCAGAACCAACCGGGAACCAAATCTTCCAAGTCTCCCTCCACAGTCTGCGAATGGTCGCCCTGTCTTTGTCTACACTGGCAACACCCGACAACGAGGCAAACTTAGTCTTGCTTTGAAAGGCAACGGCGACGTGAGCATCCCCGACGAGCTCTGCAATCTTTTCGCTCTTCAGGGAAGCACAAAAGTAGAGGCTGCCGTCGTCCGCTTGCACCTCGGCCAAGCCCATGGGTCGACCACGGAGGTCACCCCCAGGGGTGCGAGTGACTAGAACACCCGTGTCGAAATCCTGAACGATCGAAAGTAGGTGGTCACGCTTGGTCTTTTCCATCCCAACACCTTAGCAAACCATGTGCCGTCGCGTTTCGGTCGGTGCATTGGCAAAAGCAGTCTTCAATCCCAGTACTGACGTGTAGCGTTCGAACGCCCGCTCGCCTGCGCGGAGCCGCATCAGTGCCCCTTCGGCGATCGGCCGTGCTAACGCTGGGTTGGAACGAATGAGCGGGGCTATCACCTCGCGATTCCACGCTGCGGAATGACGTCGATCGAGCGTCGCGTGGAGCGCAAAATATTGGCGCGTTTGGCCGGAGAGCCCCAGCCGTTTGAGGCCCTGATTCACTAACGTGGCGCGCCCGGGCGCCGTGAGCTCAATAACGCCCAACGCTCCAATGGATTGGAAGGCGTAGTGCCGGTGCATCGCGAGTGCCACCATCAGGTTGCTGAGCGCCAATACTTCCCAAACAGGCTCAGTTCGAAGCACATCGATCTGAAGGTCGCGGGCCAGGCGCGCCAGCATGGGACCATGCATGCCCGCTTCTTTGCCTTGCCCCATTTCGTCCCAGTAGTTGCGAGCTAACTCGAGCTTGGCGCGGGTGGGCAGCTTCACTTGCGTGAGGGCGACGAGATCCTCAAAACCGGACTCACCCATCATTTCTTGGCCCACAAACCAACGCATCTGCTCATTATCGGCAACATCCGCGAGCCACGGAAACAGCGGATGGCCCTGACCGGGCCCCTCTGCTTCGAGCCCCTCAAACCACTCGATAAAGGAATTGGCATCGCTCGGAGCGCGCGCTACGGCGTCGGCAATCCCCAGCCTTTCGCGTTCGACGAAACGGCATTCCTTCATCTGAAGATCCGACTGTTCGCACAGCGTCTGCTCCAAGCGTGCGCTTTGAAAGGCCGAGTCGTGAAAAGACGGCGTCAGCCTCTGACGATTGAACTCCGCCAGCTTCAACTGGAGAGATACACTGGAAGTTTGCTCCCACGCGATAGACTTCAGAGCGACCATGCGCACCCGTGATTGCAACTTTAAGGCCAGCTGGTGCCCGGCATCCACGCACAAAGGCCGACCGCGGCGAACCGCTCCACGCCCTGGTTGGCTGGGAGCTCGAGCTCTTCGCCAAAGATATCTGGATCGATTTCCGAGTAGTGAGTGCGCGCCTGCCTCCGGGCAAGCAAGGGCTTCGCTTGCTCCCAAAATGAATCCCGCCCGGCGATGATCGGCGCGCCCGTATAAAGCAGTAAAACGCCGTTTGGCCGCAAGCTTTCGACTGCTTGCTCCACGATGCGCAGTCCGAGGGCTTCGCCGTGATTGCCCCCTCCATGTCGATACTGACGACCGAGCGTGTCTTGCAAATAAGGCGGGTTGGCGACGATGGTGTCGATGGGGCTGTGCACAGACTCGAGGACATCACTTTTGACCAAGTTCACCACGCAGCCTGCGAGCAGCGCGTTGATGCGGGCATAAGCGAGCGCGCGCTCGTTAATGTCGGTCAGGGTGACCGTCGTGACATTCTGCGCCAGCACGAGCCCCCCCGCTCCGCTCCCACACCCGATGTCCACGAGGTGCCCATGGGCCGCACCCATCTGCTTTAGAAACGCACAAAATCGGTAGGTGTCGGGGCCGAAGAAAACTGCATCCTTGGCGGTTGTCGGCGCCGCGGAGCGAACAAAGAGGCGCCCCATGCAAGTAGAAAACCCCACAGAAGAACGCATCATTCCCGCTGTCGTGTCCAAGATCTGCGCCCGCAACATGGTGTCGAGAAGCCCCGCCGGGAGCAGCTCCGCCTCGAATGGTAAATTCCACCCGAAAACATCGCGTAGATCCAGGCTTTGCGCTTCAGCTCCGCCCCGGCTGGCTAGGACCCGACGGCGTGTTTCGGGGGTCACACTCACGAAATGATAGTTCAATCGTTCGAGCGCTCGGGCTAGGTCTAAAAGTGGCTCTTCCTCAGCGGTCACATGCTCACGCTGTCTCTCGCGCTCCGGACGGCTTTGATCGTCGCGCTCCGGACGACCGACGATGGTAGAGCGTGATCGCAGCTCCGACTAAGCCGGAGAGTAGCAGCAGGGAACCCCGCGGCCTGCCCGAGAAACAGCCATTTCGACACCAGCTTCCCGGAACGATCGCACCACTGGCGAAGCACCTGGCTTGTCACGCTGACGAGCAAGATTGCTGAGTTGATAGGAGGCAGCCGCAGGGCTGACCGTGGCGTTTTGGCAGCAGTGTCGCAGAGTGGGTTGAACCGCGGTTCTGACAGGCTCGCTTTGGAACTTCTGGTAGACATATTGGCGCTGTGGATTGGCGGAGCAACGTTCGTGCCGTTTGCCCGTGTGAGCGGTAAAGCGCCTCGCCATGGCTTTTATGCTCGCGGCATCTTCGCTGATGTCTCCGAGCGCCTGCCTGGTACGGTGCCTGCAACGCCTCGGGAGCGCCCGTAGCCTAGCGCCCCTTCAGGAACCCCCATTACTCCCAACTCAAAGTGCCCGTCATGATTTTGAAAGCTCAACTATCACGCTCGGATTTGGCTGATTTACTACGCGACCTCGCACCCCTGCGTTTCGATATGCCTTCTAAGGGAGAGGAGCGATGCTGGCTTGAACTAGAATCACCCTCGGAGGGAGACATTTCGTTTTCGGAGGGCGTTGGCGTTCACATCCGTGCGCGGGGCGCTTTCCGCTTTGAGCTCCGGAAAATTGCGCTGCGCGCAGCGATTCCCGAGGTAGCGCTCTTGATACGCCCGTCGCTAGCACGCGCCAAATTTGGCGGGCAAAGGCTTGCATTTGCGACTGAGCTAGAGCGAGCGGAGCTTGGATTGGAAGCGTGTTCCTTGGCCAGCGCTGTCAAACAATACCTGCGCCCTGGGGAGAAACTGATCTGGGCGTTGGCAGATGGACTCAACGCGAGCCTTCGCGTGGCGACCACGGCGGACGTTAGCGCGTTGATGCTGATGAGCTCTCCCGATTCGACATTGGACGTAGGCAGCGACTCGCTCACCTTCGAACTAAGCTTTCGAGGGACCTTCGTGCGTTCGGGCGCGCCCGCCTTCAAGAATGTGACTCAAGTAGCCGAGAAGCGAGCCGCGGGGATTCAACGCGGTCGCTGAAGCGAATGTTGGTGCAGTGCCGCCCCAGGTGTGCATTGGCGCTAACTCCAGGTTACTACCCCGTGGGGATGTTCGACGACACTGTGGATGGGAACGGGAACCCCATGCACAACAGCCCGCTCTTCGCGACAAACCTCGCAGCTCCGTGGGGAAGCGCGGGTGAACTTCAGAAGCTCGATCACTTCTCGAACACGGTCTACACCGTGCTTTTTGACATGACGAACCTGCTCACCCCGGGAGGCAAGGCGTTTCTTAACACTGCCGCTGGCAGTGTCGGCGACAAGCTTGCAGCTGACTATGCGGAGGTGCTCACCGCCAGCGGCGCCCCCAATGGTCCATTCGTCACGGCTGTTACTGCCGGTATGCCCGGTGAGGGCGAAAACTTGATAGGCCTCCGCGTCGACAAACAGAAGCTTCTCGATTTGAGCGGCTACTTGAGTAGTCTACGTTCTCCCAAAGGAGCCACTGTGGACGCTGCAGCGGCCGCGCGCGGACGCGAAGTCTTTCGCACCACCGGTAAATGCACAAGTTGCCACAACGTTGATCAATCGAAGTTCGTGCCCGCCATGATCGTGGAAATGAACAAGATCTTCCCTGGAGAT
>Ga0105049_10001010_pt1 | contig 32640 bp, 28 predicted proteins | sample MAT06_FD_78087 | JGI IMG/M metagenome (GOLD analysis project Ga0105049, IMG submission 78087) | Freshwater microbial communities from Lake Fryxell liftoff mats and glacier meltwater in Antarctica - MAT-06 | ecosystem: Environmental > Aquatic > Freshwater > Ice > Liftoff microbial mat | place... | reverse complement strand
CTGACCCCGTACCGCGACGAGAAGGAGCTGGACCGCGTGGACCTGTCAGGGAAGGCCGCCCTCGTCACCGGGGGTGCGTCCGGGATCGGGGCCGCTGCCGTGCGGCGGCTCGCGGCCGCGGGTGCCTCGGTCGCCGTCGCCGACCGGGACGAGGCCGGCGCACGCGCGCTCGCCCGGGAGGTCGGGGGGCTCGCGCTGCCGGGGGACGCCTCGGACCCCGACACCATGACGGCGGCGGTCACGGCCACCGAGACGGAGTTCGGCCGGCTCGACGTCGTGCTGCTCAACGCGGGGATCGCCTCGGGGCAGTCGGGCGTCGAGAACCTCGACGTGGCCGGGTACCGCGCGGTCATGGGCGTCAACGTCGACCACGTCGTGTTCGGGCTCACGGCGGCCGTGCCCGCGCTGCGCCGCGCCGGCGGGGGCCACATCGTGGTGACGGCGTCGCTGGCCGGTCTCGTCGCGATGCCCGGTGACGCGCTCTACGCGCTGACCAAGCACGCCGTCGTCGGGTACGTCCGCTCGGCCGCCCCGACGCTGATGGCGGACGGCATCCGCGTCAACGCCGTGTGCCCCGGATTCGCCGACACCCCGTTGATCGCGCACGCCAAGGAGCAGTTCGGCGACTTCCCGCTGCTCGCCGCGGACGACGTCGCCGACGCCATCGAGGTGATCCTGGACCGCGGCGAGCCGGGGGAGTGCTGGTTCGTCCAGCCCGGCCGCGACACGGCGCCCTACGGGTTCCGCGGCGTGCCGGGTGCCGGCGGTGCCACGGCCCCGCCTGCCGTGACCTGGGAGGAGCACTGATGCGCGGCTGGCAGGTGCGGGAGCTCGGCGAGCCCGCGGACGTCCTCGAGTTCGGCGAGCTGCCCGATCCCGAGCCGGGTCCCGGGCAGGTCCTGGTGCGGGTACACGCCGTGGCGTGCAACTTCCCCGACATCCTCCTCTGCCGCGGCACCTACCAGGAGAAGCCGGCGCTGCCGTTCACGCCGGGGCTGGAGATCGCCGGCGAGGTCGTGGCGGCCGGCGACGGTGCGGCGGCACGGGTGGGCGACCGGGTGATCGGCACGCCGCCGATGGGTCGGGGCGGTTACGCGGAACTCGCCGTGCTCGACGCGGCGTCGACGTTGCCGTGGCCCGAGGGGATGAGCGCGGGCCAGGCCGCCGGCATGTTCATCACCTACCAGACCGGGATCTGCGCACTGGAACACCGCGGACGGTTGCAGGCAGGTGAGACGTTGCTCGTGCACGCCGCCGCGGGCGGGGTCGGGAGCGCGGCGGTGCAGCTGGGCCGGGCCATGGGCGCCCGCGTGATCGGGACGGCGGGCGGCGGGGAGAAGTGCGAGGTCGTCCGCGGGCTCGGGGCCGACGAGGTGATCGACTACTCGGCCGAGGACGTCGTCGCGCGGGTCAAGGAGCTCACCGGCAGGCGCGGCGCCGACGTCGTCTTCGACCCGGTGGGCGGCGACATCTTCGACGCCTCGCGCAAGGCCGTCGCGTTCGAGGGCAGGATCCTGGTGATCGGGTTCGCCGGGGGCCGGTTCGCCGATGCCCCCACCAACCACCTCCTGGTCAAGAACTACGCGGTCGTGGGCGTGCACTGGGGCTACTACCGGCAGATGCGGCCGGAGATGATCCCGGCGTGGCAGGGCAGGCTCGACGAGCTGTGGGCACAGCGCAAGATCGACCCGCTCGTGGGTGCGGACCTTCCGCTCGACCAGGCGCCCGAGGCGTTGCGCCGCCTGGCGTCACGCGCGAGCACGGGAAAGGTCGTCCTGACGCCGTAGCGCGGGTCGCGGGCGACGGGCGGCTCAGCGGACCGGGTTGATCCACCGCACCTCGTCATGATGCGGCACCGGAGGAGGCGCCTCGGTGGGTCAGACCGACAGCTCCGGCAGCATCCGGCCGCTGCGCTTGCGTCGTAGCCACACCTTGCGCACCCCACCCGGGTAGAGGCGCACTCGGGAGAGCTCCCAGCCGCCGAACTCGGCCTGGATCGCGAGCCGTACCGCCGCGGTCATCCGGGACACCTCCGCGGAGAGCTGCACCGGGCGGTACTCCCATTCCCCGTCGACCGTGTCTCCTTCACCGGCTCCGGTGCCACCGTGACGGTCCATCGGCTCACCTCCTCGGGCTCGCGCAGGCCACGCACCGGTGAACGGTGGGTGGAATCGCCCACCTTAGGCACGGGCGCGCGACCCGTGCCACCGTCGTGCGGCGAGCGTCCACGTACCCGTCCGGGCCCCGACGGTGATCGCCCCGGTACGGTCACCCGCCGTGACGTGGCTGGAAGTACTCGTACTCGGACTGGTGCAGGGGCTGACGGAGTTCCTCCCCATCTCCTCCTCCGCCCACCTGCGGATCGTCTCGGAGGTCTTCTTCGGACGCGACGCCGGCGCCGCCTTCACCGCGGTCACCCAGCTCGGCACCGAGGCCGCGGTGCTCATCTACTTCGCCCGTGACATCGGCCACCTGCTCGCGACGTGGTTCCGGGGCTTCACCGACGCGCAGGTGCGTACCACCCCCGACTACCGGCTGGCCTGGCTGGTGATCGCCGGGACGATCCCGATCGCCCTGCTCGGGCTGATCTTCGAGAACCAGATCCAGACCGTGGCCCGCAACCTCTGGCTGATCGCCACGACGCTGATCGTGTTCGGGCTGTTGCTGGGCCTGGCCGAGCGCCTCGGCCGGCAGCGCCTGGACCTGCGGCAGATGAAGGTCTCCGACGGGATCGTGCTCGGCCTGGCGCAGGCCCTCGCGCTCGTCCCCGGCGTCTCGCGGTCGGGCGGCACGATCACCGCCGGGCTCCTCCTCGGGTTCACCCGCACCGCGGCCGTGCGGTACTCCTTCCTGCTGGCGATCCCCGCCGTCGTGGCGTCGGGCATCTTCCAGATCCCCGACGCGTTCGCCGGCGACGGTCCGAGCCCGGTGCAGCTCGTCGTCGCGACGCTCATCGCGTTCGTGGTCGGGTACGCGACGATCGCGTGGCTGCTGCGCTACGTCGAGCACCACAGCGTGTACGTCTTCGTCTGGTACCGCGTGGCACTGGGGGCCGTGCTGCTGGTGGCCCTGAGCGCCGGCTGGCTGTCCGCCACCTGAACGGTCCCGCCGCCGCGTCAGGAGGCGAGGGCGGGCTCCAGGCCCCTCAGCTCGACCGAGGTGGTCCCACAGGCGGCGGGCGGCCTCCGGGTCGCCGGGCCGCACGACTCGGGGTCTCCCGCACGGCCGTCGTCCCGCGCACGACGAACCTCGGGCCGTAGAACTCGCCACCGCGCACGGCCGGGCCGGCGAGCGCGCGCAGCATCGGGCGGGCGCCCAGCTCGGCGCTCTGGGCGACCAGCGGCACCAGGCTCCGCGTGGCCCGGTTGAGTACGGCGCTGCCCTCGGTGCCGAGGTCGGTGTGGGAGCCGCCGGGATGCGCGGCCACCGCGACCGTCGACACGCCGGCCGTCGTGAGCCGGCGCTGCAGCTCCGCTGTGAACAGCAGGTTCGCGAGCTTGCTGTGGAAATAGGACTGCCAGCGCAGGTACGGGCGCCGCAGCCGGGGATCGGCCTCCCCGCGGGCAGCGCGGTGGCCCATGCTCGACATGGTGGCGATGCGGGAGCCGGGCGTCGCGAGCAGGAGCGGCAGCAGGCGTGCGGTGAGCGCGGAGTGGCCCATGTGGTTGGAGATCGTGCTCGTCGGTCTCACCGTCCGGCTCCCGCCACCGCGGGCGCGGGCCGATCACCGCATAGGCTCGGATCGTGACCACCTTGATTCTCCTGCGCCACGGGCGCTCGTCGGCCAACGTCGCCGGGGTGCTCGCGGGCCGCACCCCCGGCGTCGAGCTGGACGACACCGGCCGGGCCCAGTCGCAGAAGGTGGTCGAGCGGCTGGCGGGCGTGCCGATCGCGGAGATCGTCTGCTCACCGATGACGCGCTGCGAGCAGACCGTCGCGCCGCTCGCGGCTGATCGGGCCCTGACGCCGACCACCGAACCGGAGCTGGCCGAGGTCGACTACGGCTCGTGGACGGGCGGCTCGCTCAAGACGCTGTCCAAGGAGCCGCTGTGGAAGGTCGTGCAGGCGCACCCGTCCGCCGCGGTGTTCCCGGGCGGGGAGGGACTGGCGGGGATGCAGGCACGCGCTGTCGCCGCCGTCCGCCGCCACGACGTCCGGATCGCCGCCGCGCACGGGCCACAGGCCGTGTGGATCGCCTGCAGCCACGGTGACGTCATCAAGGCCGTGCTGGCCGACGCGCTGGCCACGCACCTCGACAACTTCCAGCGGATCATGGTCGACACCTGCTCGATCAGTGTCGTGCACTACACCGAGACGCGGCCGTTCGTGGCACGCGTCAACGACCTCGGCGGCGACGTCGCGGGGCTGGTCCCGCCCACACCGAAGCGCAGGCGCAAGCCCGCCGCCCGCAGCTCCGACGCCGTGGTGGGCGGCGCCACGGGCATCTGACGCCCCGCAGGCGTGCCGCGGGCGTGCCGCGGGCGTGCCGCGGGCGTGCCGCGGGCGTGCCGCGGGCGCGCTGGTGGCCTACTGTCGAGAGCGCCATGTCACGCGTCATCCATGTCTTCCGCCAGCCCGAGCGCTTCGTCGCCGGGACCGTCGGCGAGCCCGGCGATCGCACGTTCTACCTCCAGGCGATCGAAGAGGCCCGCACCATCAGCGTGCAGTTGGAGAAGCAGCAGGTCTCGGTGCTCGCCGAGCGCATCAGCGCGCTCCTGCAGGAGGTCGCCCGCCGTTTCGGCTCCGACGTGCTGGACGAGGGGGCGGGCAGCGATCTCGGCCCGCTCGCCGTCCCGCTCGACGAGGAGTTCCGCGTCGGCACGATGGGCCTGGGCTGGGACTCCGACTCCAGCTCGGTGGTGATCGAACTGCTCGCGGTCAGCGAGGAGGAGATCGACGAGTCCGTCGTGCTCGACGACACCGACGAGGGTCCCGACGCGTTGCGCGTGTTCCTCTCCCCGGTGCAGGCCCGCGCGTTCGCGGACCGGGCGGAGAAGGTTGTCTCCGCGGGTCGCCCGCCCTGCCCCCTGTGCGCCGAACCGCTCGCACCCGAGGGGCACGTCTGCGTGCGGCTCAACGGGTACCACCAGAGGTCCCCGGTCGCGGACTGAGCGCGTGGATCCTCGTGACCCGGCCGTGCCGGGACTGCTGCGGCACGGCCGCATCGACATCACCGGCCGGCTGGTCGACGCCTCCAACGCCACGCTCTTCGGGACGGTCGGCGCCGACGGTCTCGAGATGCAGTGCGTCTACAAGCCGGTGCGGGGCGAGCGGCCGCTCTGGGACTTCCCCGACGGCACCCTCGCGGGCCGTGAGGTCGCCTCGTTCCTCGTGTCGGAGGCCGCCGGGTTCCACGTGGTGCCGCCGACCCTCCTGCGTGACGGACCGTTCGGCCCGGGCATGGTGCAGGCCTGGGTCGACACCGACGACGAGCGCGCGTTCGTGGACGTCCGGTCCCCGAAGAACGTCCCGTCGGGCTGGCTCACGGTGCTGCGCGCCCGCGGTGACCGCGGCAAGCCCGCGGTCCTCGCCCACGCCGACACCCCCGCGCTGCGCCGGATGGCGGCGTTCGACGTGATCGTCAACAACGCCGACCGGAAGGGTGGGCACGTGCTCGCCGGCACTGACGGCAACATTTACGGCGTCGACCACGGCCTGACCCTGCACGTGGAGGACAAGCTCCGCACGGTGCTGTGGGGATGGGTCGGGCAGCCGCTGCCCGCGGACGTCGTCGAGGTCCTGGAGAAGCTGTGCGTCGAGCTCGACGGCGGTCTGGACGACGTGCTGGGCGAGCACATCACCCAACGGGAGGTGCGCACCTTGTCGTCGCGCGTCGACACCCTGCTCGCCCAACGGTGCTTCCCCGAGCCCTCCGGCTACGGCCCGGCGATCCCCTGGCCGGCCTTCTGAACCCCGCGAGTCGGGGTTTCCGTGAGCGCGAGTCGGGGTCAGGGCGTCACGCTGGTCGGTGAGCCGCACGAGGGCGTAGCCGGTGACAGGTAGCGGCATCTCGCATCGACGCATCCGCTCGGTCCGCAGCTCGGCTCTCAGCCGGCTGCGAGCAGCGCGACGCCGCCGAGCGCCACGGCCGCACCGATCCGTTGCGTCCCCGCCAGCCGTTCGCGGAGCAACAGGTACGCCAGCAGGACCGTCACCACGGGGTTCAGCGTCGCGATGACCGACACCACGCTGAGCAGCCCCAGCCGGCTCGCCTCGCCGAAGACGAACGTCCCCAGCGCCAGCAGCAGCCCCGGCACGAGGACGAGAACCGCGTCGCGCGGGCGGGCCGTGAGGGTCGCGCGGAACGCGAGGACGCCGATCCCGGTCGTCACCACGAGCCCGACGCGTGACCACAGCAGCGCCCCGGCCGACGAGTCGGCGGCCGCCTGGGCGTAGGTCGTCAGGAAGACACCGAACAGGAGCCCGGCGAGCAGCGCCCACCCGGTGCCGCGGGGCCCGGTGGCCGGGCTGCCTGCTGTCGGGTTGCCTGCTGTCGGGTTGCCTGCTGTCGGGTTGCCTGCTGCCGGGTTGCGCGGCCGCGCCGCTGCCAGCACGATGCCGGCGAGCACGAGCGGGATGCCGACGACCTGCAGCGCGCTCGGCCGGTCACCGCCCAGCACCCCGACGACCACCGGCACGATCGCCCCACCTGCGGCGATCGGGGACACCACGCTGAGGTCGCCTGTCCGGCCCGCCCGGTAGAAGCATGCGAGGGCTGCGGCATTGGTCGCGCCGGCGCCCAGCGCGAACGCGAGCCCGCCCGCGCCCATCCCGACGTCGCCACCGAGGGTGAGCAGCAGGGATACGACGAGTCCGGCGACCTGGCTCCCCAGCAGCACGGTGGCGAGCGGCATCCGCCGGCCGAGCACCGGGGCCAGGTAGTTGGCGACGCCGTACCCGACGGCCGTGCCGAGCGCGAGCAGGATCGCGAGCACGTGGGTCTCCGGGCTGCTCGTGCCCCGGCCGCGGTGCGGGGCCGAGATCGCCGGGATCATCGCGCGACCACGCTGCCCGACGCGACCGCGGGACGGTGGGCCGGACGCCTGCCGGTGGCGGTGCTGTGGTGCGTGCCGGTCCGGAGCGCCGGATGACACCGGGAGCTCATCGGTCGATCACGGTCCTGTGACACTACGGCGCGGTAGTTCAACGTTCATATTATCTCCGCTATGTTCTTGAGTGTTCAAGTCCGGAAGTGGCCGGACCCGTCACCCGTGAGTCGTCGTGGATGTCGTCAGCTGGATCCTGCAGGTCGTGCTCGCTCTCGCCTTCCTCGCCGCGGGAGGCATGAAGCTGGTGCGGCCCAGACCGGCGCTGGTCGCGTCCGGCATGGGATACGCGGAGGACTTCTCCGACTCCGCGCTCAAGGGCATCGGTGCGGTCGAGGTGCTCGGTGCCCTCGGTCTGGTGCTGCCGTGGCTGCTCGGCATCGCGCCGATCCTGACCCCGCTCGCCGCACTCGGGCTGGCCCTGGTCATGGCCGGCGCCGTCGTCGTGCACGTGCGGCGCAAGGAGCCGTTCGTCCCGCCGCTGGTGCTCGGCGTGCTCTCCCTCGTCGTCGCGGTGCTGCGTTTCGCCGGCTCGCTCCCGTCCTGACCGGGAGTCACCGGCCGTAGGACTCCAGCCAGGCCCGGTCGATCCACGGCGGGAGGTGCGGGGGCACGTCCATCTCGACGACGTGCTCGCGGAATGTCACGGTCGCGCTCGCGGCGGTGGCATGTGGCCGCACGCGCACCCGGATGTCCTTCAGGTTGCGCGGCTCGCCGGGATCGGAGCCCAGCGCGGTGGCGATGAAGGCGCGCATCGGCGCGGAGTGCGTCGCGACGACGACCAGCAGGTCGCGCCCGTCCCGGTCGGCGCCGGCGCCGGCGATGCCCCGCCAGAACCGGTGGGCCGCGACGTGCGGAGGCTCGAAGTACAACGTGGGGTTGTGCAGCCAGTACGCGATCGGGCCGCCGGCCGCGGCCTTCGCGCGGTAGTCGCTGTCGAAGCGGTCGTACTCCCGTGCCCAGTCCGCGAGCTCCCCGCCGGGGAGGGCCAGCCGCGCGGTGACGGCGTCGGAGGTGTCGACCCCCTGCCCGTGCAGGGAGTGGCGGAGATTGTCGAACCACGGCTCGGCGTGGAGCGGCCCGATCTCGATGTCGGGCCGCGCTCCGGTCAGTGCCTCCCGCAGGGTCACGGCTGTGGCGATCGCGCGGGCCGTGCGCGCGTGCGGCATCCGGACCACGGTGCCCGGCTTGATCCCGGCCGCGAGGGTGACGCCCCGCTCGCGCGCCTGCCGCTCCCCGGTCGGGGTGAGCCCGAGATCACCGTCGTAGCCCACCGTCTCGCCGTGACGCAGCAGCACCACCTAGTAGCCACCGGTCATGCGTGCGAACGGTACGGCGCGCCGGGCGCCACCAAGGATGTCCGTGCCGGATTCCGGAACACCCGCGGGCGCGTCCAGATCCGCCACCGGCTGCCGCTCGGCGCACGCGCCTCGGCGGAGGTTCCGGTGAGGTCGTAACGTCGCCCGGGCCAGGCCCGTCCCCGCGCGTTCGAGGAGCACGATGACCCAGTCCACCGGAGCAAGCCGCATCGGCGTGACCGGGCTGGCGGTGATGGGGGCGAACCTCGCCCGCAACATCGCCCGCCGCGGTGTCCCGATCGCCGTGCACAACCGCACCGCCGCGCGCACCAAGGAGTTCATCGAGGCCCACGGCGACGAGGGCGTGTTCACGGCGGCCGAGTCGCTGGAGGACTTCGTCGCTGCGCTGGAGACGCCCCGGCGGATCATCGTGATGGTCAAGGCCGGGCCGCCCGTCGACGGGGTGATCTCCGAGCTCACCCCGTTGCTCGACGACGGCGACATCATCATCGACGCCGGCAACTCGCACTTCCCCGACACCAAGCGCCGCACCGAGGAGTGCGCCACGCACGGCCTGCGGTTCATGGGCATCGGTGTGTCGGGCGGCGAGGAGGGTGCGCTGCTCGGGCCGAGCATCATGCCCGGTGGTGACACGCACGCCTACGCCGAGGTCGAGGAGATCCTGACGTCGATCGCGGCGGTCGTCGACGGCACGCCGTGCTGCGTCCACGTCGGACCCGACGGGGCCGGCCATTACGTCAAGATGGTGCACAACGGCATCGAGTACGCCGACATCCAGCTCATCGCCGAGGCGTACGACCTGCTCACCCACGTCGCCGGCCTGAGCGCTCCGGCGGTCGCGACGATCTTCGAGGAGTGGAACTCCGGCGACCTGGAGTCGTTCCTCATCGAGATCACCGCGAAGGTGCTGGCCAAGACCGACGAGCGGTCCGGCGGCCCGCTCGTCGACGTCATCCTCGACCAGGCCGGGCAGAAGGGCACCGGCACCTGGACGGCGATCGACGCGCTGAACCTGGGCGTGCCGCTGACCGGCATCACCGAGGCGGTGTTCGCCCGCGGGCTGTCGTCGCTGCGCGACGAGCGCTCGGCCGCGTCCACCGCACTGGCCGGCCCGACTCCCGCGGGTCAGGCCGACGCCTCGTTCGTCGACGACATCCGCCAGGCCCTCTACGCCAGCAAGGTGGTGGCCTACGCGCAGGGTTTCGCGCAGATGCGTGCGGCGTCGATCGCGGAGGGCTGGGACCTCGATCTCGGCGCGATGGCGACGATCTGGCGCGGCGGCTGCATCATCCGCGCGCAGTTCCTCAACCGCATCCGAGACGCCTACGTCGAGCATCCCGACCTGGACAACCTCCTGATGGTGCCGTACTTCACCGAAGCGGTGGCGAACGCGCAGGACGCGTGGCGACGCGTGGTCGCGACCGCCACCGCGCAGGGTGTGCCGATCCCGGCGTTCGCCTCGTCGCTGGCGTACTACGACGGTTACCGACGCGAGCGCGGCCCGGCGAACCTGATCCAGGGCCTGCGCGACTACTTCGGCGCCCATACCTACAAGCGGATCGACACCGAGGGCTCCTTCCACACGCGGTGGGGCCAGGACGGCACCGAGGTGCGCACCGACGTCTGAGCCCGCTCTCATACGCCAGGCCGTCCAAAACAGGGGCCGCGGAGGAGCGCGCACGTGCGCTCGACGTCCCAGAATTCGCCGACCGCACCGATGAGTCCTGGACGAAGGCTCGGTCAATCCTGCGTATCCGCACCCTGAAGGAGACGCCATGTCCCGCAAGCTCTTCCTCAACCTCCCGGTCAAGAACCTCGACGCCTCCGTCGCGTTCTTCACGAAGCTGGGCTTCACCTTCGACCCCACGTTCACCGACGACTCGGCCACCGCCATGATCGTCAACGAGGAGACGACGGTGATGCTGCTCGTCGAGAAGCGGTTCTCCGACTTCACCGAGAAGCCGATCGCGGACGCCACCGCCCAGACCGAGGCAATCATGGCCCTCTCGGCCGAGAGCCGCGAGGAGGTGGACCAGCTGGTCGCCACCGCCCTCGCCGCCGGTGGCAGCCCGTCGAACGAGCCCCAGGACCACGGCTTCATGTACGGGTCCCAGCTTCCAGGACCTCGACGGCCACCAGTGGGAGGTCCTGTGGATGGACGTCAGCGCGATGCCCCAGCAGTAGCGGCGCGCCCGCCCGGCCCGCGCCGACGCCGGCCGTTGCCGGCTCGCGCTCCCCGTCCGGCGTCACGCCCCCGCTCGACGGGGGGCACGGCCCTGCGATCGGGGGCATGACGGGGGTATCGACGACGTGCTCGGCGGCGAGCCAGGGTCAGGCGAGGCGCGAGGTCCACGTCGCGACGTCGGCGGGCGTCACGTTCCCGCCGCACACGACGAGCCCCAGCCGCGCCCCCGGCCCGACGCGGTCCAGCACCTGGCGTGCGGCCGGCACCAGGCAGCCTGCGGCGGGCTCGGCCCACACCTTCGCCTCCTCGGCGAGGGTGAGGACACCGCGCACCGCGTCGGCGTCGGGGACGACGAGCACGTCCTCCACCAGCGCCGCGACGTGGTCGTAGGTCAGCTGCGAGACCATCGGCGCGCTGAGCGTGGACACGAGCGACGAGAGCTCCACCGGCGTGGGCCCGCCCGCGGCCAGCGCGCGGGACATGGCCTCGGCGCCCACGGTCTCCACACCCCAGATCCGGACACCTGGCCGCATCGCCCGGAACGCGGCCGCCACCCCGGAGATCAGCGCACCACCGCCGATGCTGACCAGCACGTCCGTCACGTCCGGGGCATCGGCCGCGAACTCGGCGCCGACCGTGCCCTGTGCGGCCAGCACCACCGGGTCGTCGAAGGGATGCACGAGCGTCAGCCCGCCGACGACCAGCTCGTCGAGCAGCGTGAACGCACCCGCCATGTCGGGAGTGAGCCGCACCGTCGCGCCGGACCTCCGCGCCATGGCGACCGAGCGCGCCGGCGCCGACTCCGGCATGACGACGGTGGCCGCGATCCCCAGCGTCGCCGCGACGTCGGCCAACGCCAGCCCGTGGTTGCCTCCACTGACCGCGACGACCCCCACCGCACGTTCCGCGTCGGACAACCCGAGGAGCTTGGAGGTGGCGCCGCGAGGCTTGAACGATCCGGTGCGCTGCAGCAGTTCGAGCTTGAGCGTGACCGGGGCACCCAGGTACGCCCCGAGCCCCGGGCTCGGCACGGTCGGCGTGCGCAGCACACGGCCCGCGATCCGCTCCGCCGCCGCGTCGACGTCCGCGATCCCGACCAGTTGGCCCATGAGACCGACGCTAGTCCGCGCGGAGGCCCCGACTCGCGCGCACGGAGGCCCCGACTCGCGCGCACGCTGGCCCCGACTCGCGCGCATGTACGCCCCGACTCGCGCGCACGGAGGCCCCGACTCGCGGGGGGTCAGGTCAGGGGGACCACTTCGGGGGCGCCCATGCGGGCGGAGTCGGCCGTCTCGTCGTCGGGCATCTTCTGGCTCTCCCGCTCGGCGTCGACGCGCTTGCGGTAGTGCTCGATCTCCCGGGCCACCTGCTCGTCGCTCCAGCCCAGCACCGGCGCGACCAGCCGGGCGACCTCCTCCACCGCGCCGACGCCCCGGTCGAAGGTCTCGATCGAGATGCGGGTGCGGCGGGCGAGCACGTCGTCGAGGTGTCGTGCGCCCTCGTGCGAGGCGGCGTAGACGACCTCGGCGCGCAGGTGGTCGGGGGCCCCGGCGAGCGGGTCGCCGAGCGTCGGGTCGGCGAGAACCAGGTCGAGCACCTCGTGGACGAGCGACCCGTAGCGGCCGAGCAGGTGCTCGATCCGGGCGACGTGCAGCCCGTACTGGTGTGCCAGCTGGTAGCGGGCGTTCTTCATCGCCTCGTACCCCTCGGCCCCCAGCAGCGGCACGTTCTCCGTGACCGACGGCGGCACCTTCTGGTCCAGGGCGTGCACGGCCGCGTCGACGGCGTCCTTGGCCATCACCCGATACGTCGTGTACTTCCCGCCCGCCACGACCACGAGGCCGGGCACGGTGTGCGCCACTGCGTGCTCGCGGGAGAGCTTCGAGGTCGAGTCGGACTCGCCCGACAGCAGCGGCCGCAGCCCCGCGTACACCCCCTCGACGTCGGCGTGGGTGAGCGGCTGCTCCAGGACCTCGTTGACGTGGTCGAGCAGGTAGTCGATGTCGGCGGCGCTCGCGGCGGGGTGGGCCTTGTCGAGCGCCCATTCGGTGTCGGTGGTCCCGATGATCCAGTGCCGGCCCCACGGGATGACGAACAGAACGGACTTCTCGGTGCGCAGGATCAGCCCGGAGTCGCCCTGGATCCGGTCGCGCGGCACCACGAGGTGGATGCCCTTGCTCGCCCGGACCTTGAACTGGCCGCGCTCGCCGACCAGGCTCTGCGTCTCGTCGGTCCACACCCCGGTGGCGTTGATCACCTGCTGGGCGCGGACGTCGACGGTGGCGCCGGACTCCAGGTCGAGCACGTGCGCGCCGGTCACGCGGCTGCCCTCGCGCAGCAGCCCGGTGACGCGGGCCCGGGACGCGACGTGCGCCCCGTAGGCGGCGGCGGTGCGGGCGATGAACATGGTGTGACGGGCGTCGTCGACCTGGGCGTCGTAGTACATCAGCGCCCCGACCAGCGCGTCCTTGCGCAGCGACGGCACGATCTTGCGCGCGCCGCGCCGGGTGAGGTGGCGGTGGGCCGGCAGGGCGCGCGCCCGACCCGACAGCAGCCCGAGAGTGTCGTAGAGCGCCACACCCGCGCCCGCGTAGACCCGCTCCCACACGTGGTGCCGGAGCGGGTAGATGAACGGCACCGGCCGGACCAGGTGCGGGGCGAGGGTGCCCAGGAGCAGCCCGCGTTCATGCAGCGCCTCGGCGACCAGCCGGAAGTCGAGCATCTCCAGGTAGCGCAGGCCGCCGTGGATGAGCTTGCTGGACCGGCTCGACGTGCCCGAGGCGAAGTCGCGCGCCTCGACGAGCCCGACCGTGAGGCCACGGGTGGCGGCGTCGAGCGCACAGCCGGCCCCGACGACACCGCCCCCGACGACCAGCACGTCGAGCTCGGTCGAACCCATGGCCTGCAGTGCACCCTCGCGGGCCGCGGGGGAGAGCGCGACCGATCGCATGATGTGTCCTCTCGTGTGTCTACAGAAGCCGCAGCGGGGATCGAATGCGGCGGGATCTAGTCCACGTCCACCCAGTCCAACGTCCGGGTCACCGCCTTCTTCCACCGGGCGTAACCGGTGTCACGCTGTTCGGGCGACCACTCCGGCAGCCAGCGCCTCGACTCGTTCCAGTTCGTCCGCAGCTCGTCGGTGTTCTTCCAGAACCCGACGGCCAGCCCGGCCGCGTAGGCCGCGCCCAGCGCCGTCGTCTCCGCGACGACGGGCCGGATGACCGGGACGCCCAGGACGTCGGCCTGGATCTGCATGCACAGCTCGTTGGCCGTGACGCCACCGTCGACCTTGAGCACCTCCAGATGCACACCGGAGTCGGACTCCATGGCCTCGGCGACGTCCCGGCTCTGGTAGCAGATCGCCTCGAGGGTGGCCCGGGCCAGATGGGCGTTGGTGTTGAAGCGGGAGAGGCCGACGATCGCGCCGCGGGCGTCGGACCGCCAGTAGGGGGCGAACAGACCCGAGAACGCCGGTACGAAGTACACGCCGCCGTTGTCCTCCACCTGCCGGGCCAGCGACTCGCTCTGGGAGGCCCCGGAGATGATGCCCAGCTGGTCACGCAGCCACTGGATGGCCGACCCGGTGACGGCGATCGAGCCCTCCAGCGCGTAGACCACCGGCTCGTCGGCGAACTGGTAGGCGACGGTCGTGAGCAGCCCAGCGGTCGACCGCACGAGTTCGGTCCCGGTGTTGAGCAGCATGAAGTTGCCCGTGCCGTAGGTGTTCTTCGCCTCCCCCGGGGCGAAGCAGACCTGGCCGACGGTGGCCGCCTGCTGGTCGCCGAGGTTCCCGGTGATCGGCACCTCCCCGGCCAGCGGTCCCGTCGCCAGCGTCCGGCCGTAGCCCTGCGGGTACGAGCTGGGTGCGATCTCCGGCAGCATCTGCCGGGGGATGCCGAAGAAGCCGAGCAGCTCGTCGTCCCATTCGAGGGTCTCCAGGTCCATGAGCATCGTGCGGCTGGCGTTGGTGGGGTCGGTGACGTGCACCCCGCCGGAGGTTCCCCCCGTGAGGTTCCACAGCAGCCAGGTGTCGGTCGTGCCGAAGATCGCGTCGCCGCGCTCGGCGGCCTCCCGCGCCCCGTCGACGTTCTCCAGGATCCATTGGATCTTCCCGCCGGAGAAGTACGTGGCCGGGGGCAGGCCGGTCTTGCGCCGGATGATGTCACCGCGTCCGTCGCGGTCCAGGGCCGAGGCGATGCGGCCGGTGCGCATGTCCTGCCAGACGATCGCGTTGTACAGCGGCCGGCCGGACCTCCTGTCCCACACCACGGCCGTCTCGCGCTGGTTGGTGATGCCCAGCGCGACGAGGTCCGACGCGGCGAGCCCGGAGGAGTTCAGCGCCGACTGCACCACCGCGGACGCCCGCTCCCAGATCTCGACGGGGTTGTGCTCCACCCAGCCCGCCCGGGGCAGGATCTGCTCGTGCTCGAGCTGGTGGCGGCCCACGACGCCGCCGGAGTGGTCGAAGATCATGAAGCGGGTGCTGGTGGTGCCCTGGTCGACGGCACCGACGAACTCGGCCATGGGTGCAGTCTCGCGTACGTGGAGGTCTCCACCCCCCCACGGCGAGGAAGAAAGACGGGGGCTCACCGCGGGAGGTTGAGTCGGAACACCTGGGCCAGGAGCTGGAGGGGGTTGATGCTCACCTCCACCCGGCGCGCTCTGCGCCCGTCCTCCAGCCGGCCGGGGAGGGTGATGCGCAGGATGCTGTGGGTCCAGCCCACCGCGTCGACGACGGTGAGGCGGTGCCGGGCGAACTCCAGGTCGAGCCGGACGCGCCGCACCCCGGCGGTGCCCCGCAGCAGCGCGGGCCGCAGCTCCACCTCGATCCGGCCGGTCACCGGGCGGGCCGGCTCGTCCCCGCCGCGGATCGCGACGGCGCCGTCCACGTCGGAGCGCAGGACGTTCGGGCCGCCGCCTGCGGCCCACGAGCCGTGCAGTGTCAGGTCCAACCGGTGCCCGTCGGTGGTCGCGACGTCGAGGGACACCTCCCAACGCTGGTCCTCGGCCGGGGTCACCGGTTCCAGATCAGGCCGCCCAGGGTCGCCACCAGCGTCACGACGAGTATCGCGACCAGCACCATCGCGGCGCGGAGCTCGGTCCGGATCCGGCGCGCCGTCCCACGGGACGGCGCGGGCGCTTTTCCCGGGGGCGTCCCGCGGGGCAGCGCCACGAGCGCGGGGTCGAGGTCCATGCCGAGAACGGCGAGCGTGCGCGGGTCCCGCAGCAGCGGTTCGACGTCGGTGGGTGAGCCCACCAGGTTCAGCAGGAGCGCGCGGCCCGCGTGGCCGTCGAGGAGCTCCCCGGCCTGGAGCAGGAACGCGTCGCGCGCCTCGGGGACCTCGAGGGTCCACAGCCAGTCCGGGGACGACGCCGCGGCCGCGACGGTGGGGCAGGGCGGCAGGGCGGTCAGGAGATCGAGGACCCGGCCCTCGACGTCGCTGTCGTCCGGGTTCGCGAGCAGCCGCTCGACGTCCGGTTCGCCGAACACCGCGTCCAGCGCGTCCGCCACGACGTGCCCGGTCCCGACGATGTCACCCAGCCACGCCCCGATCAGCGCCAGGACGGGCCCGGCCTCCGCGGCGCTCCCGGAAAGAACCAGCGTGAACCGGATCGTCGTCCCGACCGCGTCGCGGCGTCGGGACGGGATCCCGCTGAGGAACGCCTCCCAGCACTCGCCGTCGGAGTGCAGCAGGATCGTCGGATGCTCGAAGGTGGTGTACCCGCCGTAGGTCCGCCACCAGGGGTTCTCCGGCGCCTCGCCGAGGAACGCGTAGTCGGCGCCGCGTGTGCGGCCCCGGGTCTGCACGGCGGCGGAGATCACCGGGTCACCATTGCCGGACGCGGCCACCCGGGCGGCGCGACGCGAGGTCCTCGATGATCTCCGTCAACGCCGTGACCCGCTTGTCCGCCTCGACAGCCGCGCCCCGGAGATCCTCGGCCGCCTCGCGCCGGTACCGGCGCTCGCCGTTGAGCACGTACCAGATGTCGAGGAAGAAGCCCTCGTGGCGCTCGGCGTAGCGCTCCGCGGTCGTGGCCGTCCGGCCCTTCTCCGTGGCGACGGCCTCCTCCACCCGTTGCCGGGCACCGACGAGGTGGCGGCACAGCGCCATCAGCACGTCGTCCGCGCCCTTGATCGCCTGGCGGCCCGGGGGCCGGACTCCGTACTCGGCGGAGAAGGCCAGGGTGGCGGGGTCCCCGGGTTCGGGCGTCCACTCCGCGCCGGTGATCTCGACGCAGCCGATGGTGTCGACGGGGCAGTACAGCGTGCGCACGTGGGGCGCCTCGCCGGGCACCGCGTCGATGACGTCGTGGTAGAGCCGCCGGACCCAGGTGAGCAGCTCCTCGGAGTCGTCCCGGTCGCCGCCGTTGTCGTCGAAGTAGGACTCGCACTTGACCGGGCACAGCATGAGCAGGCCCGGCTCGTCGGGGCGCCGCTTGCGCTCGGTCAGCCACGACCGCACCACGTCGCCGACCTGCGTCGTCGCGAGGATCGACGGCATCACCCGCAGGTGGGTGGCGCTGGTGGCCTCCATGAGCACGGCGGCGTCGATCGGGACGATCAGCACGCTGCTCTGTTCGAGGAAGTGCTCGCACTCCTCCCAGTCCGCGCCCGGGGGGCGGGTGACGGGGTCGAACCAGCCACCCGGGTAGTCGAGCAGTTGGAGCTCGATGCCGGCGTCGGGCACCCCGGGGTCCAGGAGCAGGTGGAACAGGAACTTCTCCTGGGTTCCGCCCAACGCGCCGGGCCGGAACTTCCCGGCCAGCAGCGAGCCCTCCAGATCACGGCGGTGCTGCCCGAGCCGCTTCTGGGTCGACGAGCCGATCGCTTTCATCGCGACCGGGGTGCCCTCCAGCAGGTGCTGCCCGCCGCGGAGCAGCGCCGTGATCAGCGACGTCTTGCCGACGCGGGACGGCCCGACCATCCCGATGCGGTAGACGAGCCTGCTGGTGTCGGTCATGTGTTCCCCCCGGGCATCGCGGTCAGACTCGCCAGCAGCGTCTCGCGGGCGCGCCGGACCCGGGCGATCCGCGCGTTGGCCGCGTCGATCTCGCCGTAGACGCCCGGCCACACCTCGTCGCGGTAGGACCGCGCCAGCCGTTTGAACTCCCGCTCGGAGTCCCCGGACCTGATCAGCACGTCCTCGAACTGCTCCGCGGCGGCGTGCAGGACCAGCGCCGGGGTGACGCCCTCGCGGAGCAGGGCCTTCTTCGTGAGGTGCGCTGCGCGCTCGGCCTTGCGGACGACGAACTGGTACAGCTCCTCGACCCCGGCCTCGGTGGCCTCGACGACGATCTGTGTGCGGGGGTCGCCGGTGTGGGGGTCGGTGACCTGCAGGGAGAGGCCGTCGAGCTCGGCACGCACCCGCGGGTGCAACTGCGAGCGGTAGTCGAGACGGACCGCCAGCAGCGCCTGCACCGCACGGCTCAGGCGTGGGCACGGCTCCGACGCGCCGTCGAGCAGCTCGGCGAGGCGGCGCAGGGCGTGCTCGCCGTCGAGGCCGGCGAGCAGCTCGCCGAGGTGGGGTGAGAGCGACGCGGCCACGCGGTTCCAGAGCTGCGCGACGCGGGCGTCGAAGAACACGTCGAGACCCTCGAACGACGTACTGATCTCCACCCGGACGCGGTTGAGCTCCTCGCCGGCGTACCGGCCGCTGCCGCGGTCGACCCGCATCGTGCGCAGCCCCTCGTCCTTCCAGCTCCGTTCGTCGACCCCGAGCCCGGCGGTGATCCAGGCGCGCGTGGTGGCGAAGGCCTCCTCCACGGCGGCGACGTACTCGGGGTCCTCGGCGGCGTTGCGGGTCTGTTCGTGCAGCTCCCCGACGAGCGCGACCAGGTCGCCCGTGAGGTCCTGGCGGAGCCGGGACGTGCGCCGGTCGAGGTCCTCGGCGACGCTCCCGCTGGCGGGGGAGACCGACGCCAGTGCCGGGTCGAGGTCCGCGGCCAGCGCGGCGACCCGGTCGGCCGCCGCGCACAGCTGCGCCCGCGTACCGGCGACGACGTCGGCGTCCATCGTCGACATCCGGTCGGCGAGATGGTCGAGCACCGGGACCAGCACCTGCTTGTGGACGTCCGCGGGATCGGCCGCGTCGGCCTCGACGACCCGGAAGAACTGGTCGGCCCGGCCGATGTTGACCTGGCGCCGGATGTCGTCGCGCAGGGCGTCCTGCAGCGCCGCGGCGGTGCCGCCGCGGTTGATCAGCAGGAAGACGAAGTCGCGCTTCGCCGCGAAGCCGCGGGCGATGTCCAGCAGGTCCAGCGCCCGCGCGTCCGCACCGCCCCAGTACGCCATGCCCTCGACAGCGCGCTTGACCAGCAGCACGACGTCGACCTCGTCCTGGAGGCCGTCGACGTGGTGGGCCTCGGCCCGCACCGCCACCTCGCCGAGCCCGGGCAGGTCGACGATCGCGAGGTTCTCGACATGCAGCTCGGGGAAGCGGCACTCGATCCGGGCGTCGCGTACCGCGAGGTAGCGGCGGTGCACGGTGCCGCCGGCCGCGGCGGCGGCGCGCAGCTCGTCGTTCGTCGGATAGGCGACGAACCGGCGCAGCTCGTCGAGCCCGACGACGCGCTCGCCGCCGGTGAGGTCGTCGACGAACGTCGCGATCGACGCCTGCATGTCCCGGAGCCGGTTGAGCATCGTGGCGTAGCTGGGACGGCCGGCGGTGTCGTCACCGCGCTCGTCGGCGCCGGGTGTCGGGTAGCTCCAGGTCCGGAACTCCGCAGGTGAGGCCGGCAGGCCCGTCAGCCCGAGCTCGGCGTGGTAGGGCGCGACGACGTCGGCGACGAAGGTCCCGAACGTGTGCATGCGCAGCGTCGCCCGATCGACGGTGGCGCTGTGCTGGATGCGGCTGCGCACCGCCGTGACCGCCAGGCCCTGCCCCGTGGGGATCTGGTCGTCGGACAGCCCCGAGACCGACTGCAACAGGGTGCTCTTGCCGACCCGCGCCTGACCGCTCACACCGATGTTCACCGTGTCACGGGAGAACCGGGACTCCAGCACGCGCAGCAGCCGGAGCGCCTCGGCGATGCCGTCCCGCGCGTCCTCGACACGGAACTGGGTCAGGCGCTCGCGGAGCTCGTCGGGGGTGCCGGCGTGGTCGCGCAGGGCCATGACGGCGGCGTCGAGCTCGCCCAGCTGCTCGTCGACCTCCCGCCACACGGCGATCTCCGACCGCAGCGGGGGAAGACCCTGCCGGCGCTCGTCGAGGATCTGCTGGATGCGCGCCGAGACGTCAGTGGACACGCGCCGTCCCTTCCGAAGTCGACCCGAACCGCGTGACGGCCGCCTCGCCGCCCGGGTCATCTTGGCCCGGCGGCCCCGCCCGACGAGCGTGAGGTGCTCGTCGATCGCGACACCCTCGACGATCCACCTGGCGAGGTACTCGGGCTTCGACGTGGCCACCGCCGGCCGCAGCCCGGCGGCTCCGAGCTTCCCCAGGAACTCGGGCACGCCGGGGAACAGCGGCGTGCGGGTGGCGGCGACCCGGTCGTAGGACCCGCGGTAGGCCGCGATGGCCACGCTCGTCTGCCCATCGGTGAGCCCGAGCCCCGGCAGGGCGATCTCGAACGGCGGCCCGACCAGGGCGCGCAGCGCGACCGGGTCCGGCACCGGCGGCCCCGACCGATGCGATCGCGCCGGCGAGATGCTCGGTGATCAGCGCGGCGGAGTCGGCGAGGGTGCCGTTGAGGTGGAGCAGGACCGTCCGCCCGGGGAATGGGGTCACCGAGTCGATGCTACGGGCGACCCCGCGCCGACGAACGGGCCTCTCGTCCAGCCGGGTTGGACGAGAGTGCCGCTCGTGCGGGAGCGGGCGCGGGTGCTGGCGGCCGGTGATCCCCGGGTGGCGGTCGGTCCGTTGGGTGCGGTACTCCTGCGGCATGGCACCGTGGTGGGGCACTGCGATCGTCCGGGGCGCGATGGTCGTCGAGACCGCTGTGCAGGCTGCGGTGATGGCGGTGCTGCGCGTGCGCGGGCACCACCGTCCGATGGTCGTGCCGTTCATCGGCTACGGCACCACGCAGCAGATCCGGATCGGTGCCCGCGTCGTGCTGGGCCGACCGGAGGCCGAGGCGCCGGCCGTGGGGGTGCCGTCGGCGCCGTTCCCGACGGTCCGTTCCCGGCGGGCGGTGTTGCGGTCGAGCCTCGCCCGGTTCCTCACCGTCGAGGTGCCCAAGGCGTCGGTGCTGGTGGGCGCCCCGAGCGGCACCGTCAAGGTGCGGACCGACAGCGACGGCTACCTCGACACCGTCGTCGACGAGCCCGGCCTCGACCCCGGCTGGCACGAGGTCGAGCTCACCCTGCGCGACGGCACGTCGGCGTCGGCTTCGGTGCTGGTGGTCGACCCGGACGCCCGGGTCGGGCTGGTCAGTGACGTCGACGACACCATCCTCGAGACGGGCGTCAGCCGCGGCCTGGAGTTCCTGCGCGCCACCCTGCTCACCGAGGTGCACGAACGCACGCCGCTCCCGGGGGCGGCGTCGCTGTACCGGGCGCTGGTGGGCGGGCCGGGACCGCAGCGTCCGGTCTTCTACCTGTCGACGAGCCCGTGGAACCTGCACGGGATGCTCCTGGAGTTCATCGCGCTGCGCCGCTTCCCGCTCGGACCGTTGCTGCTCACCGACTGGGGGCCGTCGAAGGGCGGGCTGTTCCGGATCGGCGCTCAGGAGCACAAGCTCGGGGTGGTCCGGCGGCTGCTGGCCCAACATCCGAGGCTGGGGCTGGTGCTCGTCGGCGACAGCGGGCAGGTGGACCCGGAGATCTACGCGACGCTCGCCCGCGAGCACCCCGACCGGATCCTGGCCGTCTACATCCGACGTACCCGGCTGTCCCTGCCCGGCCGGGTCGCCGAGCTGGACGCCCTCGCGGCGGAGATCACGGCAGGCGGGGTGCCCATGCTCGCCGTGGACGGCAGCATGGAGATCGCCGAGCACGCCGTGTCGCTCGGCCTGCTCGACCAGGCGGCGCTGGCCGAGGTGCGCGCCGCGGGGTGAGCCGCGGGGTGAGCCGCGCGCCCGAGAAGTCGATCACGGTCGCGACCGGACCCCCGGGGTGCGGGTGGTCAGGGGGTCGCTGTCGTGATGTCGAGGAGGTCGAAGGTTCGCATGTGGCCCGGTGCGGTCGCGGCGCAGGTCAGCGGCCTGCCGGTGTCGACGACGCGCTCGCGGAGCACGACGGTGCAGTCCGGGTCGGCCAGCTCGACGTGCCAGCCGCCGTCCCCGGCGGCCTTCGTCCCGACGGGTCGCAGCGCGTCCACCCCCAGCGCGCCCGTCGCGGCCCGCGCGTGGTGCTGTGCCACCTGCACGGCCGGGGACAGCGACGAGCGGCCCCGCACCCAGCGGGGGTCGAGCCGCCCGTCGCGGAAGGCCCGAACGACACCCGGGGCGTCCGCGGCCGACATGCCGCCGAGGACGTAGCCGTGGGGGAGCAACACCACGGCCGGGGCGAACCGGCAACCGCCGAGGTGGCTGGACTGCCACGTCGAGTCCGGGGGGAGTGCCGCGGCGAGCGGGCGCCCGCGCACCGCGCAGCACGTGTCGTGGCGCCCGTGCGCGCAGACCAGGTGCAGCGGGCCGGTGGAGAGCTCACCGGCGGCGTCGACGGCCCCGACGAGCTCGGCCTCGTCCGCGAACGTCCCGGTGCGGATCTCCTCGTGACCCGGGCGGGAGTCGATGCGGAACCAGCGCCGCGGTGCCCCGTCGCGAACCCGGCGGCCGGGGCGGCGCACCAGCAGTACGCGGCCGCGTTGCGCGGCGGCCCACGCCCCGATCGCCGTCACCGCCCTCGGATCGACGCCCGACTGGGCCAGGGCCACCCGGCCCCACGGGCCGGGGTGCTCGACGAGGAACCAGCGGTCCGCGGGCGGCGCGGTGCCCTCCCGAGCGTCGCCCGCCGCTTCGGCGACGAAGGAGCACCGGGGCCAGCCGGGTCCGCTCACGGCCGTCCGGCCGGCACCAGCACGCCCTCCCGCAGCAGGCGGCGGACCAGCACGGTCTGATCGGCGCCGTCCATGCCCGGGAGGTCACCGACGGCGAAGGTGCCGCCGTCGAGCAGCGCACGCACAGCCCGGGTGGTGGTCGCCGGCAGCGACACCTCCCGGTCGGGCAGCTCGAGCACGACCCTCCCGCCCCGCTCGACCAGCCGGTGGTGCAACCCGGTCCGGCGGCGCACCAGGTCGCCCGCCGTGAGGTTCTCCGCGAACGCCGCACCCGCCACGGGCGACACCGGCTCGGGCCGCCCGCCGTTCCAGACCCGCCCGCGCACCCGTCGGGCCACGGCATCGGGGCCGACCCGGTCCAGTGCGGCGTGCAGGGCCGCGCGCACGGCGTCGAGGTGCGGGGCCAGCTCGTCGGGATCGGCCACGTCGACACCGAGCGGCAGTGACGCGCGCAGGTCGGGATCGTCGGCCACCAGTGCGGTGAGGGCCTCGACCAGCGCGAACCGGGTGACGACGTGCACGCCGACCGTCAGGTGCGCCGACGTCCCGCCCAGCGCGGTGGCGGCGTGCAGCCAGCCCCGCGGGAGGTATATCACGTCGCCGGGCGCCAGCACGGTGTCGATCACGGGCGCGTCGTCGCGGGCCCGGGCGGCGACGGCGCCCGCGTGGTCGTTCCACGGCTGGGTGCGCAGCGGATCGGCGTGCACGGGGGCGTGCACGGTCCAGTGCTTGCGCCCGGCGAGCTGCAGCACGAACACGTCGTGGACGTCGTAGTGGGCGGAGAATCCGCGTGACGACGGCGGCGTGACGTAGGCGTTGGCCTGCACCGGGTGGCCCAGCTCCGCGCCGAGCCGGGCCGCGAAGTCGATCACCGGAGGCCAGCTGCGGTGCAGCGCCTGCAGCACCACGGTGGTGCCCTCGGCGAACAGCGCGGCGACCTTGTCGTCACGTACCTGGTCGGCGACCTCGGCACCCGCACCACCGGGGCCGGTGAACGAGCCCGAGTCGAGCACGGCGCCGTTGCGGGCCAGGCGCAGGAACGGGGTGCGCAGCCCGCGCCGGGAGAGCAGTTCGTCGACGCCGTCGAGGTCGAGCAGGTCGCGGAACGCGTCGGGGTCGGCACCGCGTGCGAGCAGCGGCTCGCGGCCCCAGTGCCGGGCGGCGAACGAGTCCCGGTCGAGCCCGGTGGCGCGAGTGATCGTCGGAACGGGGGCCGGGCGGTCCGAAGTGGACCGCCCGGCTTCCGTCACCGACGTGGTGACGTCAGCTGGCACCGCTGTCCGCGCCCCCGTCGGCCCCGCCGTCGGATGCCCCGGGCACGCCGTCGGCCCCCGCGTCGGCGGTGCCGTGGGGCTGGGCCTCGGACGCCCCGCTGTCGGCGCCCCCGTCGGCCCCGCCGTCGGACTGCCCGGAGACGCCACCGGCGCCGGAGTCGGCGACCCCGTGGGCCTGGGCCCCGCCGTCCGCGCCCCCGTCCGCGCCGCCGTCGGATGCTCCGGGCACGCCGTCGGCCCCGGCGTCGGCGGTGCCGTGGGGCTGGGCCTCGGACGCCCCGCTGTCGGCGCCCCCGTCGGCCCCTCCGTCGGACTGCCCGGGTGTGCCCTGCCCGGCACCGGAGTCGGCGGGGCCCTCCCTGTCACTGCCCGTGGTCGTCGTCATGTCGTCGTCGTCGAGCGCCACAAGTTCCTCCTGAGGTGTGCGATGAGCGTCTGCATCTGCGACGTCGGGTTGGTACCCGTAACGCGCGGGTTGTAGGCCTCCAGTGTGTCTCTCGACGGTGATTTCGGCGCGGTAGCGTCGCACGGCATGGACCATCGCGACTCCGGCCGGCTCGCGCGCGGCCTCGAACCGCTGCACGCCATGGCGTACTTCGCGGCCGAGACCGACGAGCACCTCACCGCCGCCGGCCTGAAGCCGGGTCGCATGACCTACTTCGCCGGTCGGGCCGCACCGATGGGCGCCGTGGGCGCGGGGGTCGTCACCGCCACGTTCTACAACTTCCACCCGGGGCTGGTCGCCCGTCACGTGCCTGCCGCGTGGTCACTGGCCGACCCGGCCACGATCGTCACGGCTCGGTTCGCCGCCGTCGACGCCGCCCTGCGCCGGATGCTCGGCGACGACGTCGTCGCCTCCGCGGACATGGCGGAGGCCGCCCGGCTCGCCCGTCGCGCGGCAGAGGCGTGCGCGGTGGAGGCGCGCCCGCTGGCGGCCGCACACCTCGACCTGGACTGGCCGTCCGAGCCGCATCTCGTGCTCTGGCACGCGCTGTCGATCCTGCGGGAGCACCGCGGCGACGGTCACGTGACGCGTCTGCTCGACGCCGGCCTCGACGGCTGCGAGTCGCTGGTCAGCTACACGGCCACCGGTCGCGGTTTCGTCGCGCCGTTCGCGATGACCAGCCGGGGCTGGTCCCAGGAGGAGTGGGACGCGGCCGCGCGGCGGCTGAGCAGCCGCGGCGTCCTGGACCCCGGCGGCGCACTGACCGACACCGGCAAGGGCCTGCGCAAGACCATCGAGGACGACACCGACCGCCTCGGCGCGGCGCCGTGGGCGCACCTGGGCGCCGAAGGGGCGGCCCGGCTCGGTGGGATCGGCGGCCGGCTGGTCCAGGCGCTGCTCGTTGCGGGCTGCTTCCCCGACGGGGTGTTCGCCACCCGCTGACCTCACCCCCGGCCCGGGAACCCCACGCGTACCCCAGCGCTGGGTGAAGAGTCGGTAATCATCATGGGGAGGTGTCGTGCTCGAGATCAGTGGACTGACGTGGACGGTGACGATCGGGCTGGTCTTCGCTACTCGCGGTGGACCTCGTTCTGGCGGCCCTGCGGCCGCACAAGGTCGGGTTCGGGACCCAAGTACCTGTCCCGTGCGGTGCTCCCCGTTCGCGCCGCTGCTCCCCGTCGACAGGGGGGCAGCGGCGCGGTGCGGGGGCATGAGCGCGGTCGGCGGGGTGTGCGCCGCGGTCAGGGGGTCCGCAGGCCCGCACCGCCCAGCGGGGTGAGGTCCACCAGCTCCGGGGGCCCGGCGAGGAGATCGAGCACCTCGCCGATCCCCACCTCGCCCAGGTCGCTCGACAGGGCCTGGTCGGAGGTCTGCTCGTCGGCCCAGACCTCGGTGACCCAGACCGTGTCGTCCTCGTCGGCCGAGACGTTGACGACGTAGAGCTCGCAACCCGGCACGTCCCGCATCCCCTCGGCCACGCGCAGCAGCGTGTCGGCGAGCGCCCCACCCTGTCCCGGCCGCGCCACCATCCTGACATAACGGCCGACGCGTCCACTCCGCTCGCTCATCGCCGCACCGTAACTCCGTCAACCGGGCGGATCGGGCGCGGGGCGCGCGGTCAGATCGCGTAGGGCCAGATGGTGAGTGCGTAGCCGCCGAACCAGGCCGACGCGAGCGCGGCGGCGACCACGACGGCCACGGCCGTGCCGGTGCGGCGCTTCGCCAGGCCCACCGCTACGGGTAGGAGCAGGACGAAGGCCGGGACGAGCAGCCGCAGCTTGGCGTTCATCAGGCCGTCGGTGCCCCAGACGGTGACGACGACCAGCGCCGTGTAGACGAGCAGGGGCCAGGGCAGCCGCATCCGCACGCCGATCACCAGCAGCGTCACACTCGCCACCAGCGCGAGCACGGTGGCCAGGTCGAACGCACGCTCGCCACCCACGAGCACCCCGGCGGCGTAGCGCGCCGTCGCCGCCCCGCCGTCGAGGTACCAGCCCCAGCCCTCGCGCTGTACGCGGAACCAGCCGTCCAGCTCCCCCGTGCGAGCGGCGACCCAGCCGAGATAGCCGAGCATTCCGGTGGTGGCGAGCAGTCCGCCGATCCACGGTCGGAGGCCCCCTCGGCGGGCGACCACCGCGGCGAGCGCCGCGAGCCCGATGGCGGCGATCAGTGAACTGGCCGTCGGCCGCACGAGCCCCGCCGCCCCGGCGCATGCCCCGGCGAGCAGCCACTGCTCGCGCAGCACCCCGACGAGCGCCCACACGGCGAGGGCGCAGAACAGCGCCTCCGTATAGGTCATCGAGAGCGTCACGGCCATCGGGGCTGCGGCGAACAGCCCGACGAGCAGGAGGCCGGCCCGCTGCGAGCCGCCCGGTACGAGTTCACCGAGGCGGGTCAGACCGTAGGCGGCGACGACTCCGGACACCGCGGAGACGATCAGGCCGGCCACCACGAAGCTGCCACCGGTGAGCAGCGTCACGACGGCGACCAGACCGGGATAGCCGGGGAAGAAGCCCAGCGCTGTGTCCGTGCCCCGGTTGCCGCTGGCGTCGACCATCGTGGTGGCCACGCCCCCGTAGCCGTCCTGGGCGATCGAGAGCAGCCACGCGCCGTCCCACGTCGAGAGCGTGCGCACCAGTTCGGGACCGGCCATCCACCAGAGCACCGCGACGCCGATCAGGCGGACGGCCAGGTAGACGGCCGCGGGCGCGAGGACCGTGGCCACCCGTGGAGCCCGAGGTGTGACCGCCGACGGGGCGGTGGTGCGTATGTCGCCGACGACCGTCATTCCGAACTCCTCCTGGGTGCCGCGACGATTCTCCCGGACGCCCGCGTGCCGTGATCAGCGGGGCAGGGGGCGGAATGCGGCGATCCGGTGGGGCGACGACCGCGGTGGCGACGCGGACGAGGTCGAGCGCGAACGCGCCGGTTCACGCCGCGGCGCGCACCTCCCCGACCGGGGTGCCGTGCCCCAGGACGTCGACGCGACCGACCTCGTCGAGCACCGGTGCGTCCACTCCGAGCGCCCTCAGCGTGGCCGCCACCACGACGGGCACGGGCCGAGCCGATCCGTCGAGCACCTTGACCGCCACGGCCCGCCCGTCGGGCAGGGCGGCGGCGAACACGCCCTCCGCCCCGTCCTTCGCCACGAGGCCCGGCACGCCCTCGACCAGCCGGGTCACGGTGCGTCCGGTACCGCCGAGCCACCACGGGTGCCGCCGGATCGCCTCGGCGACCCGGCCCTCGGGAGTGCCGGGGCCTGCCGTGGCGATCGTCGCGAACGCCCGGGCCAGGCCTGCGAGGGTGCAGGAGAACAGGGGGGCGCCGCAGCCGTCCACGGCGACGGGCGCCGGATCGTCGCCGGTCAGCTCACCGACGCCGGTCCGGATCGCCCGCTGCAGCGGGTGGTCGGGGTCGCGGTAGGTCGCGGGATCCCAGCCCGCCGCGACGCAGGTGGCGAGCATCCCGGCGTGCTTGCCCGAGCAGTTCTGCCGCAGTGACGACGGACCCGCCGCGCGACGGGCAGCGGTGGCGTCGAGGGGGAGGTCAGGGGTGTTCTGCAGCGCGGACTCCACGAGCCCTGCTCCCGCGAGGATCCGCGCGACCCCGTCGAGGTGGGCGTCCTCACCGGAGTGGCTGGCGCAGGCGAGCGCGAGGAGCTCAGCGTCGAGGTCCAGGCCGGCGCGCAGCATGGCCACCGCCTGCACCGGCTTCAGCGACGAGCGTGCGAACAGGCGGACCTGCGGGTCCCCGCGCCGGACCGCTGTGGCGCCCGTCGGGTCCAGGCCGACGACGTGCCCGTGATGCACCGACTCGACCACGTCGTTCCGGACCATCTCCGCCAGTACCTGCGCCCGCTCACCGATCTCCACGTACGGCGACGGTACGGGGCTCGAGGCGCAGCACCGCCATCGAGACGAGGTGGGCGGCGATCTCCTCGAGGCCCGCGTCGGGGGACACGGGGAAGTCCGCGAGTGCCCACGGCATCGCCCGCATGCGGTGCAGATAGGCCGAGACCACCGGAGCCGCCTCCTCGTGCGGGGCCGGCACGGCCGTGCGCTCGTCGGTGCCGTCGGCCGTGGCGAGCACGCAGCGCGGGTCGGCGTCGAGGTTGAGCACCCAGTCCCGGTGCCGGCGGGACGAGACCAGGTAGAGCTGCCCGTCGAGCCGGACGACGCCGAGCGGGGTCGTCCGCCGGCGCCCGCTGCGACGCCCCGTGGTGTGCACCGCGCGGAGTGCGTACGTGCCCTCGACGTAGGGCTGGGCGGGCGCGGAAAGGATCTTTCGGCTCATGGCGACGTTGACGGCGGCGAGGCCGGGTGCGGTCATGCCGGGAGCATACTGTCTCGTCGGCCATGCATCTCGTTGATCGAGGTACTGGGAGGCAGGTACGCCCATGCATGGCCGACGGATCTGATGACATGGTTTCGGAGCGCCGGACCCGTCATCCTCATCTCGAAAGTTGTCGGTGGCGTGTGCCGGTCGGCGACGAAGGGTGCCGACCGGCCAGCGGGTCCGGTCATTCCTGCGTGCAAGGAGCAAGACCGTCATGGTGAGCACCGACCGATCGCCCAACCTCGCGAATCCCTACCGCAACTGGGCAGCAAGCGCTGCCGAGTGCGAGCCGGGGTCCCTGCGTTCGAGCCAGGCGCGGGCGCTGCTCGCCGGAGGCGTGGCAGCCGGACTGACGACAGCCGGGATGCTGCTCGGGGCGGGGGGCGCGCTCGCCGACGACGTCTCGGACGCCCCCGACACGTCCGAGCGATCGTCCTCGTCGACGACGCACGGATCGGAGTCCACCGACGCCGACGGTGCCGACCCGGTGCTGGCCGGTGACGACAGCACGGCCGGTGACGACGGCACGGTTCGGGGCGAGAGCGCGGCTCGGGGTGAGGACCCTCCGCGCCGGGACGGGACTGCCGCGGACGGTGCCGGCGGCGGGAAGAAGGCTGCGGCCCAGGGCGAGGCGGTCGAGGGTTCGGCCCCGAAGGAGGCCGTGCCGGTTCCGGTCCTGGAGGGCGGGTCCGTGGCGTGGCAGACCGTCAACGGCGAGCGGGTGACCAACCACTCCTCGAACGGCGATCAGACCCTGCGGACCTTCGAGAAGCCGACCGGCGCCGTCGTCGCGGTCACCTCGAACGCTGACGGTTCGAACGAGCGCGTCGTCAGCCGGCCCGACGGGACCCGGACGGAGCGCACGACCAACGCCGCCGGAGTCTCGCGCAACGTCGAGTACGGCGCCGACGGCAGCGTGCTCTCCCGCGAGCGGACGAAGGGATCGCCGCCGCCCACCCCACCCGCGTCGCCCCCGCTCGTGGACACTCCGCAGGGTCAGTGGACGGAGACCGATCCCAACGCGGCACTCGTCAACGTCACCGCCGGTCCGACCGGGACGACCGCCGTGGCCGCCCGTGCCGACGGCGGCCAGGAGAGCCGCCGGTACAACCCCGACGGCAGCTACACGTCCACGGTGACCTACCTGGACGGCAAGCAGGTGGGCACCACCATCGACGAGACGGGCGTGCAGACCAGGAAGGTCTACCGCGACGGCGAGTTGGTGCGGGAGTCGACGGGCATCGCGACCCCCCGGACACCGCCGCCCGCGCTGACTCCCGAGCAGCTCGCGCAGGCCTCGTCGACGGTCTACGTCACCGACAACGGCGAGCGGGCCGTGCAGAACACGCTCGTGGACAGCTCCGTGACCGACGCGAAGGTCACCGAGAGCGGCGTCGGCGTCCGGCGGACGGTCGCAGAGAACGGCGCCGGCCTGACGACGAGGGACAACGGCGGAACCACGACCTACCGGCAGGTCCGGCCGGACGGGCGCACCGTCGTGCGGGTCGTGAACAACGAGACCGGTGAGATCGAGCGCACGCGACGGTTCGCGGGCGAGGCACCGACGCCGATCGTGCTGCCGACCTACGCCCAGAACGACCCGACGCCGCTGGTCAGCGCATCGACGACTGCCACCGGGCAGCCGGTGGTCACGCGGGAGTGGTCGGACGGCACCGTCCTGGCCGAGTCGACGACCGCGGGCGGCGACACGTTGATCGAGACGCTGCTGCCGTCGGGGACGACGACCACCCAGCGTCGCGACGTCAACGGCGACATCGTCACGATGCAGGCCGGCCCGACCGGCCCGGTGGAACTGTCCACACGGGACACCAGGGGCGTCGGGGTCCGCCAGGACCTGCACGCGGCGTTGGCCGACCTGCCGATCGCCGCGGTCGAGGTCGGTGAGGAGCGCGGGAAGTTCCGCGATGTGGAGGCCACCGGGGGTGGGGCCGCTCCCGAGGTCGTCAGCTTCGGGTGGGGTCGCAACGACGTCGAGGTGACCACCGACGGTCGGGGCCGCGTCTCGTGGAACCAGACCGCCGACGAGGACCTGCGGGCCACGCTCAACCCCGAGCCCGTCCCCGGCGCCCCGGTCACCGAGCCCGTCGACTGGGACACCTGGTCGATCCAGCGCGACGTGGACCGAGGCGTGTTGACGCGCCGGGCGGAGCAGCGCATCGGCGACGACGGCAAGGTCGGGGCGGACGGCCTGTTCGAGCTGGCCGACAGCGGCGACATCCGATCCTCGTGGGAGGTCCGCGACCGGGACGGACGCCAGCTGACCAAGGTGGACATCGGCGTCGACGGCTCGGTCCGCCAGCTCAACGAGCTGGATCCGGACTTCGGCCCGGACTACCGCAGCGTCTACACCCGCGACGGTGGCGGCAACGTCTCGTCGGCTCTGCGGTGGGACGAGACCGACATCGGCAACGGGGTCACCGAGTTCCGGACCCGCCAGCTCGTCGACGGTGACGGCTTCGTCCGGTACGGGCGCCAGGGTGCCGACGAGGACGCGATGCGGGTCGTCTTCACTGACGCCACCGGTCGTTTCGTCGACGGCAGGCCCACGCTCACGGCGCAGGAGCGGGCGCTGGCCCAGCAGTACGGCTTCGTCATCGCCGACGCGTCGGCGATCGAGCGGGGCGAGGGCTGGCGCAACGGCGACGACGCGCTGATCGTGCTGCCGGCCTGGGCGACCGCCGGGGAGCTCGCCGTGCCGCCTGCGGGTGGCTACGCGAACGGGACCGGCCCCGACAGCTCCGGTGTCGCCGTGGCCGGTCCGCCGTCAGCCGCGTACTCCACGGTGGCGAAGTGGTTGGCCAGCAAGGTCGGTCAGGGGTTCGAACTGGACGGGCTCGCCCAGGCGACGCTGGTCAACGCGGTCGGCGCCGGTGTCGGTCTCATCGCGGGTGACGAGGGAGCCCTCCGGAACGCGGGAGCCGTGCTCTCCGGCACCGCCGTCGACGACGTCCTGCGCGACGCCCTGCCCGCCGACCTGGGGTTCGCGGGCAGCGCGGCCGGGAACGTCGTCGCCACGGTGATCGCCGGAGGCGACGTCGGCCCGACCGGCATCATCTCCTCGGCAGGCCAGGAGGTCCTCACGAACGTCGCGGGCACCGCCGCCGGGTACGCCGGTGGCGGCGCGCTCAAGCTGGCGGGCAAGGCCATCTTCGGCGGCGAACTCACCGGGACCGACGTGATCGACGAGACGATCGCCACCGGTGCCGGCGTGGCCTGCAGCGCCGCGGGCACCCCCATCCTCGGCGCGGCATGTTACGGCCTGGCCAGCTTCATCACCGGGTTGTTCGGCTCCAAGCCCGACGACCTCGCCGAGAACTTCTCGGAGGACTACGAGGCGAACTCGACCCGGACGGACAACCCGCTCGCCGGTCCCGTCGACGATGCCCGCGGCGGCGCTCATGCCGACGACGAGCTGTGGACCTCCGGCTACTCCGAGAACTTGGCGGCCGGCATGGAGTTCGCGCCCGACCGGGCCGGGACGCTGACCCGGCAGGCCCATCTGGCGACGACGGCTCCGAACCGGACGCGGACCCGGGAGGCGCAGCGCCGCGAGGACTTCGGCAAGCTCGCGCAGGTCCTGGCCGCGGGTACCCCCGAGATGCGCGGGTTCGCCGACTACATGCTGGCCAGTGCCGCCTACACGCAGCGCAGCGCGGGCAAGGACGACCAGTGGCACCAGCGGAACTTCGACCGGGCGGCGTCCGTGCTCGGGCTCGCCGACGCGTTCGGCGTGGAGCCGGTGGGGCCGGGACGGATGACCGAGGCGAAGGCCCGCGCGATCGTCGACGCGTCCGGTGCTCGGCTGGGCCACCAGGTCGTCGACCCGCTTTCCGACGGGGACCTCGATCTGGGGGCGCTTCCCACCCTGGACCAGCTCGACCGCGACCGGCAGGCCGAGGCGACCGACGGGTACGACTCCGGCACCGATGGCTACACCGGTGCCGACACCGACGCCGACGGTAATGCGGTCACCGTCGAGCCTCAGCGCTACGCGGGCTCCTGGTGGCAGGACTTCTACCGCGCCCAGCGGCTGGCCGACAGCAGGGACGTCGCCGACGTCGTGGTCAACGACTTCG
>Ga0105049_10001006_pt1 | contig 32664 bp, 26 predicted proteins | sample MAT06_FD_78087 | JGI IMG/M metagenome (GOLD analysis project Ga0105049, IMG submission 78087) | Freshwater microbial communities from Lake Fryxell liftoff mats and glacier meltwater in Antarctica - MAT-06 | ecosystem: Environmental > Aquatic > Freshwater > Ice > Liftoff microbial mat | place... | reverse complement strand
TCCAGGAGCAGCGGGTCCAGAGCCACCTGTTCAAGCACGGCGATGCGGTCCGCTGCGGAAGTCTCTGGCTCCGCTTCGTCGATGTCGGTGGCGCCGTCGCCCCCTCACCCGCCGGGCCCGCCGGGCCCGCACCGATGATGCAGCATCCCGGAATGGGCGCGATCGCCCCCGCTGGGCCGACGGGTCACGTCGCTGCGGTCAACCCGCAGATCCCGGGACTGGCCACGTCGGCGGTGCTGTCGACCATGCAGGGCACCTCGCCGGTGACCAGCCAGCCGCCATCGATGTCGTCACCGTCGTCCGGCGAGGCCGACGTCGAGATCCGCGTGCTGCGCCGGCGCGTCGAGCAGCTGCAGACCGAGCTCCGCGTCTATCGCGCGAACAAGTTCAACCAGGACGCCGCGCGACGGATGGAAGATCTCGAGAACGATCTGTCGATGATCGAGATCGAGCGCGACAACCTGAAGACCCGCCTCGATCGCGCCGAGCATCAGATGGTCACCGAGGCCGGCAGCGTGAAGGTCAAGCGAGCGCTCGAGATCGCGGCGCTCACCGCGGAGACCTCGGCGTCGCTGAACGATCTACTGTCGAGCCTGCGCATCGAGGTGATGGCGGCCGAGGGCGAGTTCGAGCAGTACGCGCACAACATCCCCCGCGCGAGCTTCGAGCTGATCCGGCAATCTCTGAAGGACGGCGCCGGCCACTGCGACGAAGCGCGTGAGCTGCTGCGGAAGCTTCGCGAAGTCGCCGAATAGACGACCCGGTCCGACGAAATCGCGTTCTCGACCCGGCCGAACCGAGTCCTCCCCAGACCTTCGATCCAGGGGCTGGGACCAGCCTCTTCGAAAATAACCGCCAAGGCGCGCGCGCTCGGATCCACGCCAAAGTCGAGACGTTCCTGCTCCGTTTACGCGTTCGGGATGTAATCGAGCGCGACCCAGAGGACGCCATGCGCGGCGGTCAGGATCAGCGCCATCCACATCGTCGCGAACAGGCCGTCGATCACGAACAACGGCTGCGCCTCGCCCTTGGGCTCGGATTTCTTGTCCTTCGAGCCAGCCGTCTTGGCGATGAAGCGCGGCAGCTTCTGCCACGAGAAGAACTTCACCGTCGCGTAGAGCAGGAGGATGTTGACGATCAGCGGCATCGCGAAGCCGAGCGCGCCGAGCGTGGCGAGGTCGAGGACGGGACGTAGCGCCCAGTAGAGCGTGGTGTTGAGGAGCGCGAACACCAGCGCGACAATCGGGGTCGCCCACCTCACCGGGATGATGATCTTCGGATTGCGGCGAGCCGCGATGAAGAACACCCCGCCGAACACGACGAGCCGAACCCCGAGCTTGATGAAGAGGCCGGTCGCGCCGTCCATGGCCTGCAGTGTGGCATGGACTCGCCGATCATCACGCCCGGAAGCGGGATGACCGCGACGCGCTCGTGAACTGTTGATCTCGGCCGACTCGAAGTTGTATCGTGGTGGCGACGATCATCTCGGACTCGAGAGTATCGTTGGGGAGATCTGCGAATCATTCGTAGTTCAGGCTACTTCCACGCCTACCGTTGTCATCGCGTGGTTACAACAGCTGGACAAGTGTCGCCCCTTCATTACAATTAAAGGATGGCCGAGGTGAGCGCCGCAGCCCCAGTCGTCAGCGCCCGTCGGGAGACCTCGCGGTTGATCCGCCGCCGAAGCGATCTCTGGATCGCGATCAGCGCGCTCGCCGCCGCCCTGCTCTCGTTGCCGCTCGCGCAATCGAGCTGGCACGGGCCGGAGGTCTCGAGCGTGCTCGCGATCGCGGCGGTCGCGATGTTCGCCGGTCAGCGCTGGGCGATCGCGGTGATCGTGATCGCCGAACTGTTGCTGGTGCCGACGGTGTGGCCGCGTGCGTTCCTCGGAGGTGCCGACACGTTCACGCGGATCGCCGCCCTCGGATCGTTGATCGCGATCGTGCCCGGCGTGCTCGCGATGCGTCGTGGCGCGGCGGCGCTCGTGCTGGTCACCGGCTGGCAGCGGACGGGTCGCGCATGCCGGCGTGCCCACCTGATCCTCGTCATGCTCGGCGCGATCGCATCGCTACTGCCGATGCTGTGAGCGACACCGTCGCGTCGGGCCGGGTCGAACGACGCCTGAAGAACGTGCGCAACAAGATCGCGTCGACGATCACGGTGAGCGTCAGCAGCTGGAACGCCCAGATCTCGGGGAGCAGCTCGAGCTTCGCGACCACGCGCGACAGCCCGAAGCCGACGAGCCACGCGTCGAAGCTCATGCACACGCGGCGAAACGTCTCGGCGTCGATGTGGCGGATCAACACGAAGCCGATCGGCAGGCCGATCACCACGCCCGGCGCGAGATACGGCACCAGCGCGGTGCTCTCGGAGGTGATCATCCCGAGCGCGGCGTACGCGACGAGTGTCGAGATCGATTCGATCGCGCGGGTGATGGCGAGCGCGACCTTGAAGTCGTCCTTCGCCATGCCCTGGTTGTTGAAGTACAGCGCGAGCGGCGGACCGGAGATCGTGGTCAGCGAGTAGAGGATGCCGACGCCGGTGCCGAACGGCAGGCCGATCATGCGGATGCGCGCGATCGGGAAGCGTAGCCCCGCGGCCTGGATCAGGATCAGCGGCAACAGCGTGGCGTAGGTGACGAGCTTTGCCCACTCGACGCTGATCGAGGCGAGCACCAGGCTGCCGATCGCGACGCCCGGCAGGATGCCAAACGCGATCGGTTTGACCTGCGGCCAGACGCGACGGATCGAGCGGCGGCCGAGGACCAGCGCGTAGAGATTGATGATCACCTCGACGATCACGAGCGCGGGGTTGAGCACCCGGCTGGTGGTCATCAAGAGTGAGATCGGGACGGTGATCGACGAGTACCCGTAGCCAAGCGCGCCGTTCACCGTCGCCGCGAACAGGCTGGTGAGTCCGATCAGCAGCGGTGCGTCGAAGTCCACGGGGGCACCTAAAGCAGCTCGTGGGCCAACTCAGCCGATCGAGTACGTCATGATTTCAGATGGTTGAATCGATATCCGGATATATCATCCGCGATAACAGATGCATATTTGAGCGATATTTCGTTACTTCTACGAACTGTCGTTGATTCACGATATTTCGTGATATCGAGAGACATGTCGATGATGGCGCAGCTGTGGCGCGAGGCGTCGCTCGCCACTGATGCCGAAGGGTTCCTCGCGCGCGTTGGTGCGGGCATCCTCGACGAGGTCAATGGCGATGCCCTCGCCGTTCGCACGCTCGAGCCCGAACAACACCACCTGGTGACCACGGCGTTCGTGCGCCGTGGTGCACTCGGCGTCGCGCATCCGACGAAGCCGCGCGTCGAGCTCGGCGCTGCGGCGCTCGCACGCGTGCTCGCGTGGATCGAGGCGGGCGCGATCGAGCACGCGAACGCGGCCCACCCCAGCACCACCGCGCGCGAGTTGATGCGATCGATTGCGGACGAGGGCTCGTGGTGGCTGGTGCCGCTCGTCGCGGACTCTCGGCCGCTCGGTGTGTTGCTGGTCGCCGGTGATGCTGCGCTCGAGACCCGCAAGCTCGTGGCGATGTGCGAGCCGCTGTCGGCGGTGCTCGCGTCGGAGCGATCGCGACGCGAGATGTCGCAGCTGCGTGAGGCTGCCGAGGCCGACAAGGCCGCCGCACTCGCACGCCTCAACATCCGCAACATCGACGTCGCCGTCGTCGGCGCGGACGCTGGCCTACGCGACGTCATGCGCGAGGTCGAACAGGTTGCGCCCACCGGTGCGCCGGTGCTGATCTTCGGCGAGACCGGCTCGGGAAAAGAGGTCGTCGCGCGGTCGATCCACGAGCGCTCGAAGCGCGCCAACGGCCCGATCCTGCGCGTCAACTGCGGTGCGATCGCGCCCGAGCTGATCGACTCCGAGCTGTTCGGTCACGAGCGTGGTGCGTTCACCGGCGCCGCCGCGCAGCGTCGCGGCTGGTTCGAGCGCGCCGACGGCGGCACGCTGTTCCTCGACGAGATCGGCGAGCTCCCCCTGCCCGCGCAGGTCCGCCTGCTGCGCGTCGTCCAGGACGGCGTGTTCGAGCGCGTCGGCGGCATGCGGCCGCTCGAGGTCGACGTCCGGATCGTCGCAGCGACCCACCGCGATCTGTCGGCGATGGTCGCCGAGGGCACGTTTCGCGAGGACCTCTGGTACCGGATCAATGTCTTCACGATCAAGCTGCCGCCGCTCCGCGAGCGCCAGGGCGATATCGCCGCGCTCGCCGAGCACTTCACGGCGCGAGCGGCGCACCGGTTCGGGCTCGTCGGGCTGCGCGTCACGCAAGCCGACGTCGCGCTGCTGCAGCGGTACGAGTGGCCCGGGAACGTGCGCGAGCTGTCGGCGGTGATCGAGCGCGCCGCGATCCTCGGCGAAGGCGGCCGGCTCGATGTCGCGCGTTCGCTCGGAAACTCGCAGCCGGTTCGCGACCGCACCGTGGAACGTATCGAGCCCGTCGACGATGGCCGGTTTCTGACGCTCGACGAGGCGATGGCGAAGCACATCGAGCGCGCGGTCACGCACTGCGGCGGACGGATCGACGGGCCGCGGGGCGCCGCCAAGTTGCTCGCGATCCACCCGAACACGCTGCGCTCGCGGATGCAGAAGCTCGGCGTCCGCGTCCGTTCCGGATAACCGACGAGTTTCCAGGAGGCTGAACATTCGGGCCGGCTCTTGCGAGTGCATGAACCTCAGGCCGAGACGCTCGCCATCCAGCGGCTCGACGGCGATCAGCCGTGCCATCGAATTCCTCGCGCTGACCACCGAGCAGCGAGATCGTCGAGGATCTTCCAGGAGGTCATGCGGAGCGCCGATCAGCTGGTCCGGGCAGCAGAGTCCGTGGTGCGCTAGTCGCTCGTCGGCACCAGCTGTCGGCCAAGGTTCTGCACCAAGAACCGGCAGACGTTCGCGCCGATGGCGCAGTGTTGAAAACCACCCGAGTGCGGTGCAAATCACCGGCGCAGGTTGTCGACTGACATCGAGCGCTGGATCGACACACGGTGGCCCCCGGGCGCTTCGCTGGGGAAGCGAGCTTCACGTCGTGCCCGCCGCCGGGCATCTCGACACCGCGTCGAACCTCGGGCGGTGACTGGATGGACGCGCGATCCTCTCGCAGCTGTCGGCGCGCACGGAGCTCGCACAGCGGGCCGTCATCCAAGCGAGTCGATGACGTCGCGCACCAGCGCTGCCTCGGGCGCGAGACCTTCGCTCACGAGCCGCCGTTCGAGCGCGCGTAGCTGCTCGCGCGGCCAGCACTCGATCCGATCCTCGAGATCGTAGACCGGGCCGGCACGCAACTCCGCGGCGATCGCGACCACCGGATCGACGCTCGCGACCAGCCGGCCATCGTCCCCACGCAGGAACGGCGTGACGTGACGAACGAGCGCGCTGTACTCGACCTCGAGGAGATCGAGCTGCTGTACGCCCGACGAGGTCGACGAGATCGTCGAGACGTCCCAGCGATCGAGCTCGCCGAACGGAATCCCGATCTGGAGCCGCTCGAGCTGGGCGCCGAGCCGGCTCTCGAACACTGCACGCAACGTCTCGAGCGTGATCCGCTGGTTGGCAGGCAGGCTCGCTGGCTCGAGCGCCAGGCCGAGGATCCGCAGCCGCGGGAACCGCTCGGCGAACTCGAGGAGGGGGGTGAGCTGATCGGGACGCAGGTTCTCGATCACGAGCTCGGTGATCCGGGTGGTCACACGAGTCGCCTCGAGCAGCTCGGGCAGGTGACGTGCGCGCATGAACGCGATCTCGATCGCCTGGATCGTCGCCAGGTGATGCGAATTGACGACGCGAGGAACGTGCTCCTCCGTCCACTTCCGCGTTCGCAAGCGCTCGGGAAACCCGCGACGCCACGTGACCTCGAACAACCGGACCAGCGGGCCGAGCACGCGGACCTTTCGCTCGTTCAGGATCTGCGCGACCCGCGTTGGATCGGTGCCGTCGAGCTGGAGCCGGATCAGCTCACCGTGCCAGACGTCGGCGGTCTCGTGCTGGAGCAGATAGTCGGCGTAGACGCTGCGCGCGAGATCGTCGTCGAGATCGGCGTGGATACGTTCGAGCAGACGCTGCCGCTCGTCGGACATCGGATCAGCCGATCCAGCGACGCGCGTTGTAGAACATCTGCATCCACGGGCTGTCCTCACCCCAGCTCGGCGGATGCCATGACATCTGCACGGTGCGGAACACGCGCTCCGGGTGCGGCATCATGATCGTCAACCGGCCATCCGCGGTGGTCAGCGCGGCGACTCCACCCGGCGAGCCGTTCGGGTTTGCGGGGTACGTCGAGGCAACCGCGCCGGTGCCGTCGACGAAGCGGGCTGCGATCAGCCCGGCACGATCGAGCATCGCGAGCTGATCGGACGACAGCTCCGCCCTGCCCTCACCGTGCGCGTTGGCCACCGGGATCCGCGAGCCCGCCATGCCATGGAAGAAGATCGAAGGCGACTCCTCGATCTTGAGCAGCACCAGGCGAGCCTCGAACTGCTCGGAGCGATTGCGGACGAACCGCGGCCACCGCGCTGCGCCCGGCAGCTGATCCGCGAGATCGGCGAGCGCCTGACAGCCGTTGCAGACGCCGAGCACGAAGGTGTCGCTGCGTGCGGCGAGCTTCGCGAGGGCGTCCTTCGCGCGCGCGTTGTAACGGAACGTCGAGGCCCAGCCGCGACCGGCGCCGAGCACGTCGCCGAACGAGAACCCGCCGCATGCGACGGCGCCGCGCATGTCGGAGAGGTCGACGCGACCCTCGATCAGATCGGTCATGTGGACGTCGACCGCGTCGAAGCCCGCACGCATGAACGCCGCGGCCATCTCGAGCTGTCCGTTGACGCCCTGCTCGCGAAGGATCGCGACGCGCGGGCGTGCGGTGAGGACGGTCGGAGCTACCGCGAACGTCAGCTCCGCGGTCAGCCCCGGCGACGTCGCCTGGACGCGCGTGGCGTGCTCTTCATCCGCACACGCGGCATCATCGCGCCGGCGCGCGAGCGCATGAGTGACGCGCGACCATCGCGCGCGCAGATCGGTGCGTGCAGCATTGACGACCCGCACCCCCCGGTGGCTGATCACAACACAATCGCCGGTGACCGCGCGACCGATCGGGTGGACGTGCGCGCCGGTCGCGGCGAGCAGGCCGCGGATGTACGCGACATCGGCGTCGGCGACCTCGATCACCGCGCCGAGCTCCTCGGTGAACAGTGCCGCGAAGGGGTCCCCACCCACCGCGGTGACATCGAGCTCCAAACCGAGTCCGGAGGCAAACGCCATCTCGAGCACGGTGACCACGAGCCCGCCGTCGGATCGATCGTGATATGCGGCGAGCTTCTTGGTCGCGACCAGCTGCTGGATCGCGTCGTAGAACGCGAGCAGGCGCTTCGGATCGTCGAGGTCGGGCGCGACGTCTCCGAGCTGGTCGTAGACCTGCGCGAGGCACGAGCCGCCGAGCCGGTTCTTGCCTGCGCCGAGATCGACCAGCAGCAGCTGATGACCGTCACCGCGCAGCTCGGGCGTGACGTCGAGCCGGACGTCGGTGACTGGACCGAACGCGGTGACGATCAACGTGACCGGCGAGACGATCGACTTCGCCGGCTCGTTCGTGGCGGGCTTGGGCGTGCGCGACGTGTAGCTCGCGGTGCCACCGCTCAGGCGGTCCGAGAGCGAATCGGCCGCGGCGACGGCAGCGGCGATCGAGGCCTCCGCCACGGCGGCGATCGCGGCGGAGCGCCCGCGGAACGGATTCGGGAACTCGTCGGTCTTGGCGTCGAACGGGTTCGGCCACTCCTGCGTCGACGTGATGTCGTCCGTGGGCTCGAGCTCGCCCGGGAACGTGGGCAGCTGATCGGGTTCGGACCACGGGGTCGTCGTCTCGTCATCGTCGTCGCGAACGCCGGCGATCACGCCGCGGCGCGAGGTGGACAGCTCGTCGTCGGCGGGGCCGAGGATCTTTTTCTCGGAGCGGAAGCGATCGGACCGCTCGGTCGAGAGATCGTCGGTGTTCAGCGCCGGCTCGGGCCGGCGCGTGAACCGGCCGGTGGTGACCAGGTCGTCGGGATCCGTGCTCACCTGCTGTGCCTCGCGCCAGCGCTTGGCCGCGATCTTCGCCAGCTCGTCGAGCTCGGCGACATCCGGATCGATGGGAGGCGACTTCTCGTTCGCGATCTCGCGCTCGAGCTCGTCGAGGATCGCGGCCGCCGTGCGTGGGCCGGTGGGGGCCTTGATCGACGACCGCGAAATCCCGCGCGCCGGTTCGGTCTTCGGTGCGCCACCCCACTGAGTCCGCATCGACATCGAATCCTTGCCGACGGGAATCGCCATCCCGAGGGCGATGGCACATTCGCTCGCCGCACGGACCGCTGCGTACAGCCGCGCGTCCTCACCGGGATAACCGGCGGCGGCCATCCAGTTGCACGACAGCTTGATCCGACCGAGCGGACCGATCGGTGCGCTCGCGAGGTTGGTCACCGTCTCGGCGACCGCGAGGCGCGACGCGGCCGCGGCATCGAGGAGCGCGACCGGCGGCCGCTCGCCGAGGGCCATCACCTCACCCGCGGTGGTCTCGAACCCCGACAGTGTCAGCGCGTGATCCGCGACCGGCACCTGGAAGCGTCCGATCATCGGATCGCGCGACACCATGCCACCGACGGTGCGATCGCCGATCGTGACCAGGAACGACTTGTCCGCGACGGTCGGCAGACCGAGCACGCGATCGAGCGCCTGCGCGACCGTGGCCGCGCCGAACGACAACGCGGCGCGCGTGGGCGGCTGCGACTCGGCGTGGCGGACCATCTTCGGCGCCTTGCCGAGCATCAGCTCGAGCGGGATATCGACCGCAGGCTTGCCGGACAACTTGTCGGCGACCAGCAAGTGACCGTCGGGTGTGGCGGTGCCGAGCTGGGCCCACGGTGCGCGCTCGCGGGCACACAGCGCGGCGAACTCGGGCACCCGCGCGGGATCGATCGCGAGCACGTAGCGCTCCTGCGCTTCGCACGACCACAGCTCGAGCGGCGACAGATCCGGCTCGCCGGTGGGGATCGCGCGCAGCTCGAGCCGCGCGCCGAGCCCGGCGTCGTGCACCAGCTCGGGCATCGCATTCGACAACCCGCCAGCACCGACGTCGTGGATCGACGCGATCGGATTGTGCTCGCCGAGTGCCCAGCAGCGATCGATCACTTCCTGGCACCGCCGCTGAATTTCGGCATTGTCGCGCTGCACCGAGGCGAAATCGAGATCCTCGCTCGAGCTGCCCTGCGCGACCGAGCTCGCGGCACCGCCGCCGAGGCCGATCAGAAATGCCGGACCGCCGAGCACGATCAGCGCGGCATCGTCGGAAACCGCAGCCTTCTTGACGTGACCGGGGCGCACCGCGCCGATGCCGCCCGCCAGCATCACCGGCTTGTGATAGCCGCGATCGCCGTGCTCGTAGCTGCGGAAGTAGCCCAGGATGCATGGCCGGCCGAACTCGTTGTTGAACGCGGCGCCGCCGAGCGGACCGTCGGTCATGATGTCGAGTGCGCTCGCGATTCGCGACGGCTTGCCGATCCACTGCTCGGGCGGCGCCTCCCACGGCTCGAGCGCGCCGGGGATCCGGAGATCCGACACCGTGAAACCGACCAGCCCCGCCTTCGGCTTGCCGCCGCGACCGGTGGCGCCTTCATCGCGGATCTCGCCACCCGAACTGGTGGCCGCGCCGGGGAACGGCGAGATCGCGGTGGGATGGTTGTGGGTCTCGACCTTGCCCAAGATGTGCTGCGCTTCCACGTGCGCGCGATACACGCCGTCCTCGGCGGCCCACAACCGCTCGGCGACGTTGCCGGCGACCACCGCGGCGTTGTCCTTGTACGCGCTGAGCACACCGCCTGGCGCCTCGGCCGTGGACTGCTTGATCAGCTGGAACAGCGAGTGCTCCTGCCGCACGCCGTCGATCCAGAACTCGGCGTTGAAGATCTTGTGGCGACAGTGCTCGCTGTTCGCCTGCGCGAACATCATCAGCTCGACGTCCGTGGGATCGCGGCGCAGCTCGTGATAGCGCGCGACCAGATACTCGATCTCGTCGTCGGAGAGCGCGAGCCCGAGGCGGTTACTCGCCCGGCGCAGCGTGCCCGAGCCATCAGCGCCGAGTGCGACCGTCCCGAGTGGACGTGGTGCGCCGCCCGATGAGATCACCTTCGCGAGCTCCGGCTCGCTCGTGATCACGGTCTCGGTCATTCGATCCGAGAGCGCGCGACCGATCGCCGCGACATCGAGCCCGACACCCTGCAGCGTGTACTCGAGCGCGCGCTCGATCCGCTTCACCACGGCGAGCCCGCAGACCTGCGCGATGTCCGTCGCCTTCGACGACCACGGCGACGTGGTGCCGACCCGCGGCGCGACCCACACCACGGTACGTGACGGTGCGGCGCTCGCCGCTGCCGACGTCATCGAGGCCGGCGGGCTCATCGGCTCGACGTGCGGACCGTAGGTCAGCATCTGCTCGAGCTGCTGGCGCTCGACGGCAGACAGCTCGCGCTCGGCCGCGATCAGGTGCACCCAGCAGGTGTCGATCAGCGCGAGCCCGTCGCAGACGGCCTTCGCCTTCGCGAACATCCGCGCGCGGCGTGCCACGCTGAGCGCGGGCCGACCACGCACGACCTGCATTACTCGGCCCCGATCGCCTGGGCGATCCGCGCGATCGGCTCGCGGGTATCGGGCTGGAACGGGGTGCCGGTCACCAGCTCGAGGCTGCCGATGTAGCGGCGCGCGGCCTCGACGCGAACGTCGTCGGGCAACGCCGGCGGCGGACCGTCGCCGGTGTACTTGGCCTCGTTCGCGAGCCAGCGCCGAACAAACTCTTTATCGAGCGACCGCGGCTCCTCCCCGTTCGCGAGGCGCTCCTCGTAATCGTTCGCGTACCAGTAGCGCGACGAATCCGGCGTGTGGATCTCGTCGATCACGGTGATCTCGCCGGTCTTCGGATCGAGCCCCATCTCGTACTTGGTGTCCGCGAGGATCAGGCCCTGCGCCGCCGCGTGGCGCTGGCCCTCGGCGAACAGCTTCGCCGCGATGCCCGCCGCACGATCGAAGATCGCGGGATCGATCCGCCCCATCGCGAGCAGCTCCTCGCGCGACACGCTGACGTCGTGATCGCCCTTGGCCGCCTTGGTGCTCGGGGTCAGGATCGGCGCCGGCAGCGGCTGGTTCTTCTTCATGCCATCGGGGATCTGGTGACCGCAGAACACGCGATCGCCGTTCTCGTACGCCTTCCAGATCGACGTGCTGGTGACGCCGGTCAGGTACGCGCGCATCACCAGCTCCACCGGCAACGGCTCGCACTCGCGCGCGATCATCACGTTCGGATCCGGCACCCGCAGCATGTGGTTGGGTGCGATGTGCGCGGTCTTGTCGAACCAGAACTTCGCGAGCTGGTTGAGCACCTGCCCCTTCAACGGGATGGTGCCGATCACGACATCGAACGCGCTCAGCCGATCAGTCACGACGATGATGCGCTCGGCGTTCGGCTTGTCGATGTAGCAGTCACGAACCTTGCCGTCGTACCGCTCGACGAGCTTGCCGTTGATCTTGGTCCACGGCGTTGCATCGAGCGTGCACTTCAGCTGGGTCCGCAGGGCCGCATCGAGATCGGTCGTCACAATCCTCCGAGGGCTCGCTCGATGATCACCGGCGTGTGCCGGAGGTGATGATCGAGATCGAAACAGGCGTCGAGTGCCGCGACCGACAGCCGCGACGACAGCTCGGGATCGCTGCCGAGCAGCTCGCGGAACCGTCCGGGCTCGGCACCGACGTGGCCATCGCTCGCGGCCTCGTTGATCGCGGCGAGCGCCGAGCGCTGCACGATCTCGTACGCGCTCTGGCGTGGCAGGCCGGTCTTGACGAGCGCGAGCATGATCGCCTCGGAGAAATACAGTCCGCCGGTGCGATCGAGGTTCGCGCGCATCCGCGATGGATGGATCACGAGCCCCTCGACGAGGGACGTCGCGCGCGCGGTCATGAAGTCCGCGAGGATCGTGGCATCGGGCATCGCGACGCGCTCGACGCTCGAGTGCGAGATATCGCGCTCGTGCCACAGCGCGACATCTTCCATGCCGGCCTGCGCGTACGCCCGCAGCAGCCGCGCGAGCCCGCACAGGTTCTCGCTCAGGATCGGGTTCTTCTTGTGCGGCATCGCGGAGCTGCCCTTCTGCCCCTTGCCGAACCCCTCCTCCGCCTCGCCGACCTCCGTCCGCTGCCAGTGGCGGACACCGAGCGCGATCTGCTCGATCGACGTGCCGAGCAACGCGAGCGCGTTGAACACCTCGGCGTGCCGATCGCGCTGCACGATCTGTGTGGCGACCGTCTCCGCCTTCAGCCCCAGCGTGCCGAGCGCACCGGCCTCGATCGCCGGATCGAGATTGCCGTAGACGCCGACCGCGCCCGCGATCTTGCCGACCGCGATCGTCTCGCGCGCCCGCTTCACTCGCTCCGCTGAACGCGCCAGCTCGGCGTGCCAGCGCGCGAATGTCAGCCCGGCGGTGACCGGCTCGGCATGGATGCCGTGCGAGCGCCCGATCATCGGGGTCCTGGCGTGGTCGCGGGCCTTCTTACGAAGCGCCGCGCCGAGTGCGTCGATCGCGACCAGGATCTTGTCGAGCGCGCGGCCGGTCTGGAGCGCGAGGCAGGTATCGAGGACATCCGAAGACGTCATCCCGAGGTGGAGCCAGCGCGCCGGCTCTCCCGCGAGTTGTTCGACGTGCGTCAGGAACGCGATCACGTCGTGGCGCGTGGTGGCCTCGATCTCGAGGATCCGCTTCGCGTCGAGCTTGCCTGCCGCCACGGCGTGGACCTTGTCGGCCGTGCCCGCAGGCACCGTCCCGGCCTTCTCCATCTCGCGACAGACGGCGAGCTCGATCTCGAGCCAGAGCTCGAATCGATACTTGTCGTCCCACAGGGCTGCGAGCTCCGCGCGGCTGTAACGCTCGATCATGGCGACGCGCGCACCCTACCACGCGACCTGACAGCGTGGCGGTGAATGGCGATGTGCTGGGTGAACCTGGTGATCCGAGATCGCGGCTTGCTCGCGTTGACGAGCGAAGCACCTCGGCTGGCCGGGCCGCGGGACGATCGACGGCTGGATCGACGGCCGGATCTCCCGCTGCTCTCGTTGCGTTAGTGGGCGAGCAGGAAGAAGCCGAGCGCGACCAGGATCCCGACGATCGCGATCGCACCGCCGACGATCAGGTAGTCGCGCGTTCGCCGCTTGCCCGTTTCCTTTGCATCGCGGGGTGGTGCGAGGTTGCCAAGCGGCAGCTGGATCGCCGGCCCCGAGACCTCTGACAGTGCGCGCAGCTTGACCGCACGCGTATGCACCTCGAGCGCCACGCGATCCCGCGGCGCTCCGGGCGTCTTCATCGAGATCACGCGGATCGCCTGCTGCGCCTCGGGCGCCCGTTCGGGACCGGGCCTGGTGTCCTTCTTCGGGCGCTTCGGGCGCTTCGGGCGCGTGTCCTCGTAGATCGACGTCTCCTCGTCGTCGATCGATCCGGACGGTCGTCGGCGCGGGCTCATCAGACGATCTTACCCTAGCGGCCGGTCGACCCGAATCCGCCGGTCCCCCGTGCGGTCTCGGAGAGCGCCGACACCTCGACGACCTCGGCCTGCGCGACTGGCGCGATCACCATCTGGGCGATCCGTTCGCCGGACGTGATGAGGAAAGGCTCATGTCCGTGGTTGATCACGATCACCTGCAGTTGGCCTCTGAAATCAGAATCGACGACTCCGGGTGAGTTCACGAGCGTGATGCCGTGCTTGATCGCGAGCCCCGAGCGCGGTCGAACCGAACCCTCGAAGCCCGGCGGGATCGCGACGGCGAGGCCGATGTCGATCAGGCGGCGCTCGCCCGGTGCGAGGGTGATGGGTGCGTCGATCGCGGCTGCCAGGTCGAGACCGGCGGCACCGGCGGTCATGTACTTGGGGACGACCGCATCGGGTCGCAGCTTCTTGAACTCGACGCGCGGATTCATCGAGGCATGGTACGACGAGATGTGGCGGTCGACATCGGGCTGTGGCGCAGCGCGCGCGGGGATACCCATCCACACACCGGCATCATCGTCGACTGGGATTACTGGCCGCAGGCCACGCACCTGGTGTGGGAAGCACCAGCCCTGATCGCGTGCGTGAGCGGCTCGGGCGGCGGGAGTCAGCAGGCGGTGTTCAAGCGTGACCTCGATCCGATCCTCGCGGGTGCGCTCGAGCGCTGGCAACGGGCACAGCTGGGATCGCCGACGAGCGCCCTCGATCGGTTCTTCGCGGAGGTCCAGGCCGGGTTCGATGCGCTCGTCGAGGCGTGGGCGGATGAATATCAGGCGACCGGCGTGGCGGTGCTGGTGCGCGACGACGGCGCCGCGATCGGCAACGTTGGCATCGATCGTGTTTATCGTTGGCGCGACGGCCGCCTCGAGCAGCTCACCGTCGATGATTCGCTCGCGAAGAAGGCCGCCCCCGCGCAGGTCCCCGAGTGGTTTCGGCACACGTCGGCGGCCGCGCTTCGCAAGGCGTCACCGAAGCGCGAGGGCTTCAATCGCTGGAACGTCCAGCGGCTCGACGCGAAGCCCGGCGATCTCCTGGTCCTCGCCGCAGGGGTGCACGACGTCACGACGTCGTATTTTGCCGGTGCACTCGAGCAGATCTTCGAGGCCGGCCAGATCGCTGGCGCCCAGGACATCGCCTCGCGGCTCGGCGATACGATGACCCGGTTCGCGGCGGTCAGTCCGCGCGGCGAGCGCACCGAGTGGAAGATCCACTCGCGGCTCTCGCTCGCAGTCGTCTGGGTCGACGACTAGATGGGCTCAGCTGAAACTTCGGGCCGGCGATTGCCGGTCGCCGTCAAGGTCCACGACGTCGACGACGTCGACGACGTCGACGACGGCGCGTCGGCCGATCCCATCTAGATGATGTAGTTGTGAATGTCCTCGGGGCCGGGATTCGCGTCGAGGGCTTCACGGCGCGACAGGCGGATCTTGCCGTCGCGATCGACCTTGATGCACTTCACGATCACTTCGTCGCCCTCTTTGAGGACGTCCTCGACGGAGCGGATGCGCTCCTTGGAGACTTCGGAGATGTGAAGCAGACCGTCGGTGCCGGGGATGATCTCCACGAACGCGCCGATCTCGACGATCTTCTTGACGATGCCGTTATAGAACTGGCCGACCTCGGGCTCCATCGTGAGACCGGAGATCAGGGCCTGCGCCTGCTCGATCGCCTTGGAGCTCGCCGACGCGATCGACACCGTACCGTTGTCGGCGATGTCGATGTGCGCACCGGTCTGCTCCTGGATCGCGCGGATCGTCTTGCCACCGGGTCCGATGATGTCGCGGACCTTGTCCGGCTTGACCTGCACCGTGACGATGCGCGGTGCGTACACCGAGACCTCGTCGCGCGGCCCGCTCATCGCGGCGTCCATCTTGTCGAGGATGTGGTAGCGACCACGCTTGGCCTGCTCGAGCGCCTCCTCGAGGATCTTGCGGGTCAGGCCGTCGACCTTGATATCCATCTGCAGCGCGCAAATGCCGCGGCGGGTGCCGGTGACCTTGAAGTCCATGTCACCGAGGTGATCTTCATCGCCGAGGATGTCGGAGAGGATCATGTAGTCGTCCCCTTCCTTCATCAGCCCCATCGCGATGCCCGCGACCGGCGCCTTGGTGGGAACGCCAGCGTCCATCAACGCGAGCGAGCCGCCACACACCGACGCCATCGACGACGAGCCGTTCGACTCGAGGATGTCGGAGACGACGCGGATCGTGTACGGGAAGTCTTCATAGATCGGGACGATCGACTCGACCGAGCGCTCGGCGAGGAAGCCGTGACCGACCTCGCGACGCGACTGACCGCGGAGCGGCTTGGTCTCACCCGTCGAGAACGGCGGGAAGTTGTAGTCCATGTAGAACGTCTTCTTGCGGTCACCGAGCAGCGTGTCGAGCTTCTTCTCGTCGTACTTGGTGCCGAGCGTCACCGAGGCGAGTGCCTGGGTCTCGCCGCGCTGGAACAGCGCCGAACCGTGCGCGCGGGGCAGCACGCCGGTCTCGATCATGATCGCCCGGATCTCGTCGTTCGAGCGACCGTCGATCCGCTTCTTGGTCGACAGCGTGGTGCCACGCGCGACCTTCTTCTGGATCTTGCCGAAGGCCGCGTCGACGTCCTTGTTCTTGCCTGCCCACGGCTGACCTTCGGCGGTCAACGCATTGCGGGTGTCGAGATGAACCGCACCGAGTGCCTCGCGGCGGGCCTTCTTGTCGCGGGTCTGGTACGCGGTCGACAGGCGATCGGAGGCGAGCTCCTTGACGCGAGCCAGGAGCGCGTCGTCGATCACGGGGGCCGTGAACGGGCGCTTGTCCTTGCCGTTGACGCCACGCAGACGCTCCTGCATCTCGATCAGCGGCTGGACCGCGGCGTGACCGAACAGCAGCGCGTCGATCACGACGTCCTCCTGCAGCTCGGACATCTCCCCCTCGACCATCATGATCGCGTCGCGCGAGGCGGCGACGATGATGTCCATGTCGGACTTCTCGCGCTCCGCAAATGTCGGGTTGGCGACGAACTCACCGTCGATGCGACCGACGCGGACGCCGGCGATCGGACCGCCGAACTGGAGGTCGGAGAGCACCAGCGCGGCCGACGCACCGGTCATCGCGAGGACGTCCGTGGGGTTCTCCTTGTCGAAGGAGACGACGCTGGCGATGATCTGCGTGTCGATGAACCAGCCCTTGGGGAACAGCGGGCGGAGCGGGCGATCCATCAGGCGACAGATCAGGATCTCCTCGTTGGTCGTCCGACCTTCACGACGGAAGAAGCTGCCGGGGATCTTGCCCGACGAGTAGAAGTTCTCGCGGTACTCGCAGGTCAGCGGCATGAAGTCGATGTCGCGCGGCAGCTGCGAACCGGTGGCGGTGACGAGGACCATGCTGTCCCCGCAACGAATGACGACCGAGCCAGAGGCCTGCTTGGCCCACTTACCGGTCTCGATGCTGATCTCTTTGCCGCCAACGATGGCGGTCTCACGAACATACGGCATACGTGTCCTTTCGAAGCACGTCGCCGTTTCGGGGGGGAACCCGGGCTGAACCCTCAGTCCAATCACTCACCCAAAAGTAAAAGAGGGTGAGTGCCTCGACAGAACGATCAAACCTGGTGTCTCTTCGGATCGACGACGCTTGGTGATTGGTTTTCGTCGCGGTTATTGCACAGCCCGCGCGTGTTGCCAACCCGGCCGACGTGTCTGACTAGCGGGCCGATCCGCGCTGGTCTTCGAGCAAATCCTGGCGCTTACCGTCCAGCTGACGACGCTCATCCGCGGTGATGTTCCCGCAGTCGAGCTCGAGGTCGCCGGTGATCGGACCACAGGTGAACCACAGCTTGCCGCGCCAGTACGACGAGCCGTCGCCCGGCATGCGCACGCCCCCGCCCCAGCTCCGATCGAGCTTGGAGCAGGCGAGATGAGCACCGCGACCCGCCGAAGCAGTCGGGTTCCAGTACAGCTGCTGGTCCTCGAACCGCAGCTTACCCATGCTGGTGACCAGCTCGACAAACGGATGCACCGAGTGCCCGGGCTTGCACGCCCCGAGCGTCGTCGGCTTGCCATCGACGGAGAGCGAACCCTTGACGACGTCGGTCGCAGACGCGGTCCCGGTGATCTCGACGACGACGGGCTCTTCGGACTTGCCGCCGCACGCGCCAATCAACGGCAGCGGCAGCAGCAGCAGGGCTCGCACTAGCGGCGCAGGCCGAGCGTCTCGATCAGTTTTTTGTAGCGGTCGAGGCTGACGCGCTTCAGATAGTCGAGGAGCGCGCGGCGCTGACCGACCATGAGGAGGAGACCACGACGAGAGTGGTGATCTTTCGGGTTGTTCTTGAGGTGCTCGGTCAGGTGCGTGACGCGCTCGGTCAGCAACGCGACCTGCACTTCGGGGGACCCGGTGTCGCCTTCGTGCTGCGCGAACTTCTTGATCGTCTCGGCTTTGCGAACGGGGGAAATCGAGGTCGTCATCTGTAACTCCAGGCGCCAACGGTTCAGCGAGATACCGATTCCGTGGTCGGGCGCAGATTGGACAATTCGGGGTCTCCCGTCAAGACGTGGCGTGCGCTGGAAATACCCGGTCGTAGCGGGTCTTTTCGCCGTCGCCGTGGGCGATCGCGATCAGCAGCCCGGCCTCGTCAAGAATCTGGAATGGTTCAGGGTTCCCGCCGAGGTCGGCGAGTGGAAGCTGGAAGCCGTCGCGGATCGGCTTGACCTGAGCGGGGTTCGCGACGACCCGCGGGAGGGCGAGGAGTCGTCCGAGCGGAATCAAGCGGGCCCCGATGTCCGCAATCGCAAGATCGTCGATCGTCAGCGCCTGGTCGATCGAGAACTGACCGCTGCGCGTCCGGCGGAGCTCGGCGAGGTGCGCGCCGCAGCCGAGCTCGTCGCCGAGGTCCGCGATCAGGCTGCGGATGTACGTGCCCTTGCTGCACGCGACGACGATCCGGAACCGCGGGCCATCGAGCTCGAGCAGCGTCAGCTCGTCGAGCCGGATCCGGCGCGGGGCACGCTCGATCTCCTCGCCGTTGCGCGCGCGGTGATACATGCGCACGCCGTCCTGCTTGATCGCCGAGTACATCGGCGGAATCTGATCCTGCTCGCCGAGCCTCCGCGCGAGCGCTTCGCGGAGCCGTGATTCGTCGACGTCGACCGGCTTGATCGCGGTGACCACGCCGGTGCGATCGAGCGTATCGGTGGTCGCGCCGAGGACACCGGTCGCCTCGTAGGCCTTGTCGTCGGCGAGCAGGTACTGCGCGATCTTGGTGCCGGCGTTGAGGCACACCACGAGCACGCCCGTGGCGAGGGGGTCGAGCGTACCGCCGTGTCCTGCGCGCTCGCAGTGCAGCGTCTTCTTGACCTTGTTGACGATGCTCGCCGACGACCGTCCGGTCGGCTTGTCGATCACGAGCACGCCATTCATCGACGCGCCTTTTACAACGAATCGATCCACGCCGTGATCGCCGCGACACCATCCGGGTCCGGAACCTCGACCATGATCTTCGGCATCCGGCGGATCCCGGTGGTCTTCATGCGCTGGAGCAGGCCCGAGTTGTCCGGGTCGTTGGGCAAGATGAGGTCGGGGTAGCTGACGCCGTCGATGGTCAGCGACTGATCGGGGCAGCCGTTGTCGATCCGACCGTCGGCGTCGTTGTCGATACCGTCTCCGCAGACGTCGCCCGTCGACCGGACCGCGCTCTTGAACGCCGGCGTCGCCGGGACCGTGGCGAGCTTGGTGGTCTCGAGCAGCAGCTCGAGATCGACGGTGTCGTGGGTCGGCGACGTCGGGTTGTGGCAGTGGCCGCAGTTGGCGTGGAAGTACCCGAGCGCGGTCTTGTCGACGTCAGTCCCGGGCAGCGGGAAGCGCGCCCCGGCGGTGCCGGTCGGCGTAGTGGTCAGCTTGCCGTCGGCGATCAAGCTCTCGAGGTTCACCGTCCCCACCGCACCATCGAGCTGGATCGCCTGGAAGCCGAGCACACGACCAGGCGTCAGGCTCTCGTGGCAGTCCTTGCACTGCGCCCGCGACGGGATGTCGTGGGTGGTACCGTTCTGATCGGTCGGCCCGTTGGTGACCGCGACCGTCGAGTCCTGCGTCCCGTTCCAGACGTACGAGACGTAGAACCACGAATTCACGGCGAGGTCGTCGTCGAGCAGCTTGGTCTCGAACCGGGTCTCGACCCGGACGCCGCCCTGCGAAAACTCCTTCCAGAACTTGGTGCCGACCGGGAACACCCAGCGATCCATGTTCGTGGTGTCGATCTGGGTGCCGGCGGGCAGCTGCATCCAGCGCCGCTTGGTGGCGCCGTCGTCGTAGAGCGTGAACCGCGGCTCGTACTCGACGATGTCCGCGTTGATCGTCTGACAACCCGGGTCGTCGCACAGACCGGTGCCCTGGAGCTCGGCGAGCGGGTTGGCGTCGGGCGGCGCGTCAACGTCGACCGTGTCGACCGGCGGCGGAGCGTCCGCGGGCGGCGGTATCGTGCCGTTGTCACCGCAGCCACCGGAGACGAAGACAACGACGCAGCTCAGGAGAGTCGAGCACCACCCGTTCATGCCGGCGATAATACCTCACTCCGCCTCGATCACTCCTGTGACGGATCGCGCTCCGGCGAGGGCACCCGGGCGACCGGTCGCTCGCCGGTCTGATCGCGCGTGGCCTCGTTGCGCGCGACCGGCGCGATCGGGCGCGACTTGTTGAACGCGGCGTCGAGCGCGCGCACGACCTTTTCTTTGGTGACCACGACATCGGCGTTGATATGACAGCCGCCCGCACCGGGATGGCCGCCACCGCCGAGGGTCATACAGACTTTCCCGACGTCGACCCGATCGCTCCGCGACCGCATCGACACCCGTACGCCGCCACCCTTTGCCGCGGTCAGCAGGACGCCGACCTGCGCGCCGTCCGCGTTGCGCCCCCAGTTGACCATGCCCTCGATGTCTTCCCACGACGCGCGCGCGCCCTCGACCATCTCGGTGGTCACGGTCAGCAAGCCGACGCGCCCCGCGCAGTGCAGCTCGAGTGTGGACAGCACCGAGCCGAGCAATCGCAGCTTGTTGGGGCTCGGACGTTCGTCGAGCGACGCGGCGACATGCGCCGGCACGACGCCGGCGGCGATCAGCCGCGAGCCGACGTGCAGCGCCTCGGCATTGGTGTTGGCGTGGCGGAAGCCGCCGGTGTCGCTGATCACCGAGACGTAGAGCGGCACCGCGGCCTCGGCGGTGACCGTCCAGCCGAGGCGCTCCGCGATCCGGTGAACGAGCACACCGACCGCCGATGCAGCGGCGTCCCACACCGCGATATCACCGAACGGGTGGCCGCTCGCGTGGTGATCGAGCGTGATCAACGTGCCGCATACCTCGGGCGGCGGCAGCGTGTCGCCAAGGAGCGAGATATCGGCGCAGTCGACGACGATCGTGCAATCGAAGCGCTCGTCGAACGGGATCATATGGACGACGGTATTCGCGAGCGGCAGCCACTTGTAGCGGCGCGCGATCGGATCGGCCGAGTAGATCACCGCGGTCTTGCCGAGGGCGCGGAGCATCGACGCGAGCCCGCACATCGAGCCGGTGCCATCCCCGTCGGGGCGGCGGTGACTGGTGAGCAGGATCCGGTTCGAATCGCGCAGCTTGTCGCACGCGAGGCCGAGCGCCTCGTCGACGGTCACGGCTTCGGCTCCGGATCGCTCCCCGGCGTGCGGCCTGCGGCGAGTGCCTTCTCTTCGTCCTCGCGGACGATCGAGGCGAGCTTCTGGCTGACGTCGATCGAGATGTCGTGGTGGAAGCGAAGCTCGGGCGCGTGTTGCAGCGAGAGCTTGCGCCCGACCGGACCGCGCAGAAAGCCGGCGGCCTTGGTGAGCCCGGCGATCACGCCATCGGCCGTGTGATCGTCGCCGATCACCGAGATGTAGACGTTGGCGACCGCGAGATCGACGTTGAGCTCGACCTTGGCCACGGTGATCAACGTGGCCGCCTTGACGCGCGGATCACGCACCTCGGTCGAGATCAGCTCGGTGAGCACATCGCGCAACGCATGCTCGACGCGTGACTTGCGTTGACTCACGAGAATGACTCCACCGCTGCACCCTAACATACGCTGCGCTGGCGGGCTCGGGGACTTCCCGACGCGACCAGCGGTTACTCCTCGTCGCGCCAGGCCTCGGGCACCCAGTCGTCGGTCGGCTTGTCCGCGGCCCCCCCGCGCTCGAGATCGATCTCCGTCACGGGCGTCGACACCGCCTCGAACGTCTGCGCAGCCTTCGCGATCGCGACCACGCACCCGTTCGATGCGGCCTGGACGACGCGAACGACCTGATCGAGGAGCTCGAGCGCCTTGGTCCGATCGGCGCTGGTCACCGCACAGCCGAGCTCGGCACGCTGGCGATCGTCGAGCGATCCCACCTCGTTCACCACCACCCCGACGCGCTCGCGCACCCGGTCCTTGACCCGGCGGACCACCATCCGCTTGTCCTTCAGACTCGTGCTGTGCGCGACCACTAGCGTGAGCTTCGCGATCCCGACGTACATGACGGCACCGTACGGGATCGACGGCGACGGCGCCACGGGATCGGATCCGGAGGCGGCCTCGGCTCCACCGTCGCGACGACGAACCTCCCGGTCAGCTCACGCAACCTCACGACCTTCGGGGTCGGCCTAGAAGCTCCCCGAGAGCCCGACGCGCAGCTGCGCGCGACCCGTCGGGTGCGATCGTCGGTGCCACAATCGGCAGCATCCGCGTCGCGTGCGCGAAGTTGGACTCGCGCGCCGAGAACCCGAGAGGATCCACAGGAGCTCCGTCTGGTGATCGCCGCCGACCACCTGGTCGCCCCACACCATCGCCGCAACCAGCGGCGGCAGGAGCGTCACCGAGAGCGATAACGCCATCGCGGTGCCCGGGCTCTTCGGTCCTCGCTCTGGATCCGCGACGATGAACAGCGGCTGGGGCGGAGACACCGGCGCGTAACTCGACGGTGGTGCGAGCACAGGCGCAGGATACTTGTCGGCAACTGCTGGCGACGCCGCGACGACGAGCGCGAGCAGGACGAAACGGCGGATCATGCGAAGCTCACGTAGGAACTGCGCGCCCTCGGCCAGCTGCGCGCGCGTCGGCAACAACCGCGCCAGGGAAACACGACCGACGTCCACGTCCACGTCGCCGTCGTTGTTGAGGTCCACGTCGACATCAACAGCATCAACGCCGGCGCTGGCTCCAGGCACAGATCGCCGCTTCGGCCGATCACATCTAGAGCTGCGCGGCCTCTTCGATGACCTCGTAGGCCTCGATGACGTCGCCCTGCTTGAGCTCGTTGTAGCCGGCAATCATGACGCCGCACTCGAAGCCGTGCTGGACCTCGGAGACGTCGTCCTTGAAGCGGCGGAGCGAGCCGATCTTGCCCTCGTAGATCTGGACCGCCTCGCGAACGATGCGGAGGTGGGCCTTCCGGTTGATCTTGCCGGTCATCACCATGCAGCCCGCGATCATTCCGACCTTGGGGATCGAGAACGTCTCGCGAACCTGCAGCTGCCCCATCGCGATCTCGCGCTTGATCGGCGCGAGCAGGCCGGCCATCGCGGCCTTCACCTCATCGAGAGCGTCATAGATGATGTCGTAGAGCCGGATCTCGACATCCTCCTGCTCGGCGAGCTTCTGGCTCTTGCCGGCGGGACGGACGTGGAAGCCGAGCACGATCGCACCACCCGCCTTCGCGAGATTGACGTCGGACTCGGTGACACCACCGACGGCGGCCGCGATCACGTTGACCTTCACCTTCTCGGTCGACAGCTTGATGAGTGCGGCCTTGAGCGCCTCCGCCGAGCCCTGCACGTCGGCCTTGAGGACGATCTTGAGCTCCTTCGATGCGTTGACGGAGTTGCGCTCCATCATGCCTTCGAGCGAGATCCGGGTCTTCGAGCCGAGGTCGCGCTTGCGCTCCGCCTGACGGCGGTACTCAACGACCTGCTTCGCGACCTTGTCGTCCTCGGCCGCGTTCACCTGATCGCCGGCATCGGGGACACCGTCGAGACCGAGCACCTCGATCGGCGTGGACGGCCCAGCCTCTTCGAGGTTGTTGCCACGATCGTCGAGCATCGCGCGGACCTTGCCGAACGTGCGACCAGCGACCAGGATGTCACCGACCTTCAGCGTGCCTTCCTGAATCAGGATGGTCGCCATCGGACCGCGGTTGCGATCGAGGCGCGCCTCGATCACGACGCCGTTCGCCGGCTTGTCGGGATTGGCGCGGAGCTCGAGCACGTCACCAGAGACCGAGATCTGCTCGAGCAGGCCGTCGATGTTCTGGTTCTTGAGCGCGGACACGTTCACGTAGATCGTGTCGCCACCCCACTCTTCCGGGATCAGACCATGATCAGCAAGCTGCTGACGAACACGATCCGGAGCCGCATCAGGCAAGTCACACTTGTTGACCGCGACGATGATCGTGACCTTCGCATCCTTGGCATGCGACAGCGCCTCGACCGTCTGCGGCATCACGCCGTCGTTCGCGGCGACGACCAGCACGACGATGTCGGTGGCCTGCGCGCCACGAGCACGCATCTCGGTGAACGCCTCGTGACCGGGCGTATCGAGAAACACGATGTCGCGGTTCTCGTCGTTGACCTTGGCCGTCACCTTGTAAGCGGCGACGTGCTGGGTGATGCCACCCGCCTCGCCGGCTGCGACGCGGCTCTTGCGGATCGCATCGAGCAGCGAGGTCTTGCCATGGTCGACGTGCCCCATGACGGTGACGACCGGCGCACGGGTCTCGAGCTTCTCGGGCTCGTCGCTCTTGTGCGTGAACATGTCGTCCTCTTTGAAGGCGACGTTCTGCACTTCATAAGCGAACTCACCCGCGAGGAGCTGCGCGGTGTCGAAGTCGATCGAGGCGTTGATGTTGACGCCCGTCATGCCCATGCCCCACAGCTTCTTGAGCACGTCCGGCGCTTTCACACCCATGCCCTTCGCCAGGTCGGCGACGCTGATCGAGTCTTCGATCCGGATGACGCGCTTGTGCTCGGCGGGCGTCGTCAGTGTGGTCGACTTGCCCTTCTTGCCGAGCGGCAGCTTCTTGCGACCGAAGTCGTTGCCCATCCCCGGGCGGCCACCCGGACCACGCGGACCGCCGCGCTGCTGCTGCTGCGCGAACCGACCACGGATCGGGTTGACCGGCTGCGGGCCGGGAGCCGGACGACCGCCCATTGGCGTGCGCTCGGTGATCTTGATGCGCGGGGGCAGCGCGATCACGCTGCCAACGGCGGGACGCGACGGATCGCGCGTCGGCGATGCCGGCGGCGCCTCGGTCTCTACCAGTGCTTCGGCGATCGGCGGTGCCTCGGTGACCGGGCGATCGGCCGTGCGAGCACGCGCCCGCTCCAGCTCCATCTCGAACCGGCTCCGCGCTCCACCCGCCACCTCTTCCACCGTCCGCGGACCACGGGTCACGATCACTTCAGGCCCCTGACTCGACGCCGGCCGGCTTTGCACACGTACCGGTAGAGGCGTGGACTGTCGCGGCTCGATCGAAGGAGACGAGTTGCGCGACGCGACGACCGGCGCCGGGCGCGGCTCTTCACGACGCATCACCTGGGGTGCATTAAGGATCACGCGCGCCTTGGCAGCAGGCGCGGGCTCCGCAACGGCGGGCGCAACCGGCTGCTCGACGGGCGGCGCCGTGACAGCCACCGGCTCGATCGGAGTCGGCTTCTGCTCGGGCTCGGGCTCGGGCTCGGGCACCGGCACCGTCACCGGCTTTGCGGCAACAGGAGGCTCACGCCGGGGCTCGGGCTCACGCACCGGCACTGGCACCGGCTCCGCCTCCGGCTTGGCCGCGATCGGCTTCGGCTCCGGATCCGGCATCGGCTCGGGCTTCGCTGCAACGATCGGTTCGCGCTCGGGCTCGCGCACCGGCTCGGGCTTCACCGCGACCGGCTCGGGCCTCGGTGCCTCTTCTTCGACGCGACGGCGAACCATCGGCGGAGGTGTGCTTGGACGAGTGTCCGCGTGGAGCGGTGCGGCCTCGGGACCGGAACCGTCCGCGACACGGCGACGAATCACAGGTGCCGGCGCAGCAGCGACCGACGCAGGACCCTCGTCGGCCTTGTCGGCATTCGAGCGGCGACGCAGCACCGTGCCCGACGACAACTTCTGCGTCTGTGCGGGAGCCGCGACGGACGCCTTCTCTTTCTCGAGCGAACGCTTGATGCGTGCGACGTCATCAGCGTCGAGCGACGACATGTGATTGTTCACCTCGAGGCCCAACGCTCGGATCTTCGTGATCAGGTCCTTGTTCGGAATCCCGATCTCTTTTGCAATCTCGTAGACGCGCATGCTTGTGATTTCGTGTCCTCTAGCAGTGATCCGAGGAGGTAGTTTCTACAGCCTTTGCAGTGGCAAGGCCAGGGGTCAGATGGTCGGGCTTCTGGTCAGGATCCCCGTCTAACCGGGTGATCTCCGCCGAATTGTCTCCGGGTCGTGACATCTCGGAGACGATCCGTTTCACGTCGTCGGGAGTCACTGATCTTCGCAGGCTTCGAGCAAGCCCGGACGCGGTGACGCAAGCCGCGACCGCGTGGACATATGCCCCACGGCCCGGCATCCGTCGCTTGGCATCGACCTTCAGTCGAGAGCCATCGAACGCAACGCGCACGAGCTCGCGCTGCGGGAGAACCTTGCGGCATCCCGTGCACGTGCGCTGTGGCGTCCGGACCGGCTGGTCGCCCGCCGAAATGATCGCGGTCGTCAGGACGAAGCCTCCGAGAGCCAGCTGATCGCACGCTGGCGGAGCCGCGCGAGATCCCCCATGTCGATGCCCGTCGTCGTGGCGACGTGCTCGATCGGGGTGCGGATCAGATCCTCGGGGGAGTGGATGTTCGCCGTCGCGAGCACAACGAGCACGTCCTCGTCGACACCGTCGAGCTCCATCAGCTGCTGACCACCCGACATCGTGGTGCGGCGCTCGGCTTCCTTCTTCGCCGCCTCGCGACGGCGACCGCCGCCGGCGATGTAGGCCTGCGCCGACTCGATGATCTTGCGCGCACCCTCGACGCCGCCGATTCCTGGCAGCCCCGCGAGCTCATCGATCGCGGCCCGCGCCAGCTCGTTGACCGAGCGCCAGCCGAGCTTGAACAGGTTCTCTGCGATCACGGCGTCGAAGTCGGCGGCGATCGCAGCGGCGATCGCTTCCTTCGCGCGACGCTCGAGCTCGTAGATCTTGGACTCCGAGTGGATGTCGATGCGCCAGCCGGTGAGCTGCGATGCGAGCCGGACGTTCTGGCCCTTCTTGCCGATCGCGAGCGAGAGCTTGTCGTCGGGGACGATCAACTCCATGCGGTGACCTTCGGCATCGATGATCACGCGCTTCACCTCGGCGGGTGCGATCGCGTTGCACACGAAACGCGCCGGGTCGTCGTCGTACGGGACGATATCGATCTTCTCGCCGCGGAGCTCCTGCACGACGGCCTGCACGCGGCTGCCCTTCATGCCGACGCATGCGCCGACGGGATCGACATCGCGATCACGCGACGACACGGCGATCTTCGCGCGGGCACCCGGCTCGCGGGCGCTCGACTCGATCCGGACGATCTTCTCGAAGATCTCCGGGACTTCCTGCTCGAACAGCTTCTCGAGCAAGCCCTTGTGCGTGCGCGACAGGATGACCTGCGGGCCCCGCGCGTTGCGATCGATATCGAGGCAGTACGCCTTGATCGAATCACCGACGCGGTAGCTCTCGCGCGGTACCTGCTCGCGCATCGGCAGCACCGCCTCGGCCTTGCCGACATCGACGACCAGGGCACCGCGCTCGAACCGGCGGACGATGCCACTGATGATCTCGCCCTTGCGATCCTTGAACTCGTTGAACACGTTGTCGCGCTCGGCCTCGCGAACACGCTGATAGATGACCTGCTTCGCCGTCTGCGCGGCGATCCGGCCGAATTTCTTCGACGCGTTCTTGAGGTCGATCAACAGGCCGAACTTCTCGTCCTGCTCCTTGGCGCGGTCGTCATCCTCGGCGCGATAGAACACCTGGAACAGCAGCTCGTCCCCGAGCTCGGCCTCGAGACCGGCCACGCGGGCCTGCTCGACGGTGATCTCGCGGCCCTCGATCGCGTCGTCCTCCTCGACGACATTGACGATCAGGAACAGGTCGACACCACCATTCTCGTTATTGAACTTCGCCTCCATCTCGCGGTTCATCCCGAACGTCCGCTTCGCGGCCGTCAGGATGGCTTGCTCGAGGGCGCTGATGAGGACGGTCTTGTCGATGTTCTTGTCCCGGCCAACTTGCTCCAGGACCATGTCCAGCTTTGCTTCCATTGGAAGTCTCTTCCTTGTTCTTCAGTTTTTCAGTCGCGACCCGGTTCAGGGCTTTTGGGATTCTTGGGTTTCTTCGACGGCCGATGGCCCGGCTTGGCCGGCTTCGGCTGCTTCGTGCCGACACCACTCTTGCCCGCCATCACCGCATCCCAATCAGGGACCAGCTTCGCGGACTCGACATCATCGATCGGCAGCTCGAACAGCTGACCATCGACCTGGATCTTGAGCTTGTCGCCGTTGACGCCTTGCAGGACGCCGCGGAAGTTCTTGCGCTCCGCGCCGTTCGGCACCGGCATCCCGCGCTCGAGCTGAACCTTCGCATCGCTGCCGGCGAAGTGCGCGAAATGTGCCGCGGTGCGGAGCGGCCGGTCGATGCCTGGCGACGACACCTCGAGGCTGTACGCCTGCGTGATCGGGTCATCGACGTCGAGGACGGCCGACAGCTCGCGTGACAGATTCTCGCAATCCGCGAGGTCGACGCGATCCTCCGGGACCTCGCCCGGGTCGGTCCCCTCCGCGAGCGGGAGATCGATGAACACGCGCAACACCCAGCCGCCCTGGTCGGGCATGAACCGGACGTCGACGAGCTCGTACCCTGCCGACTGGCAGACGGGCTCGATGATCGAGATCAGCTTTTGTTGTTGGGCGCGGGACATCGGGGAAAGGCGAAGAAAAACGGCGAAAAAAAAGGTGGCCGAGTGGCCACCTCACCGCAGTGCGATTGAAGCTGCGGGATGGGTACCACCGCCCGTTTTGCAGAGCAAGCTGGAAGGCGCACTCCGGCGTACAGGATCGGCGTGGTAGGTACGCGAGATGACCTGGGAGCTTCGAGTGGCTGCCGTCCAGCTGCGTTCGACCGCGGATCTCGCCACGAACCTCGCCACCTGTCGCGAGCTTGGCGAGCGGGCCGCCGACGACAGCGCACGGCTGATCGTGCTCCCCGAGTGCTTCCCGTTCGTCGGCAATGGCGAGCGGGAGAAGCTCGCGATCGCGGAGGATCTCGACCACGGCGGCCCGATCCTCGGGATGTTGCGTGACCTCGCGACCCGGCGAGGCACCTGGGTGATCGGTGGCGGCATGCCCGAGGTCGTCCCCGGCGACCCGGACCGCGCCTACAACACGGCCGTGGTGATCGCTCCGGATGGCTCGCTCGCCGCGCGCTACCGCAAGATCCATTTGTTCGACGTCGACATCCCCGGCACGACGCTCAAGGAATCGGCGGCGACCTGCGCCGGCGATCGCCGGGTCACGGTCGAGATCGACGGCGCGAAGATCGGACTCTCCATCTGCTACGACGTTCGCTTCCCGGAGCTCTATCGCGCGCTGGTCAAGCAGGACGGCGCCGAGGTGCTGCTCGTGCCCGCCGCATTCACCGCACATACCGGCGCCGCGCACTGGCACTTGTTGCTGCGCGCTCGCGCGGTCGAGGACCAAGCGTACGTCGTTGCGGCAGCGCAGTGGGGCCAGCACAACGCGAAGCGCGCGAGCTACGGCCACTCGCTCGTGATCGATCCGTGGGGCACCGTGATCGGCGAGCAGCCCGAGGGCGATGGCGTCGTGATCGCGACGCTCGACGGCGCGACGGTCGAGAAGCGGCGCACGCAGATGCCTTGCCTCTCGCACGCGGTGCTGTGGAAATAGTCAGCGACCGGAACCGGTAGCGCCCGAGCCTGCGGAGTTCGAGCCCGCCGCGTTCGAGCCCGCCGCGTTCGAGCCTGCGGCGTTCGAGCCTGCGGCGTTCGAGCTCGTGGCGTTCGAGCTCGCGGCGTTCGAGCCCGCGGCGTTCGAGCCCGCTCCGATCGAGGCCGGGGTCGTGCCCGCTGCGTTCGAGCCCAGGTTCGGGTCCGTCGCGTTCGTGCCGCCGCCCTGCCCGTTACGCAACTTCGCGCGCTCGACGATGGCCTTCCACTCATCCTCGGTCAGGTCACCGCGAAGGGTCTCGAACTGCGTGGCGCCCGAGCCATCGACGTTGCCGGGCTTCGGCATCTTCTGCTGATCCGCGGGTGAGCCTTCATCGAAGCTGGTCACGAAGCCCGAGACCGCGTTCGCGCACGGCCGCTGGATCACGACCAGCATCACCAGGAACGAGGCGGTGAGCACGATCTTGAAGAAGTGCCCCTTCGACATCTTGAAGCCGCTGCCGCGCGGCAGCTTGGGAGCAATGTCGCCGACGTCAGCGACGCCTACCCTGCGCATCCGAGCACGTGCGACGCGGTCCTCGGCCGCGCTATGGCCCGGAGGCTCGGGATCGCTCACCACACGGAGATACCTCACGACTGCCGCGGTTGCTACGTGCCAGATGCGGCCCCCCGCGAAACCATGCTCGCCCGGCCAGTTGACGCTTGGCGCCGCGAAATCGCTGATCACAGGCCAGATTGCGACGCCTCGCGGAACAGCTGTTCTCACGGCACCGCGCCTCGGCCCGCCTCGCGCGTGTCACGCTCGCCGGCGGACCCAGCACGACCATCGCATCGGTCGCGAGTGGCGATCACCGACCCAACATCCTCGACCCCACGAGAATGGAGGCGCGAGCGGGCATCGCCGCCTCGCAGGTGGCTTCACACGCCGCCATCCCGCACCTGGTCGAGGGCTCCGTGCTCGGAATGCGGTCGGGTGCCAATCAAGCGCCGGTACCGCGTTCGCGACCCCGAACATGGTCGAGGTCGATGATGACGACGTGATGATCCCGACTGTCCGGTAAACCGGACAAATCCGAGAGATCTCGAGGGGATCTCTCGCACCGGAATGTCAGACCCTCCGCGTAGCTTCGTCGCGTGAACCTGCGACTCCGTCCCACCGACGACCATCTGGTCCGCCGCCTCTCTGACTCGCTGCGCGTGCGAGCCGCCACGGCGCGCTGTCTCGTCGGGCGCGGTGTCACCGACCCATCGGCGGCGCAGGGCTTCATCGATCCGCGGCTCGCGGCACTCCGTCCACCCGCAGGGCTCGCCGGCATGAAGCTCGCGGTCGATCGGATCGCGAATGCCGTCGTGCGCAACGAGAAGATCGGTGTGTTCGGCGACTACGACGTCGATGGCGTTACCACTGCCGCACTCTTCACGTCCTTCCTGCGTGCCTCGGGTGCCACGGTCGAGTGCGCGGTCGCTCGGCGCGATGCGGGCTATGGCTTCACCACCGCCGCCTCCGCCGATTTCGCGAAGCGCGAGTGCACGCTCGTCATCACCGGCGACTGCGGCACCAACGATCTGGATGCGATCGTCGCCTGCGCCGCGTTCGGCATCGAGGTGATCGTCGTCGATCACCACACCGTCCCTGCGGCCGACAAGCTCGGCGTGCACCCGGCGTTCGCGCTGGTCAATCCGTTTCGTGCCGACTCGACGTTTCCATTCCGCGGCATGGCCTCGGTCGGCCTCGCGTTCTACGTCGCGGCCACCGTCCGCACCGAGCTCCGGGATCGTGGTTGGTACAGCCCGAGCACCGGTCGTCGCGAACCGGATGTGCGTGACCTCCTCGATCTCGTCGCGCTCGGCACGATCGCGGATCTGGTTCCGCTGACCAGCGAGAATCGCATCCTCACCTCGCTCGGACTCCGCCGGCTCGAGAGCCGCGCCCGTCCTGGCATCGCCGCGATGCTCGCCGCGTGTGGTAACGGCGACAAGCCCGTCGATGCACACACTGTCGCGTGGAAGCTCGCCCCTCGCCTCAACGCGCCGGGCCGGCTCGGTGCCGCCGAGCCGGCGCTCTCGCTGCTACTCGCGGACGAGGTCACCGCCGAGGAACGCGCCCAGCTTCTCGAGGCCGCGAACAAGGAGCGGCGCGAGATCCAGGAACGCGTCGTCGAAGAGGCGCTCGCCACGATCGAAGCCAAGCTCGAGCTCACCGGCGGGCCCGGCCCCGCGATCGTGATCGCCGGTGAGGGCTGGCCCACCGGCATCGTCGGCCTCGTCGCCTCGAAGCTCGTCGACAAATACCAGCGCCCCGCGTTTGTCGTCGGCATCGATCCCGTCACCGGGCTCGGTCGTGGCTCCGCGCGCACGCCCGGCACCGTCAACCTGTACGACGCCCTCAGCCTCGCATCCAAGGCGATGCCGGCCGGGACCAGCCTCGAGCGCTTCGGCGGTCACGCCGCCGCCGCCGGCTTCACCGTGCGTCGCGAATCCTTCGAAGCCCTCCAGGAAGCGCTCGATGCCTCGTGCGGCCAGCTCGCGGCCGGCTCCGGCCCGGTCGAGACCGGCCGGCCGATCGATGCCGAGGTTCGCCTGGCCGAGGTCGACGAGCGGCTCGCCTCCGAGCTCGCGGGTCTCGGCCCGTTCGGTCAGCAGAACCCCGCCCCGCTCCTCGTCACGCGCAACGCGCGCGTCACCGCCGTCCGCCGGGTCGGCAACAACAAGCACCTCAAGCTCACGATCGAAGACTCTTCGAACACGACCCGCAGCGCGATCGGCTTCGGGCTCGGTGACCGCGAGGTCGAGGTCGGTGCGCACCTCGACCTCGCATTCGTCCCGAAGATCTCGACGTACCTCGGACGCAGCAACGCGGAGCTCGAGCTCTCCGACCTCGAGATCGTGCAGGACTCGGCATAATTCGACGCTGCTGCCTTCGGCCTAACGGCCAGATATCTTGACCCGACGTTGGAGCGTGCGAAGCAGCGCATCCGGAAACACATCTGGTTCTTCTGCCTGAAGGCGAAGGAGTAAGTCACTCGCAGTTCGGTCAGGCTCGATTTCTAGCCATCCAAGAGTGCGTGGCCACACTCTCTCGAAGGAGTCCACTCGTGTGCGGTAGTCACGACGTGGCTTTGGCTCCTTGCGGTATCACCTTTTCGCGGACGCCTGCGTCGAGCTGCAGGTGCTTGT
>Ga0105049_10001003_pt1 | contig 32720 bp, 29 predicted proteins | sample MAT06_FD_78087 | JGI IMG/M metagenome (GOLD analysis project Ga0105049, IMG submission 78087) | Freshwater microbial communities from Lake Fryxell liftoff mats and glacier meltwater in Antarctica - MAT-06 | ecosystem: Environmental > Aquatic > Freshwater > Ice > Liftoff microbial mat | place... | reverse complement strand
TTGGTACGGAGAGTCGGGAAAGCTCACGAACTCGCCCGCTTCGCCCGCTTCGCCCGCCTCGCCCGCCTCGCCCGCCTCGCCCGTTTCGCCCGCCTCGCCCGAAATGGCCGTTAATCCGCCACTAACAGCACCGGTTGCCGCACCAGCTCCTTCGCAGGTTGCTGCACCTTCTCCTTCGCAAACCCCTGACCAACCTTCTTCGCCAGCACCTGAGCTTCGCCGGGCGCAACCCCAGGCTTCCACCTTTCCTGCTGCCGTTGCACCCCCTGTCATGGAGCCTGCTCACCCCAGCGCGCGCTACCACACCGTAGCAGCTGGTGAAACCCTGTACGCCATTGCCCGGCAGTACCCGGGCACCACTCCTGCTTTGCTCCAGTCCTGGAACGGCTTGGCAGACAACAACCTTCGCAGCGGCCAAAGCCTGATTGTCGGTTGGACGGAACCCAAGTCTTCTGGGGCTTCGGTCAACGCCGGCAATCCGCATCCAATGAACCCCGACCAAACCGGAATGGAAGAAGCCGGCATTCTGACCAGCGCTGCCCCCCGCAATCTTTCCGACAATGGAACGGGAGCGGAGCCACTCGTTCGCAGGACTGCTAAAGCGCGCGGCATCGCCACCTGGATTGACGCCACGTCGCCGGAAAGCGAAAATGGTGCATTACTCGCCCTTCACAACGACGCGCCGATGGGCTCCTGGATTGACGTGCGCAATTTGATGAACAACCGAACGGTTCGCGCCAAAGTGGTAGGCCGATTGCCCCAGAACCTGGACGATAGCCGGGCCATTGTCAAACTCTCTCAGGGGGCTGCCAAGCAACTGCAGGCCCATGACCCCAAGGTACTCGTTGAAGTGGTCTACACCACTGCTCAGTGACTTGGGGCCTTTCGCCCGCAGAACCTAAGACTAACCCAAGGCCAAACGAAAGCTAACCCAAGGCTAAGCCATAGCCAAACCTAACCGCCTCGCACACTCGTTCTGTATCCAAAGGCGGCTGCCTTAGGCTGGAATCCGCTTATCTTTGACGGCATGATTTACAGCGATGTGCTGCAGACGATTGGCAACACGCCGATCATTCGGTTAAACAAGGTCACGCGCGGGGTTCCCGGCACCATTTGCGTTAAAGTGGAAACCACTAATCCGGGCAATTCCATCAAAGACCGGATGGCCTTGAAAATGATTCAAGATGCCGAAGCGAGCGGTATTCTTAAGCCCGGAGGCACTATTGTGGAAGGCACCTCTGGAAATACCGGCATGGGGTTGGCTATTGCAGCCTGTGTAAAAGGTTACCGCTGTATTTTTACTACCACAGATAAGCAAAGTCGCGAGAAAGTAGACATGCTAAAAGCTGTTGGAGCAGAAGTAATTGTCTGCCCGACTAACGTGGAGCCTACAGATCCGCGCTCTTACTATTCAGTGGCTGCGCGCCTGGCGCGCGAAATGCCCAACGCCGTATACCTGAACCAATACGACAACCTCTCTAACCGGCAGGCGCATTACGAATCCACGGGTCCGGAAATTTGGGAACAAACCGAAGGGAAAGTTACGCACCTGGTTGTCGGCGTTGGCACGGGAGGAACCATTTCCGGCGCGGGCCAGTACCTTAAAGAGAAAAATCCCAACATTAAAATCTGGGGTATTGATACTTATGGTTCCGTTTTCAAGAAGTATAAAGAAACCGGAATTTTCGACCCTAAGGAAATCTATCCTTACATAACTGAGGGCATAGGAGAAGATATCCTTCCGAAAAATGTCGATTTCGATGTCATTGACCTGTTTGAAAAGGTGACGGACAAAGACGGTTTGGTCATGACACGTCGGTTGGCTCGCGAAGAGGGTATTCTCGTGGGAAACAGCGCCGGTTCTGCCGTTGCAGGGCTCATTCAACTGAAGAACAAACTCTCCGAAACAGACTTGGTGGTCATCATTTGCCACGATCATGCATCGCGCTATGTGGGCAAAGTGTTCAACGACGATTGGATGCGCGACCACGGATTTTTAGATACCGAAGTCACGTTACAGGAGATTATCAACCGCAAACGCCAGCGGGTGCTGGTGAGCGTCGGTCCAGAGGAATCGGTGTCGGCGGTGCTCGAGCAAATGAAAAGCGCAGAGATTTCTCAGATGCCGGTAGGGGAGAATGGGCACATCCTGGGCAGCGTCACGGAAAGCACCATTTTGCACCACCTGCTCGCTGATCCGGGGGTGCGCGAACGCGCTGTTGGACTGATCATGGATCCGCCGTTTCCCAAAGTGGGTATCGCAGCTCCCGTTCGGGAGTTTGGGGAACTGTTGCGCAAGCCCAACGCAGCCTTGTTGACCGAAGATGCCGCTGGCGTGTTGCACATTGTTACCAAATACGATTTGATCCAAGTCTTGTCTTAAGGGTGCCCTTGGACTTGGCTTTTGGCATTTGGCCGATGAATGCCGAACTTTGCCCCGCCAATCGGAGAGGAGGGGTGGAGCGACGCGTCCCCCTTCGCCCGAAACCGGCTTGCCGGTAAACTTTCTTACTTACGCCGCACAACAGAAGATAACGAATGTCTTACGCCAATATTACCAAACAACTCGGTGACAAGGCCGAGTACTACCTTGGCCACAAGAGCAAAACCATTTCGAGCGAAATGCTGCATTTGCCCGGTCCCGATTTTGTGAGCCGGGTTTGGATGGATTCAGACCGCAGCCCGCAGGTGTTGCGCAACATGCAATCGCTGTACAACCACGGCCGGTTGGCTGGAACGGGTTACTTGTCCATTTTGCCGGTTGATCAGGGTATTGAGCATACGGCTGGTGCATCTTTTGCCCCTAACCCCATCTATTTTGACCCGGCTAATATTGTGGAATTGGCTCTTGAAGGTGGCTGCAACGCCGTTGCGTCAACCTTTGGCGTTTTGGGTTCGGTGGCTCGCAAATACGCCCACCGCATTCCGTTTGTAGCTAAGCTCAACCACAATGAGCTGATGACCTACCCCAACAAATACGATCAAGTAATTTTTGGGTCGGTCGAGGAAGCCTGGAACATGGGTGCGGTTGCCGTCGGAGCTACCATTTACTTTGGGGCGCCTGAATCCAACCGCCAATTGGTGGAGATTGCCGAGGCCTTTCAGCATGCCCATGAATTGGGCATGGTCACTATCCTCTGGTGCTACACCCGCAACAATGCCTTCAGCGTAAAGGGCGACAAAGATTACCACGTGGCGGCAGACCTGACCGGCCAAGCCAACCATCTGGGCGTGACTATCCAGGCTGACATCATCAAGCAAAAAATGCCCGAGAACAACGGGGGCTTCACGGCCATCAAATTCGCCAAGAGCGACCCGAGAATGTACTCGGAGCTCTCCAGCGACCACCCGATTGACCTTTGTCGCTACCAGGTGGCCAACTGCTACATGGGTCGTGCGGGCTTGATCAACAGCGGCGGAGCTTCCAGTGGCGAGAGTGACCTGGCCGAGGCAGTGGTCACGGCCGTGATTAACAAACGCGCCGGTGGTGCAGGCCTTATTGCGGGCCGCAAGGCGTTCCAGCGTCCAATGAAGGAAGGCGCAGCACTTTTGAAGGCTGTTCAGGACGTTTACCTGACCCCTGAAGTGACAATTGCCTAAGTCAATCCTTCAATTGGCTTGGTCCACGCTATCTTTACCGGTTACGGGACTTCACCATTGCAGAAACGCAAGCGGGCAGAACTACAAATGGAACGTGTGAGCTGGTTTAAACGACTGAAAGAGGGCATTACCACCTCCACTCGGGAGAAAAAAGAAGCTCCTGACGGGGTTTGGGTTAAGTGCCCTTCCTGCAAGAAGGCCTACCGCAACAAGGAATTTCTTGAAAACCTCAAGATTTGTCCGTATTGCAACAACCACAGTCGGCTAAACTCAGAAGAATACTTCGACATCATATTTGATGAAAGCGAGTACAAAATTCTGTTCGGAGACCTGCGTTCTATTGACTTTCTAGGCTTTACAGACATGAAATCGTACCAGGTCCGCCTGGACGAAGCCTACGAAAAGACGGGCCTTTCAGATGCTATGGCGGTTGCAGAAGGCACCGTCGATGGCAATCCGCTCGTGGTAGCCTGCATGGACTTCGATTTTATCGGGGGGTCTATGGGCTCTGTGGTGGGTGAAAAAATTGCCCGTGCCGTAGACCGGGCACGTCAACAGCGCAGCGCACTGCTCATCATCTCCAAATCCGGAGGTGCGCGAATGATGGAGTCCAGCATTTCCCTGATGCAATTGGCTAAAACTTCGGCCAAGCTCACGCAATTAGCGAGGGAAGGGATCCCGTACTTCTCGCTAATGACAGACCCCACTACAGGGGGCGTTACTGCTTCTTACGCCATGTTGGGCGACATCAATATGGCCGAACCAGGTGCCCTGATCGGCTTTGCCGGACCGCGGGTCATCAAGGAAACCATCAAGAAAGACCTGCCCAAGGGCTTCCAGCGATCCGAATTCCTGCTGGAAAGCGGTTTTCTGGACTTTATTGTGGACAGACGCCTGCTTCGTCAGCGGCTCATGGAGCTTCTGGTCTTGTTCAAGTCCTGAGCTATGAACTTCGGGGAGTCGCCAAGCTTGGGTTTTGGTCAAAACGCAAGCAGAATAGCGAGAGATCGTACGCGATTTCTCAGGGAATTCCGTAATTTTGCACGGAATTAGAGAAAAGTAAACTACTGACGTTAAAGGCAAGCTTGATGAGTTACCTCACTTCTGAGAAAAAGATCGACCTGTTTAAGGAATTTGGAGGCTCCGCCACCAACACGGGCTCTGTCGATGCCCAAATTGCGTTGAGCACCACCCGCATCAACCATTTGACCGAGCACCTGCGCAACCACAAAAAAGACTACGGCACCAAGCGCTCCCTGCTCAAGCTAGTGGGTCATCGCCGGAGTCTGCTCAACTATTTGGCCAAAAAAGACATTGAGGCTTACCGCAGCCTGATCGCCAAGTTGGGTCTGCGCCGCTGATTTGGCCCTCCTTTTTTTCCGTATTGGTTGTCGTTCCCTTAGCAAAATCTCGGTATCCGGAGTTTTCTGGTCGCTGACGGTTTTTACCTAAGGTCTATTCTGCAGCCTGGTCTCTTTTCGATTTTATCAAGCTTAGCTGATCTTAAAATCCCAACCCGATGATGCCATTAGGAACCGTTCAGACAATTGATCTGGGCGACGGCCGGTCCCTGACCCTGGAAACAGGCAGGCTGGCGAAACAGGCGCATGGATCCTGTCTGCTCACGATGGGTAAAACCATCCTGCTTGCCACGGTGGTGGCCAACGAAGACGCCAAAGAAGGCGTTGATTTCCTGCCACTGACGGTCGAATACCGCGAAAAGTTCTCCGCCGCTGGAAAATTCCCCGGCGGTTTTTTCAAGCGCGAAGCCCGTCCGCCAGATGCGCATATCCTGGTAGCCCGGCTCATTGACCGCGCAATCCGCCCGCTGTTCCCCGATGATTTCCATGCCGATACCCAGGTTATGGTCACACTGTACTCGGCAGATGAAGACGTCAATCCCGATGCGCTGGCCTGTCTGGCAGCCTCTGCCGCCCTCACAGTTTCCGACATTCCATTCGATGGTCCCATCTCGGAAGTTCGCGTTGGCCGCGTAGCCGGAAAACTGGTCCTGAACCCCAGCAACGCCCAATTGGCTCAGTCTGATCTGGACATGATCATCGCGGCTACTGCCCGCGATATCCTGATGATTGAGGGCGAAATGGCAGAGATCTCCGAGCAGGATATGCTCGAGGTGATTCGCTTTGCCCATGACGCCATTAAAGTGCAGTGCCAGGCACAATTGGATTTGGCCCGCAATGCCGGTGGCAAAGCCAAGCGTGAGTACAACCACGAATCCAACGATGCCGCTTTAGAAGCCGATGTCCGCGCCAGCACGTATGAGGCGGTTTACGAAGTGGTCAAGCAGGCCATCACCAACAAGAAAAAGCGCTCCGAAACTTTTTCGGCCATTAAAGACCAATACTGCCAGAAGTACAGCCCTGAAGAGCTTGCCGAAAAAAGCAGTCTGATCAGCAAGTACTACCGCAACGTAGAAAAAGAAGCCATGCGAAATGTGGTGCTCAACGAGCGCTACCGCTTGGATGGCCGCAAACTGGACGAGATCCGATCCATTTGGGGCCAGGTAGACCTTCTGCCTGCCACCCACGGTTCGTCGCTGTTCTCTCGCGGTGAAACCCAATCGCTCACTTCAGTGACTCTCGGTTCCAAAATGGACGAGCAAACCATTGATACGCCCACCTTCGCCGGCTCGGAGAAATTCATGCTCCACTACAACTTCCCCAGTTTCTCCACGGGGGAATCGCGTCCGATTCGCGCCACGAGCCGCCGGGAAATTGGCCACGGCAACCTGGCCCTGCGCGCGTTGAAGCGCATGGTTCCCGCTGAATGTCCCTACACCATTCGCATTATTTCCGACATCTTGGAGTCGAATGGTTCTTCGTCTATGGCCACGGTTTGCGCCGGCTCACTGGCCATGATGGACGCCGGTATCCAGATGCTCAAGCCAGTTTCCGGTATTGCCATGGGGCTGATCTACGACGGCAAAACCGGCAATTACGCCGTGCTGTCTGACATCCTGGGCGACGAAGACCACCTTGGTGACATGGACTTTAAAGTCACTGGCACCAAGGATGGCATCACCGCCTGCCAGATGGACATTAAAATCGACGGGTTGTCCTACAAGGTACTTGAAGAAGCACTGGAACAGGCCCGCCGCGGTCGCGCCCATATTTTGGGCGAAATGAACAAGATTCTGGACACCCCCCGCGAGGACTACAAACCCCACGCTCCCCGAATCGTTCAGATCCGCATTCCCAAGGAGTACATTGGTGCGGTTATCGGCCCTGGAGGTAAAGTCATTCAGGAAATGCAGGCCGTTACTGGTACTCAAATTGTCATTACCGAAGACGATCGCAACGGTATTGTTGACATCATTGGCAACAACAAAGCGTCCATTGACGCGGCTATTGCGAGGATCAAAGGCATTACCCAAACGGCAGAAGTCGGCGAGGTGTATGACGCGGTTATCAAGTCCATCAAGCCTTACGGAGCCTTTGTGGAATTCCTTCCAGGCAAAGAAGGCCTGCTTCACATCTCTGAGGTGTCCTGGAAGCGTCTGGAAACGCTGGAAGACCTTTACAACCCCGGAGACAGAATTAAAGTGAAGCTCCTGGAAGTGGACAAAGTCACCGGTAAATTCCGCTTGAGCAGCAAGGTGCTGGAAGCCCGCCCGGAAGGTTACGAAGACCAAGGCCGCGACGATCGCGGTGGTTACGGTAACGACCGCGGCGACCGCGGTGGTGACCGGGGCGGCTACGGCGGTGACCGTGGTGGTGACCGGGGCGGCGATCGCGGAGGTGACCGAGGTGGCGATCGCGATCGCGGTCCGCGCAGACCTCGGCCCAACGAAGTCTAACCCCTTCGACCCAAACCTTTAACCTTTTGGCAAAGCCGACCCGTCAGGGTCGGCTTTGTTGTTAACACTAACTGCTGATTTTTACCCTGAATGATCCCCGTCACAACTGCACCAAGTTTGCTAGCAATTGCCGGGGCAAAGCCCTAATGTGCAATGTTAAAACTGCAAGGATATAGTACTGTTTTTCAGCGAGTTATGAGGTGTTTTGAAAGCAATGTGCTCCGCTTGCAACCAATTGGGCAGGGGGGGCGTAAACAGGGAGGCTAATCCCACAACTTTCACATGCGTCAGCTCAAGATCACGAATCAGATTACTAATCGAAATTCCGATTCTCTGGAGAAGTATCTCTATGAAATCGGTAAGATCGATTTACTCAGTTCCGAAGAAGAAGTGGAACTGGCCAAGAAGATTCGCAACGGTGATCAGGCAGCGTTAGATCGACTGACTCGGGCAAACCTCCGATTTGTGGTTTCGGTGGCCAAGCAATACCAAAACCAGGGACTTTCGCTGGCTGATTTGATCAACGAAGGGAACCTTGGACTGATCAAGTCCGCCCAGCGATTTGATGAGACTAAAGGCTTCAAGTTTATTTCCTACGCCGTATGGTGGATTCGCCAATCGATCATGCAGGCCATTGTAGAGCAAAGCCGCCTGGTCCGGCTTCCCCTTAACAAAGTGGGCTCGTTCAATCGCTATCACCGCACCGCTGCTCAATTGGAGCAAGAGCTAGGGCGGGAGGCCACACAAGATGAAGTGGCTGTTGCTATGGGCATCACCGTAGAGGACCTCCGTGAAATTCTCAAAAACAACATCCGCTACCTCAGCGTGGACGCGCCAATCGGCGGCGAAGATGAAGAGGGCACCATGTTGGATCTGATCAAAAGCGGAGAAGACAACGAGCCGGACTTTGAATTGATGGATGTATCTCTGCGCCAGCACATCAAAGAAGCTCTTTCTGTTATTTCTGAGCGCGAAGCCCTCATCATATCCTGCTACTACGGACTCAACGGCGAAACTCCGTTCACGCTCGAAGAAATCGGGTCTAAGTTTGACCTGACCAGGGAGCGGGTCCGTCAGATCAAAGAGCGGGCAATCCGCCGTTTGCGCCGGGCCACTGCCAGCAAAGAGCTCCGCAACTATCTTTAAGGGTACCCCTGAGTAACTGCCCTGCCAAGCGCAGTGTTCCCCTTAGCCCAAAAGTTGATTAAACGAGCCTGAAGCGCTTGGTACTGCGGGCTTTCCGGTAACAGCCGTTCCGCCAATCCCGCGTGAGATTGCCTATCTTTGCGGCCTTCTGCTATGGCCCATTTGGTTGCTCCGTCCATCCTTTCTGCTGATTTTGGCCACTTGGCCAGAGATGTTCATATGCTGGATCGGAGCCAGGCGGATTGGTTCCACATTGATGTGATGGACGGGGTTTTTGTGCCTAACATCAGTTTTGGCCTGCCCATTGTGGAAGTTGTGGCCAGAGAATCAGCCAAGTTCAAGGACGTGCACCTGATGACCAGCCTTCCGGAGCGTTTCATTCGGGCGTTTCGCAAAGCAGGAGCAGATGGGCTCACCGTTCATGTGGAAGTGGTGACGCACTTACACCGCTGCATTCAGGAAATCAAAGCCGAAGGCATGCGAGCTGGTGTTGCGCTCAATCCGGCTACGCCCATTTCTGCTGTAGAAGACATTTTACCAGACTTGGATTTGGTGCTGATCATGACCGTTAACCCTGGTTTTGGCGGCCAGCATTTTATTCTGCAAAGCCTGGACCGCATTCGGCGGATGCGCCGACTCATAGACCGGATAAACCCCGCGGTATTGCTGCAAGTTGATGGTGGCATTAAGGCCGGCAATGCCCTGGACGTGCTCCACGCCGGGGCGGATGTACTGGTGTCCGGGAGCGGCGTATTTTCCAGCCCTGACCCGGTAGCAGAGATTGCCCTGCTTAAGGGCTTGAAGGCAAATAATTTAATGGCCTGACCCCCGTTTAGGAAAGCATGCGTCCTTTTTTACTCTTGTTGATTATTCTTTCTGGTGTTTCTGCGCTGTTGCCGGCACAAGCCGTGGCCACGTTTTACGGCCAGGTGCTGGATGAAGGTGGAAAGCCAATCGAAGAAGTGAACGTGGTTTTGTTGGGCGAAGCAGGTATTGGTACCATTACCGATGAGGCCGGGCGCTACAGCATGGAAGTGCCTGCAGAGAAGACCATCACGGTGGTGTTCACCCACGTTAGTTACCAGGAAGATTACAAGAAGGTTTTTTTAGATCCGGAACGCTACTACCGCTACGATCCGGTCCTGATTGAACGCGCGCTGCGAGAGGTTACCATCCAGGACGACCGCGAACGGCAGGAATTCATTCAGACTATTCCCGTAGAATCCATTTCCTACATTCCAGATCCAAGCGGCGACCCGATTGTGGCAGCGCTTAAGCAGCTTGGCGCCGGATCCAACAATGAATTGAGCACGCAGTACGCGGTGCGTGGCGGCAACTACGACGAGAACCTTGTCTATGTCAACGATTTTGAGGTTTACCGGCCGCTTATCGTTCGTTCAGGGCAGCAGGAAGGCTTTCCTTTTCCCAACTACACGCTGACCGACCGTATCGCTTTTTCAGCAGGTGGCTTTGAAGCCCGCTACGGCGATAAACTCTCCAGCGTGCTGGACATCCGCTACAAGAAACCCAAAGAGTTTGCCGCCTCGGTAAGCCTGAGCCTGCTCGGTGGAAATTTTCACGTGGAAGCTGCAAATGCAAAGAAGACCGCCGGCTTCTTGTTAGGCGTCCGGCACAAAAACAACGCATACCTGCTCAACTCGTTGGAAACTACCGGGGAGTACCGTCCTTCATTTACCGATGTACAAGGGTTGATCCACCTTGATTTGAGTAAAAAGCTGGAATTCGAGCTGTTGGGCAACCTTTCGCAGAATCGGTTCAATTTCCAGCCAACGAATCGCTCCACCAGCACAGGTCTGGTTAATAATGTGGTGCGATTAGATGTCTTTTTTGACGGCCAGGAGGTTGACGAATTCCTGACTTCGATGGCCGGTATTTCGCTGCTCCACAAGCCCCATGAAGACCTGGGATTGAAGTGGATGGTCTCTACCTACCGCGCGCTTGAAGACGAGAATTTCGACATTATTGGCGACTACTTCCTGGGTGAGGTAGAAAGCAACCTCGGCGAAGAAGATTTTGGCCAGGTGGCCTTTGGACTTGGGGTAGGCACCTTTCAGAACTACGCCCGCAACCGCATTGACTCCTGGGTAAGTAACGCCGGCCACATCGGCTACCTGGACCGCGGAGAACATTTTGTGGAATGGGGTGGCCGCTTCCAATACGAGCGCATTGAGGACCGCATCAACGACTGGACCCGACTCGATTCCGCCGGCTATTCGCTGCCCTACACAGGTGAACAGGTGTTGCTGGACCGTGTCCTCAAAGCCAGCACGGTGCTGCGCTCCACCCGCTCAAACGTTTACGTACAGGATACCTGGACGCCCTACAAAAGTACCCTTGACTGGAGCCTGACCGCTGGTGTGCGGGCCCTCTACTGGGACATGAACAATGAATTCCTGGTTACTCCTCGCGTTCAGGCCGCTTTTAAGCCGGACTGGGTTCGAAAAGATTCCGTAGCGCGCGACGTAGTCATCAAAGCCGCTGCAGGGCTCTACGCCCAACCGGCCTATTACCGAGAGCTCCGCGACCTGACCTTTGACCTGAACACTGACATTAAAGCGCAGAAAAGCATGCACCTGGTGCTTTCAGGCGATTGGAACTTCCGCGCCTTTGACCGCGACTTTAAATTCGTTTCAGAATTATACTATAAATATTTATGGGATATTGTTCCCTATGAATTGGACAACGTGCAGGTTCGCTACTACGGCCAGAACGCCGGAACAGGCTATGTTGCCGGCATTGATTTGCGGCTCTATGGTGAATTGGTAGAAGATGCCGATTCCTGGATATCTGTTACGGTGATGCAGGCGCGCGAAAACATCGACGAAAGCAAGCTCACCGACATTTTCGGTGCAGTCGATGAAAACGGCGAACTCGTGGACCAGGGCCTGACCCCGCGTCCAACTGATCAGCGCATCAATTTTGGCATGTACTTTCAGGACTACGCGCTGGATAACAAAAACTTCAAGGTGCACCTCAACTTCCTGTTCGGCAGCGGGCTGCCGTTTGGCCAGCCGGAGAACCTGTTGCTCCGAAATCGCTTTCGCATTCCTCCATACCGCCGTGTAGACATCGGATTCAGCGCACTCTTATTGAAACAAAAAGACGAGCGAACCAATATGTTCCGGCATTTGGAGTCCGTGTGGGCCAGCCTGGAGGTCTTTAACCTGTTGGGTATCTCCAACACCGTGTCATACCTCTGGGTCAAAGACAATGCCGATGTTGTATACGCCTTCCCAAATTTTCTGACCAGTCGGCTGCTGAACGCCAGGATCATTGTGGACATTTGAGGTGCCTTCGGTCACCGCTGGTATGGTGGAATGGACCTAATTTTGCCCTTTAAAAACCTGATTTTCTCCTAACCGCCGGCGTGTCTTGCGCCCGGACAATTCCCTCGTTCCCCATGCAGGAAACTATCCAAAAGTGCCTGATCATCGGTTCCGGACCGGCTGGCTACACGGCTGCCATTTACGCAGCTCGCGCAAATCTCCATCCCCTCATGTACACGGGAATGGAGCCGGGTGGGCAACTCATGCAAACTACCGATGTAGAGAACTTTCCAGGATATCCAACGGGCATCATGGGACCGGCCATGATGGAGGAATTCAAGCAACAAGCGGAGCGCGTCGGCACCGAGGTTCGGTTTGGCATGGCCACCGCTGTGGAGTTCTCCGAACACGGCCCGCATCGGGTGACCATTGACGGCCAGCACACAGAATTGGCACACACCGTCATCATTACCACCGGGGCTACAGCAAAATGGTTGGGTCTTCCGGGCGAAAAGCGCCTCAACGGTCACGGCGTCAGTGCTTGTGCCGTTTGCGATGGCTTCTTTTATCGGGGCTTGGACGTTGCCGTGGTCGGTGGCGGAGATACCGCTGCGGAGGAATCGCTGTACCTAAGCAAACTCTGCAAGCATGTTCACGTGCTCGTGCGCCGCGATCAGATGCGCGCCAGTAAGATCATGCAGGATCGCGTCCTGGCTACTCCAAACATTACTGTTCATTGGAATACGGAAACCCTGGATGTAGTAGGCGAGGAGGTAGTGGAAGGGGTGCTCATCCGCGATGCAATTTCGGGGCAGGAGAGCCAGATCGCCGTGCAGGGCTTTTTCGTCGCCATTGGCCACAAGCCCAACACCGACATGTTCGTCGATATGCTGGATATGGACGCCCAGGGCTACCTCATTACTCAGCCAGGTAGCACCAGAACCCGGGTCGAAGGGGTCTTTGCCGCTGGCGACGTTCAGGATAAAATCTACCGGCAAGCCGTTACCGCAGCAGGAACGGGGTGCATGGCCGCTTTGGATGCTGAGCGCTACCTGGCGGAGAATGGCATAGCCTGACCGCGGATTTTTCGAGCCGCTTACGATTGCCCTGGTTCGGGCCGTTCTGATGGCCCTTTTAAGGGTCCTTGCTATTAGCTTGGTTCGGGCCGTTTTGATGGCCCAGGTCCGGGCTCCCCCAATTGCCCATGCCGCTTTTCTGTAACACGCAGGCAAGTTGGCGCGTTTCTTGGTAGTAAGGTTTAAATGGTCCTGCTAAAAACTGCATTGAGTAACGCCCCCCTTCGCCCGAAATCTTTCCTAGGCCTGCACGCAGGCCTGGACGCTCGTGTATCCAAATTAATCTCTTTTTTCCTGTTGATGCTGCTGGCCGCAGCGTCAGCATCTGCGCAAAACTGGGTCAAGGCGGTCGAGACGCCGGAGGGCGATACGCTGGTTAGGTCCGGCTTGTCGTCGGTGACCATTCGCGCGGAGATTCCTTTTGAAGATGAGGTGGTGCGAACAGAGTACTACCGCATTGTTACGCTGCGCCGGGATGTGGAACGGGTCGTGCCTTTTGCGGAAGAGGCGGCTGCGCTGCTCCAAAGCCTGGACGCCGATTTGGGTGCTGTAGCGGACAAGCGCGAGCGACAGGCCCTGATCAAAGAGCGCGAGGGTCAGATTCAGCTAAAATTGGAAGCCCGCCTGCAGCAATTGACCCGCCAACAAGGTGAAATCATGGTCAAACTTATTCACCGTCAAACGGACCGCACCGTTCATGAGTGGATGCAGGCGATCAAAGGCAAAACGGCGGCATTTTACTGGCAAAACATGGCTAAAACCGGCGGAATCAGCTTGAAATCGGCCTATGACGCCAGCGGAGAAGACCGCGAAATTGAGCGGATTCTGCGGCCTAAGCCGTATTAATCCACTGCCCTCCAGGCGCTGCATTCGGCATTAAACCTGATTTGGCTGTTTCTTTGCAGCAGCTATGGACAAACCGACTGTTTACTCGTTTACTGTTCGCGATGCAGCGGGCAAAGAGCATCCGATGAGCGAATTCCGCGGCAAGGTGCTGATGATTGTGAATACAGCAACGGAATGCGGATTTACGCCGCAACTAGAAGGCTTAGAGACCCTTTACGAAACTTACCGCGACCGCGACTTTCTGGTGCTCGGTTTTCCCTCCAACCAATTTGCCGATCAGGAGCCGCGCAAAGACGGAGAAATCGAAGAGTTTTGCAAGGTTAACTACGGAGTGAGTTTTCCAATTTTCCAGAAGATGAAGGTCAAGGGGCCTGAAGCGGATCCGTTGTTCCAGTTCCTGAGCGAACGTGAACAGAATGGCAAGGTAAGCTCCCGGCCGCGCTGGAATTTCCACAAGTACCTTATTGACCGGCATGGTCGGGTAACAGATTTTTTTCTTCCCTTTACCAAACCCGAAGCAAAACGGGTCCAGAAAGCCATCGAAAAATTGCTCGATGAATCTGCTGATTCAACGGATAACCCCGCATGAAACTTGACGTTTTAGCGTTTGGTGCTCACCCGGACGATGTGGAGTTGAGCTGTTCGGGCACCTTGTTGCTGGAGCAGAAGCGGGGTCACCGTGTGGGAATTGCCGACTTGACGCTTGGCGAATTAGGCACCCGTGGCGACGTTGAAACCCGCCGGGAAGAAGCAGAAAAATCCTCCGCCATTTTGGGGCTGTCGCTCAGAATCAATCTGGAATTGCCGGACGGCTTTATCCAAGCTGATCGGTCCTCCATTCTGGCGGTTATTCGGGTCTTGCGGCAATTTCAACCTGATGTGGTCTTAGCACCAGCCCTCGAGGATCGCCATCCCGATCACGGCAGGGCAGGCGATCTGGTAACCGAAGCCTGTTTCCTGGCCGGTTTGGCTAAAATTGAAACGCAATGGCAGCCGGGCGAAGTGCCGCAGCAGCCCTGGCGACCTCGAGCGCTGCACCAATACATTCAGGATGGCTTTTTGAAGCCCGATTTTGTAGTGGACATAACGTCTGTTATGGATCAGCGGATGCAGAGTATTCTGGCTTATGGAACGCAGTTCTTTGATCCCGCTGCTCCAGCACCCAACACGTATATCAGTTCCCCGGAATTCCTGGAAAGCATAAAGTCAAGAGCCCGTGAAATGGGTCGAATGGCCGGGTTTCTCTACGGCGAAGGGTTTACCACCCGCCGGGTACCCGGAGTAAAATCTGTACTGGACTTGTTTTGAGCAAGCTGCGAGTTAACCTCTGATGCTTGATTAACGGCAACCAGTCTTAGCGGCGGCGCTCCTTGATACGAGCGGACTTGCCGGAAAGCTTGCGCAGGTAGAAGATGCGGGCGCGGCGGACCTTGCCAATCTTGTGCACTTCAATCTTCTCGATGTTGGGCGAATAAAGCGGGAAAATGCGCTCCACACCCGTGCCATTGCTGATCTTGCGAACCGTAAAGGTTTGTGTGCGTCCCGCGCCTTTGCGCTGAATCACATCGCCCCGGAAGGGCTGGGTCCGGGACTTGTTGCCTTCAACGATGCGGTAGTAAACCGTAACGTTGTCACCGGCTTTAAATACGGGAATCTGGCGGTCGGCAACCAGAGATTTTTCGAGTTCTTTGATCAGATCCATGTCGAGCTGTTGATCGGGTAGGCTATAGCGGGGCAAAGGTAATTAATCTTTGGTATTGCCACAAGGCTATTTCGTTAATCCCCGTCATTGTTTTCAAGTAGTCCAGGACGGCGTTCCAGGGTGCGTTGGCGGCTTTGCTCCATTCTCCAATAGTCAATTTTACCGTGGTCGCCGGTCAACAGCACCGGCGGCACCAGCCAACCCTTGTAATCAACCGGACGCGTGTACACCGGTGGAGCCAACAGATTATCTTGGAAAGAATCTGAAAGCGCTGAGGTTTCATCGTTCAGGACGCCGGGCAAAAGCCGGCCTATGGAATCTGTCAATACCGCTGCTGCCAGTTCACCCCCGGAAATGACGTAGTCGCCTATACTCACTTCCATCGTAACCAAATGTTCCCGAACCCGCTCATCCACGCCTTTGTAATGCCCGCAGAGCATAACAAGATTTTTGGTCAGACTCAGCCGATTGGCCATGGGCTGATTGAGCAGCAATCCATCTGGGCTCAGATAAATTACCTCGTCGTAGTACCGCTCCTTTCGCAATGCCTGAAGAATGCGGTCAATAGGTTCTACCATCATGACCATGCCAGCACCACCACCATAGGCATAATCATCCACCTGCCGATGCTTCAGGTCCGGGCTGTATTCCCGCAAATCGTGCACCACCACCTCCAACAAGCCGCGGTCGCGAGCTCGTTTAAGGATGGAATGGTCGAAGGGGCCCTGCAACAATCCCGGCAGCACGGTAATGATGTCTATGCGCATGGGGCGGGGGGAGAAAGAGGGTGTATCGGGCGGAGGCGCCTTGCTGGCTAGAGGCTGGAAGATTGGTTACAAATCAAGCAAGCCATCGGGAATCTCTACCATCAAGTAACGCTCCTGGTCCTGAACTGCCAGAATGTTCTCCTCTGCAAGCGGAATGTACACTTCTCGGTTTTGGTAATTTACCACGGCCAGCCACTGACCGGAATTGTCCACAATATCCTGGCAAACCCCAATTTTGGTGCCGTTAGCATCGCGGACCTCGTAGCCAATTAAATCCTCGCGCCCATCTGCTTCCTCGGACCACTCTATTTGGTCTTCGCGAATCCAGATTGACTTGCCGCAAAGGATTTTAGCTTTCTCCGGGCTGTCCAGTTCTTCTAGCCTTACCAGGAGATGCCCGTCTTCCAAAGGCCTCCAGGACTGCAAAAACCAAGGAAAATAACGATCTCCGCGCAACTCGTAGAGGACATCCGGATTCAACAGGCCCGCAATTCCGTCCTCCGGGGCAAGCCGGATATCTCCCTCAAGGCCAACCGGCTTGATCAGGACACCGAGCTTTGTTTTCAAAAGTTCTGCCATGATCAAAAGTTAAGCCCGTGCGAGGGTTTGTAAAACCGGCTAAAAATACCGGGGAAGGGTTAACGTATTCCATTGCGGCAGCATGCGAACGACGAAACCGAACCTTTAGGATCGGAGCGCGTTGCTGATGTCACAAAAGCGCGGAAATCTCTCGATTAACAGCCAGGAAGACCCAAACGGAAGGTCCGAATTCAGGCTTCTTCGGTAGGTTCAGCGGCTTGTTCTGAGGCTTGTTCTGAGGCTTGGTCAGGAGCAGCTTCAGCTTCAGCCTCAGCCACAGGGCTCTCTTCGGCTGCGGGTGCTGCCACTGGTGCTTCGGCGGCGGCTTTGGCGGCAGCGGCGGCAGCGGCGGCTGCTTCTTCGGCAGCTTTGGCCTCTGCCTGAGCCTGGGAAGCTGCTTTTGCCAGAGCTTCGCGCTCTTCTTTCACCTTCTGAATCTGGGTTTCGCGAGCATTTGCCTGGCTGTTTTTAGCTTTGCGTCCGGCATCTGAAATTTTGCTCTCGTGGTCAACGGTCCACTCGCGGAACAAGCGCTCGGCTTCTTCCATCGCAAAGGCGCCCTTGTTCACCCCGCGCAGCAGGTGCTTCATGTACATAGCACCCTTGTACTTGAGGATGGCACGGACTGTTTTGGTGGGTTGAGCACCTTTGTTCAGCCACTCGATGGATTTGTTGACATCCAGGTCAATTTGGGCGGGAACGTGCACTGGATCGTAGGTGCCAATCCGCTCAATAAAACGACCGTCGCGGGGGGAGCGGGCGTCGGCGACAACGATGTAGTAAAAAGGCCTGCGTTTGCGGCCGTGTCGCTGCAATCTAAGTTTAGTAGCCATGCGTGAAAACGCGGTTTTAGAGTTAGCTATGGCTCCATGAGTCTGTCAAAGACATTCGGAGCGTAGAATCGGACCACAAAGATAATTCTTTGAACGGGTTTGCTCAAACAAGAATTATAGGTCCTATGTGCCATTTTGTGTAGTCACAATTGAGCAAAATACTGGAAAAACGATGATTTTCTGGCGTTAAAATGTATTATAATAAATGTTTATTTGATTCAGTAAATCATGAATCGTTCGTCGTAAGTTTGGGAGAGTGGTTTTGGGAGGAACCTCACTTTATGAAGTTTAGCAAGTGGCGCTACCTCTTAGTTGTTTGCGTGTTCTCGCTTTGTGGTTCCCTGTTGAACGCAGCTGTCGTTGGTGGCGAATTGCGACAATGGCATCCCATCTCCCTGACTTTTGCCGGCCCGAACGTCTGCGAGGATGATGCCATCAACCCCTTCACCGGCTATGCGATGTATGTCACTTTCACACATGGGACAGAAACCTACCGGGTGCCTGGATACTTTGCCACCGATGGAAATGCCTCCGAGAGCGGGGCAACTTGTGGGAACAAATGGCGGGTTCATTTTAGTCCTCCTAGCCCAGGCGGATGGAATTGGACGGCGGAGATGTACCAAGGCAGTGATGTAGTCACAGGATCCGGTTCAGGCACCCAAGTTTTTTTTCATGGGAACTCAGGCACACTGACCATAACACCCTCCAACAAAGGGGGTAAAGATTTCCGAGCGCAAGGAAGGCTGGTCTATGCAGGGGAGCGATACTTGCTGTTTGCAGGGAGCAACACGTATTATGTAGCTTCTGGAGCCGGAAGTCCTGAGAATTTTCTGGCCTACCAAGATTTTGATGGAACCTTCAACAATGGTGGCCCGGATTACATCAAAGCATACGCAACGCATATTCCGGATTGGAATGCTTCTGATCCGGTATGGCATGGTAATGCCGGAAAAGGCATTATTGGAGCGGTAAATTACCTGTCATCGGTTGGGGTCACCAGCCAGTACATGTTGATGTTTAACGTTAACGGCGATGGGGACGACGTTTGGCCGTTCACGGACGCGTATCACTTCTACCGTATGGATGTATCCAAACTGGCTCAGTGGTTAATCGTGTTCGAGCACATGGACCGCAAAGGCATGGTCAAACACCTGTTGTTTCAGGAGCAGGAAAATGACCAGTTAATGAACGGAGGCGCTTTAGGGGCTTCCAGGCGGGTTTATTACCGGGAAATGGTCGCGCGTTTTGGGCATTTAAATGGCCTGGTCTGGAATCTGGGCGAAGAGAATACCAATACGGAAGAACAACGCCGGGACCACGCCAGTTACCTCCGTGAGCTCGACGCCTACCATCATCCTATTTTGGCCCATACCTATCCCTGGCAAAAGGAATTGGTTTACGAACCTTTGCTCGGATTCGATCATTTTGAAGGGGCAGCGCTCCAGGTATCTGATGGTGATGATGCTGAAGATGATACAGAGGAATGGTTACAGCGATCGGGGGCTGCTGGACGGCAATGGGTTTGTTTCCTTTCGGAGATTGGTCCGGCCTCTGACGGAGTTTTACCGGACAGCGAAGACCCTGAACACAATTCCGTCCGTAAAGAGTACCTGTGGCCTCACCTGATGAACGGTGGATCTGGGCCAGAGTGGTACTTTGGGAACGCTTATGAGCATACAGATATAAACTGTGAGGACTTCAGAAGCCGGGAGAACATGTTCATTCAGTCTGCTGTAGCTAAAGCGCTCTTTGACAAAATCCCTGTCGTGCGACTGCTGCCAGACCACGATCGGCTGAACAGAAGTGGCACCTATTGCATGACCTTGGAAAGTAAATTTCACCTCGTATACATCCCAGACGGTCTGCCTGTGCAAATTCAACTTGATGTTGCAGGCACCTGGACGCTCGGTTTTTATGACCCGCGCCTCGGAGGCCCAATACAAAATGTTCGCACGTTTAGCATTACGGCCCCAGGGCCATACCTCATTGATGGCTTGCCAGATAGCCAGGATTGGGTGGTTGGCCTCATCCGACGCGGTGTGGCGCTTAAGGACGTTAACCTGGAATTTGAGGAGGAGGCGCCAACTGAACAGCCGTCCTCTGGCCAAGCCTTTCCCAACCCTTCGTCCGATGATATCTGGCTGGAGTGGCCCGGAAAAGACATTACAATTCCGAGTTTGGTACGTATTGTGAATACTTCAGGCAGTGTGGTCTACGAACAAACTACCCCGAACAGCACCCTAAACGTTGACATTGCGGATTGGGCAGAAGGCCAGTATTTCTACCAAATTCTTCACGGCGGCGCACCGGCATTTGCAGGTAGTTTTTCCTGTATAAACAAATGAAATGCAACGGTTTGCTACAGGTTGCTTAAACTGTGTAAACAAGTAAGTATTCTGCTTTACCGCTTAGCTTTGATCGCGTTCAAGGCATTCATGCCCCGGCCGGCTGTGCTCATTTTGTTCATTGACTTCATCATTTTGCGCATGTCTTCAAACTGCTTGATGAACTGGTTGACAGCCTGAATATCGTGTCCACTGCCTTTGGCAATGCGCTGCCTGCGGCTGCTGTTGATCAGGTCCGGATTGGCGCGCTCTGCCGGCGTCATTGACTGGATCATGGACTCAATCCGCTTGAAGTGCGACTCGTCAATATCCAGGTCTTTAAGCTGTTTGCCCAACCCCGGAATCATGCTGAGCAGGTCTTTAACGTTGCCCATTTTGCGCACCTGAGCCAATTGACTGAGAAAGTCATCAAAGTCGAATTGGTTCTTGCGCATTTTGCGCTGAAGCTTCTGCGCTTCGACCTCATCGTACTGCTCTTGGGCTTTTTCAACCAGAGAGACGATGTCACCCATGCCCAGGATACGGCGGGCCATACGATCGGGATGAAAGACATCCAACGTATCGGTCTTTTCGCCCCGGCTCACAAATTTGATGGGTTTTTCAACCACCGAGCGAATGGAAAGCGCTGCACCACCGCGGGTATCCCCATCCAACTTGGTCAGGACAACACCGTCAAAGTTTAACCGCTCGTTAAACGCTTTGGCGGTGTTCACGGCATCCTGGCCCGTCATTGCGTCCACGACAAACAGGGTTTCCTGTGGTCGAATGGCTGCTTTAATGGCGGCAATTTCCACCATCATGGCCTCGTCAACAGCCAGTCGGCCGGCCGTGTCCACAATGACGACGTTGTACCCGTTAGTTTTTGCATAGGCCAGCGCGTTGCTGGCAATTTGCACCGGCTGGTTGTTGCCCGGCTCTGCGTAGACGGTCACCCCGATCTGTTCGCCGAGCACTTTGAGCTGGTCTACGGCAGCAGGGCGGTACACGTCACAGGCCACCAACAAAGGTTGCCGCCCGTTCTTGGACTTAACCCAATGGGCGAATTTGGCTGAGAAGGTAGTTTTACCCGAGCCCTGTAACCCCGCGATCAGCACCACCGCCGGCGTGCCCTTAATGTTAACCTCTTCGGCTTGGCCCCCCATCAGCTCAGTGAGCTCGTCGGAGACTATTTTGATCATCAACTGGCCCGGCGTCACGGAAGTCAGCACCTCCTGACCAAGCGCCTTGTCTTTGATCTTATCCGTAAAATCCTTAGCGATCTTGTAGTTCACGTCCGCATCGACCAGCGCGCGGCGGATCTCCTTGATCGTCGTTGCAATGTTGAGTTCCGTTATGGCACCCTGACCCTTGAGGTTCTTGAACGACCGTTCCAGCCGCTCCTGCAGATTTTCGAACATGGAGCAAAAATAATGCGCCCAGGGGGAAGAGTGGGGGTGGGGTGGGGGTTAGGGGTCGAAAGGCGCTATACTTTATTCATTGAGCCAACTTAAGGCATGTACACCCTAATCGGTTCCCTATATACCCCTCTGAAAGGTTTTGCCGTCCAGCGGACATTGGCTATTGGAAGAGGCTAGCCAGGCCTTACTACTCCTGAACCGGCTAAAAAAAAGCTGGCCCCGATACCGATCAAACCAAGCCGCAGGGAGGTACGGTGGTCTGGCGGATCAGCAACCAGCTTTTTCATCAAAAGAGCTAAACCAAGAAAGAATACATACAAAAGAAGTACTACACACGATAAGAAGAGCATACCAAGCAACCCTCTCTTAGCATACCGTGCTGTATGGCATGTTTGTGTGGTGTAAGAATACAAACATTTCTTAGAAAATAAAATCCCGCACTAAGATTTTTTTCAACAACAGCTCCCGGAAGGCAAAAAAAATCCCCCAATCCGCTGCCGGACCGGGGGATGTTCCGCTTGGGGCGGGAGTGGGCAATCAATTGCCCAGGTAACTCTTCAGCAACTTGCTGCGGCTGTTGGCCCTAAGCTTGTTGATGGCCTTGTCCTTGATCTGGCGGACGCGTTCCCGGGTCAGGTGGAAGCGGTCGCCAATGTCTTCAAGCGACATGCACTGCTCGATGCCGATCCCGAAATAGAGGACAATCACGTCGCGCTGGCGCTCCGTCAGGGTGCCAAGCGAGCGCTCTACCTCTTTGGATAAGCTGGCTTTGTAGGCCAGGTCATTGTCTGTGCGGTTGTCCGTGCTAGTTAAAACATCAAGGAGCGAATTGTCTTCGCCGTCTTCGAATGGGGCATCTACCGAGATATGGCGGGCGGCTACACCCAAGGTGGTGCGCACCTCATCCTGACTCAGGTCAAGCGCGTCAGCCAGCTCGTCGGCGCTTGGCTCGCGCTCAAACTTCTGCTCTAGCTCAGAGAACGCGCGGTTGATTTTGTTAAGCGACCCCACTTTGTTCAGCGGCAGGCGTACGATGCGGCTCTGTTCGGCCAGGCTTTGCAGGATGCTCTGGCGGATCCACCACACCGCGTAGGAGATGAATTTAAAGCCCCGGGTTTCGTCAAAGCGCTGGGCTGCCTTAATCAGACCGAGGTTTCCCTCGTTGATCAGGTCGCTCAAGGACAGGCCTTGGTTCTGGTATTGCTTAGCTACCGAAACCACAAAGCGGAGGTTGGCTTTGGTAAGTCTTTCCAGGGCTGCCTGGTCTCCTTCTTTGATGCGCCGGGCCAGTTGCACCTCATCGTCTGCAGAGAGGAGCTCCACTTTGCCGATCTCCTGGAGGTACTTTTCCAGCGATTGGCTTTCCCGGTTGGTAATGGACTTTGTAATTTTTAGTTGCCGCATGTTGTTGGTTCTTTGCCTGATTCGTGAAGTTTGGCCGCATACCGCTGGCCTATCTAAGTAAAAGTAAACCCTGCCGAACGCATTTTCAATGTTTTTTTCACGAAGTAACCTATCCTTAACCCTTGGTTACAAATGGTTTATGCAAAGGATACATAAGCTTAACACTGAACGCGCATTACGTGTTTTGTTTCCTCAAGAATTATACTATACTTGCAGTCGGCCAGCAAATAGCCCTCTTTAATCCTTATCCCATGTCGAATTCCAAGCCCTTCAAGCTGGAATATATTATCAAAAGTTCTCCTACAATCCTTTACAGCTTCCTGACTACACCAGCAGGACTCAGTCAGTGGTTCGCCGATTCGGTTGACATCAACGGCGAGATTTACACCTTCCTTTGGAATGGAGTTGCTGAAGAGGCTGAGTTGCTGGAGGACATTGAGAATGAGTTAGTGCGTTTCCGTTGGGACTACGCGGATGAACACGAGTACTTCGAATTCAGCATCGTGCTTTCGGAGGTAACGGGTGATACCATCTTGTACATCACTGATTTTGCCGAGGAATCCGATCGCCGGGATCAGGAAATCCTTTGGGACAGCCAAATCGCCAATCTGAGCAAGCGGCTCGGGGGCTCCTAAGCATGACCAGGGCCAGTCATGCCCTGCCGCTGGAGCCCGGACGTATCTTTGGCCTTTGCAGCCTGTGCTTCCCCGATGAACAAACTTGACCGGTACATTCTGGCCTCCTTTGCCGGCCCTTTTGTGCTGACGTTTTTCATAACGCTGTTCATTCTGTTGATGCAGTTCCTCTGGAAGTACATCGACGATCTGGTAGGCAAGGGCCTGGATTGGTATGTGGTGGGCGAATTGATGTTCTATGCATCCGCGACTATGGTCCCGCTTGCCCTGCCGCTCGCTGTGCTGCTGGCTTCGCTGATGACCTTTGGGAATTTGGGCGAGCGTTTTGAACTGGCTGCGCTCAAATCGTCGGGCATTTCGATGTTCCGGTTCATGCGAAGCGCGATTTTTCTGTCCGCCGTGATTTCGCTCGGAGCCTATGGCTTTTCGAACTACGTGATGCCCAAAGCTTCCCTGAAGTTCTGGACACGGCTGATTGACATCACGCAGAAGAAGCCCGCCCTGAACATCAAGCCCAATGTCTTCTACCACGACATTGACCAGTATTCCATCCTGGTTCTGCGCAAAGACGATGACAACATTCACGTCCACGACGTGACCATTTACGATAAGACTGGAAACGGTAGCGCGGACAACCTGCTAATTGCGGAAAAAGCCCAGATGTACGCCGACCAGGACGATAACGCGCTGGTTATGCGGCTGTTCAACGGCAAGCAATACCAGCACCTGAAGTCTACTGGCGAGCCTGGCGCAAGCGGCCAGGAGTACATGCGCATGGAGTTTGGGCAGTGGGAAAAGGCGCTGGACCTGAGTGGGCTCGAGTTGGGCAGTTCAAACGAAGAAACCTACCAGAACCACTACCGGATGCTTACCCAGCAGCAGTTGTCGCAAGCCACGGATTCTATTCGGCGCCAGACGCTGCGCCGTTTTGGCACGCTCGCGCCGGTTATTGGCAGCTACTTTTGGTTTGAGCGCAACAAGACCGGGTTTGCCGAGCTGCAACCTGTTCCAGGTGGCAGTGTGCTCGACTCCATCCCGGCCCGCCACAAACCCGGAGCGGTGAGCCGTGCCCTGGTATCGGCGCGGAACGTCAACAGTTTTTCGCGGCAGATCCAGGACAACACGCGCTACGCCGAAGAGCGCATCCGCCAACATCGCATTGAATGGCATCGCAAAATGAGCCTGTCCGCCGCGTGTTTTGTCTTCCTGTTTGTGGGCGCGCCGCTCGGGGCTATCATTCGCAAAGGCGGGTTTGGGATGCCAGTTATTACGTCCGTTCTTATATTTGTAATTTTTTATGTTTTATACATTACGGGCGAAAAGTTCGCGGACCAGGGCGTCTGGGGTACGGCCTTTGGCATGTGGTTTTCTAACCTGACGATTTTTCCGTTCAGCCTATGGCTGACCAGCAAGGCCATGAACGACAGCCCCTTGTTGAACGCAGAAGCCTGGCGGGAGGTCATAGGCCGCGTGCGCCGAAAACGTGCTAAACCAGCGCCATGAGCATCACGCAAAAACTCGCGATTCTGTTTCAGCGAACTTGGGGCTTTTCGCTGCCGCTGATGCTGTTTGCAGTGTTTGGAGGCATCGTATTGAGCCAGATCGAACGCGGCGATGTGGTGCTGTTGGTCAACGGATGGCATCAGCCCGCAGCAGATGTATTTTTTCGCTACGCCACCTGGTTGGGAGACGGAACGTTTTGGTTGATCGTTTTTGTCTTGCTTACGCTTTGGCAGCGCCGCTATGGCGTACAAGTAGCTTTGGCTGGCACGCTGTCCGCCTTCCTGGTGCAGGGGTTGAAAAACATTTTTCGCATGGAACGCCCCATCAAGGTGCTTGCTGACTACGATTTGGCGCTGGTACAAGGCGTTCACGTCTATGGATACATGAGCTTTCCCAGTGGCCATTCCGGAGCCGCGTTCACCGGGTTCTTTTTATTGGCTGCCTGGTCAGGAAAGCCCTGGATGGGTTTTTTCTGCTTTGTGCTGGCCGCTATCGCTGGTTTTTCACGCATTTACCTGGTACAGCACTTCTTTATAGATGTCTATGCTGGCGCTTTGCTCGGCGTGGGCATGGCCAGCGTTGTGTTGCTCTTATGGCGGGGCAAAACCTCGCTCCTCGCTTTACCGATAGCGGTCAACCCCTAAAACGGGCGATATTCTACGGGTGGGTCCAATTCCGCGAGCTGTCACCGCTCCCGGAGCGTGACCAGTTCCGCTACTTCGGCTTGATGTCGGCGTAAATCGCAAAGCGCGCCAGACCTTTTCGCTGCAAAAAATGGCGTACAGAAACGCCCAGGACACCCAAGCCGTAGGTTACGCTTCGCTGAAAATTGATGGAAGAAGCCTCTTCAAAATAGCGCGTCGGGCAAGTGATTTCACCGATGGTGTAGCCCGCATAAATGATTTGGCTGAGCATCTCGTTGTCAAACACAAAGTCGTCGGAGTTGCGCTGCAGGGGAAGGGCCTCCAGCACTTCCCGCGAGAACGCTCGGTAACCCGTGTGGTATTCCGAAAGCTTTTCGCCTACCAGCAAGTTTTGCACCAGCGTTAAGAGCCTGTTGGCGATGTATTTGTAGCGGGGCATGCCACCCGCAAGGGCCCCCTTCCCCAGAATTCGGCTGCCCAACACCACGGGGTAGAGATCTGCGGCGATCAGGCTGACCATGGCCGGGATGAGTTTTGGGGTGTACTGGTAATCCGGGTGCAGCATGATAATTACGTCAGCGCCCAGGTCGAGTGCTTTGCGGTAACAGGATTTCTGGTTGCCTCCGTAGCCGGTGTTGTGCTCGTGGCGGATGACGTGGCGAATGCCGAGCCGCCGGGCCACTTCAACGGTGTCATCGCGGCTCGCATCGTCTACCAGGACTACTTCGTCAACCAGGTCGAGGGGGATTTCGCGGTAGGTGGTCTCCAGCGTTTTGCCGGCATTGTAAGCCGGAAGCACGACCACAACTTTCTTGTTCTGAAACATCGGTCTAAAAGTGGGGCAAAGCTACGTGTTCTTGCCGCCGTCTTGAAAAGCAGCGCTTGTAAGGCTTGCGGGTTAAATTTGCGGCTGCATGAAGATCCTTCAGGTTTGTAAGAAGTTTCCCTGGCCCGCCCGGGACGGTGAATCCATCGCGATCTACAACCTGACCCGGGGTTTTGCGCAGGCCGGCCACGACGTGACGGTTTTGGCCATGAATACGCCCAAGCACCGCTTCGATCCGGGTTTTTTGCCTGACTCAGTGCGGCAAGTAGCGCAATTTTACGCCATTGATGTAGATACCGAGGTGCGGGCTGTCCCGGCGTTGGTCAACCTGCTCACCAAGCAGTCTTACAACTTGGAGCGTTTTTTTTCGCGCGATTTTAAAGAAGGGCTGCACGGGCTCATTCGGGGAACAAAATTTGACCTGATTCAATTGGAAGGCTTGTACCTCGCGCCTTATTTTCAGAGCATCCGCCATGCCACGAATGCCCCAGTGGTCATGCGCTCGCACAACGTGGAGTTTGAAATTTGGGAGAAACTGGCGAAGGGGGAAAAGCGCGCCTGGCGCCGCTGGTACCTCAATCTACTGGCCCGGCGGCTGCGCAAGTTTGAGACCAGTTCACTGGGGGCCTTTTCTGCGCTTGTTCCTATTTCTCCTATTGATGAAAAGCGCTTTCGCGAATTAGGAGCCACCTTGCCGGTGCACACCAGCCCTGCCGGCATTCACCCGCAGGATTTTGCGGAACCAACGAGTCCCCCTTCGCCCGGAACTTTGGGCTACCTGGGTGCGCTCGATTGGGCTGCAAACCGAGAAGGACTGGATTGGTTTTTAGAGCATTGTTGGCCGGGACTCAAAGCGGAGGTTCCGGATTTAACGTTCTTCATTGCAGGCAGAAATGCCCCGTCTGGTTGGCCCTCCCGGCAGCTTGCCGGCGTTGAGTTTATGGGAGAGGTGGAAAGCGCAGCAGGTTTTCTAAATTCGGTGGAAGTGGTGGTGTTGCCGTTGCTCAGCGGAAGTGGCATGCGCATAAAGTTGCTCGAGGCGCTTGCGCTTGGAAAGCCCGTGGTGGCCACGCGTCAAGCCGCTGAAGGCATAGAACTGGTTTCTGGCACGCACGGGGTCTTGGCTGTTCACGCCGCTGATTTTCAACAAGCCACTTTGCACATGCTGCGTCATCCGGATGAAGCGCGCCGGCAGGGACGGGAGGGCCAGCGCATGGTTCGGGAAGTTTATGACCAGGAGAAAATTGTATACGAATTACTAGACTTCTACAACCAGCAGTTTTTTGTTTGATGGTAGCCTTGATCTTTTGGCTGGCTGCTGCTATGCTGGTGTACAGCTATGTCGTTTATCCGCTGTTTTTGGGATGGTTGATGAAAGGTCGCCCGGTGGCACCGGTAGCCCCTTCGCCCGTTGAATGGCCCAAAGTGTCCATACTGATGGCCGCTTACAACGAGGAACGTGTCCTGCCGGCTAAGTTGGAATCTGTTTTTTCGCTCGACTACCCGCGCGATAAACTTGAGCTTGTGGTGGGCTCCGACGGCTCCACTGACGGCACAGATGCCTTGTTGAGCCAAGCGGCGGAAGCGGGATTGCCCGTTCGTTTTTTGCGTTTGGAGGGTCGGAATGGCAAGGCTTCCGTGCTCAATGCTCTGCGTGACCTGCCCAATTTGGGCCAGGTGTTGCTCTTGACGGATGCCAATGTCCTCTTTGAGCAGAACTTGTTGCGGGCGCTTGTTCCGCGATTTCAAGATAATCGGGTTGGAATTATTAGTGCCTTTGTGTTGCATTTTGAATTGGCCTCCAAAGGCATCGCCGTTCAGGAAAGTCAATACATCAACCGGGAAAACGCCATCAAACACCAGGAAGGGGAGCTTTGGGGCAGCATGATGGGCGCATTTGGCGCTTGTTATGCTATTCGTCGCGAATTATTTCCACGGCTGCCCACTAACTTTTTGATGGAAGACTTTTATGTGACTATGCACGTGCTCAACGAGGGATACCGCGCGGTTTCAGAGCCTGCTGCACGTTGTTTTGAAGACCTGCCCGGATCAATGGAGCAAGAGTTTCGGAGAAAGGTTCGCATTTCAACGGGCAATTTTCAGAACCTGATGGCCTGGAAAGGCTTGCTTTGGCCACCTTCCGCTCTGGGGTTCTCGTTTCTTTCGCACAAAATAATCCGGTGGATGGGACCCTTCCTGTTGTTGGCTTGCTGGATTGCCTCTGCTGCCCTTGCTGTGCAAGGGGGGCTGTACTTAGGTCTATTTGCTCTGCAATCATTGCTGATGCTCAGTTCGCTCGTAGATCAAGGCCTAAGCAGGCTCCATATTCGCGTCGGAGCCTTGCGCTTAATCGGGTATTTTTACACCATGAACCTTGCGCTGCTTGTGGGGTTCTTTAAGTACCTCCAAGGCGTTCAAAACTCCGCCTGGCAACCTACCGAAAGAAATTCCTCCCATGTCTGAGATTAAGCTGCACTCCATCGAAGAGGCCATTGCCGACATACAAGCCGGCAAACTGGTCATTGTGGTGGACGATGAAAACCGGGAAAATGAAGGAGACTTCATCACTGCTGCGCGAAACGTGACGCCAGAAATCATCAATTTTATGGCTACACACGGCCGGGGATTGATCTGTGCACCCCTCATTGAAGACCGCGCAGAAGCACTCCGCTTGCCCTTAATGGTCTCGGAAAATACTGCGTTACACAGCACACCATTCACCGTTTCGGTAGATTTAATCGGCCACGGTTGCAGCACTGGCATTTCTGCCACGGACCGCTCATTGACCGTGCAAGCCTTGATTAATCCCGAAATGACCGCTGAAGATTTTGGCCGACCTGGGCACATTTTCCCGCTCCGCGCTCGTCGGGGAGGGGTTTTGCGCCGTACCGGCCACACGGAAGCCACCATCGACCTGGCTCGTTTAGCAGGGTTTGAACCCGCAGGGGTGCTGGTGGAAATCATGAACGAAGACGGCACCATGGCACGCCTTCCGGACTTGCTTAAGATCGCCGAAAAATTCGACCTGAAAATCATCAGCATTGATGACTTAGTAGCCTATCGACTTGATAAAGAGTCGCTTATAAAGAAGGAAGTTTCATTGAACATGCCAACTAAGTACGGCGATTTTCAATTGCACGCCTATACCCAAATCACCACTGGAGAAATCCATATGGCCTTGGCAAAAGGGACTTGGAATGAAGGGGAGCCCGTCTTAGTGCGCGTCCATTCTTCATGCGCAACCGGTGATATCCTTGGCTCTCTGCGCTGCGATTGCGGCGATCAATTGCAAAAAGCGCTGGAGCGTATAGAAAAAGAGGGAAAAGGCGTGTTGCTCTATATGCAACAGGAGGGTAGGGGAATTGGGCTCTTGAACAAGCTCAAGGCCTATAAACTGCAAGAAGAGGGGAAAGACACGGTTGAAGCGAACCTGGAGCTGGGTTTTGCCATGGACCAGCGCGATTATGGAATTGGTGCCCAAATACTTAGGGACTTAAATATCAGCAAGTTACGCTTGATGACAAACAATCCTAAAAAGCGGATAGGGTTGATCGGTTACGGCCTCGAGATTGTTGAAAACATACCTATTGAAGTGGTTCCCAACCCGTTCAACCAAGTGTACCTCCAAACAAAGAGGGACAAAATGGGCCACGAAATCCTGAAAATCGAGAAATAGTGTCTGTTGTGTCGCGACATTGTTCGTCTCCAGGACAAATGGTGATTTACACGCACGAAAATCTGCCTATACCATCAATTTTTAGGCTCACGCCACCATCTTCCCTTGCCCTTGTTTGCCATTTCGTGCCACGGCTGCCTGACTGGTCAAGCCATTCTTAAGAAAATCACCGAGGAAGAATACCTCGATATCCATTGGGATACCAGTTACATCGGCACCGTCGGCTACCACCAAAATTTTCTTGCTCACACGGGTTCCGTCATGCTCCAGACGACCTGCAATATCGCGCAACTGGCTCACTTGCTCTTCGCGAATTCTTTTATCTGTAACAATCTCAACAACAACACGTTCCGTGCAGCCCTGATGCTCCCTTTGCAATACAAAATCGTGCAGGTAGCTCACCCAGTTGAATCGATTATAGACTTTCCAGCCCTCCGATTCGGGGTATTGCCGGGAAACCCCCTTTTTGAACATTGGAAACAAGTCCACCTTAGTCATTTTGCTTTCAGAAGTCAATGTGCTTACCATATTGCCGAAGATTTAGGTCCCTAGTTGGATAGTGGTAGCAAGATGCCAACTTAAATAAGCGTGTCCAAGTAAAAAAACATGAAAAAAAAACAAGCAAAATTGGAACAATAAAAAGCATTCCCCTTGTTAATCAAGGAGTTATCTTTTAATTTTGATCAAATAATTCACACAAGCCGAGAAGGAAACACCTCCAGCCTCCGCAGAATTGAGCATAAAAACTCAATCCGAGATATTAGGAATTGAGGACTCAGCTATCTTGGATCATCCCAGTGCCAAGAAACTGAATTACCACCATCTCCTGCATTTTTTGAGACAGTTTCAGACTTGCTTCCACCATCAAAAGAGAGCCCGAAGCTGAGTACGATTGCAATTAAGGTTGCCATAAGAAGGAAAATTTGTGACCTAGTCAAACATAGAAACTAACTGGCATGTATGAAAGTATTTTCCGACATTTGTAAAAATTATTTTTAATTATGGATATTTCATCAATATACAAAACACTTAGCTATAAAGAAAAATCAATCCTACTGAGTTATTATTTCGATAAGGGTAAACAATCCAAAAGGCTTCAGTTTCTAAAAGCACTTGAACAAGAAGAAAATATTTCAGATAATACATTATCTGAAATCGTTTATGGACGCACAGACGTGACGCCTAAATTTTCCCAGCTAAAGGCTAGAGTGTTTAGAGATATTTTAAATATAATTCAAATATCTTATGTAAATGATGGTAGTGCAAGTCGGTCTACTTTAATAAGATACTCGCTTCGTCAATATATAAATGATTCCGAGTTGCTTATGTCTAGAGGACTTGATGAGCTTGGAATTGAAATGCTCGAGAAGGCTTTTAGGTACAGCAGTCGATATCAGTGTCATATAGAATCAATGATTATTGCTGATCTTTTACAGCAATATAAGGGGCTGCGAAACGATTCTAAAAGTTATCGAAAGTACTTCGAATCTAAGCTATTAGCGTTGAAAACGTGTGAAAAAAGATTTAAAGCTAGCGAGATTTTTATGCAGATTACTAGACCTAGTTTTTTTACCTTAGAGACAATCGATTACAATGAACTTCTTAGGAATCTGATAAATTTAGATTCTGGAACACAAAGCGATGATATTCGTGGGATGACACTAAGAGCAGAGGCATTTATTAGAATGAAGGGTGGAGAGTATAAACGAGCATATGATTCTGCTTCGGAGTATCTTTTACTAGTAACAACTAGCAATGTTTTAAAATCACTAAACAATATTGGAGGTGCAAACATGCAGATTTCTATAATTGAAATTGAGAGGGAGAATTATTCTAGAAGTATCGACCACGCAACTGTAGCCTTAAATCATTTCAAAAAGGATTCAGCAAACGAACTGCGCGCCCTGGAGGTGCGTTTTATAAGCTCCCTTCGATTAAAACATTATGGAAGTTGCACAACGGATGTTTCTTATGCACTTAAGAGTAAGGCAATAAGAACTTCTGTTATAATGCAAACGACTTGGGATTTCCGTAAAGCATTACTAAGCTTTCTTATGGATGACTATGAAAGCGCACAGAAAGTTCTTGTCTCAGATAATGAGAATAGGTTAAAAGGGACACACTGGAGGTACTATTATCGGGTTTTAGACATATGCAATTTATATGCTATGAAAAAATATGATATAGTTGAATATAGACTTGACGCCTTCGCTAAGTTAATGTCACATGATAAAATAGTAAGTGATAGTAGATTGTATATATTTTGGAATGTAATGAAAAAATTTACCAGACTTAGTTTAGGTATTCGGGCTAACAAAAGGGAACAGGTTCAAATCCTTAAAAGCGAATGCAAAGCGAAATTTGTTGAAAGCCGTATCAAGATTGACAACTCACTTGAGATTATACCTATCGATGATTTAATATATCATGCTCTTGGCAAACTTAATTTTTAGAGGAAAAATTTCCTGTTTTTTGATTTGGCTCATTTGAACAGAGATCCAGTCTATCAAATCTTAATCATACCTTCATTGCATTGATCAAAATTCAAACTAAGGAGAAAGCTTTGGAGCAGCTATTTAATTTGTACAGCCGATTGCATGATAGCGAGAAGGTAATCCTCGATGCTTTGATAACTCA
>Ga0105049_10001002_pt1 | contig 32724 bp, 25 predicted proteins | sample MAT06_FD_78087 | JGI IMG/M metagenome (GOLD analysis project Ga0105049, IMG submission 78087) | Freshwater microbial communities from Lake Fryxell liftoff mats and glacier meltwater in Antarctica - MAT-06 | ecosystem: Environmental > Aquatic > Freshwater > Ice > Liftoff microbial mat | place... | reverse complement strand
GATCACCGCGCCACCGGTCATCGTGCGGGGTGCTGTCATCACCGGCCAGCAGGTTCTGGATGGACAAACAAACAGCGCCCCGTCCGGGGTGATTCAGGCGTTCGATGCGGTGACGGGAGCGCGTCGTTGGGCTTGGGATCTGGGTCGGCCGGTGCGACGATCCAGCATGTAGATCTCGCCCTGCTTCGAGGACAGGCCAATGGCTGGCGTTGCATCGGGCAAATCGACCAGCCTTGCCAGGCGGCCCAGATCGTGATCAGCTGTCTGGCGCCAACCACAAGCGCCGCCGGCTGGTGAAGCAGCGCTGCCGGCCATCGATGGGGTCGATGAAGCTCAGCTGGCGGGCCAGCAGCTGCAGTGGCTGCGCATGGTCCGGCACCGCATCGGGTGCTGGCTGAGGCAGCAAAGCCGGATAGATGCGGTCACCGACGATGGGCAAACCCAGCGCGCTCAGTTGGGCGCGCAACTGGTGTTTTTGGCCTGTGCTGGGCGTCAGGCGGTAGTGGGCCAAGGGGCCTGGTGGCAGGCAGTGCGGATCGTGCGGGCGCTGCAGAGCTTGCCGGTCTGCCTCACTGCGGTCGACCCGGCCCATCAGCTCGACCCAGGTTTGTGCATTGGGCGGGCCTGCCACCACCTGCATCTGCATGAAGCGATCGCCTGGCGATTGCAGCAGCCGGCTGCTGCAAGTCAACGGAAACAACAAGTCTGCGCGCCAGCCAGCGATGGCTTCGTAAACCTTGTGCACCTGCCGCTCTCGCAACAGCGCCTGATAGGCGTTGCGGGTGGCGGGCTGCACGGTGAAGACCAGCACACCCGCCGTGTCGGCGTCCAGGCGGTGCATGGGCGCCAGCGTCTCGATGCCCAGTTGATGTTTGAGCCGCACCAGCACGGTCTCGTGCAAGTGGCGGCCGCCCGGTGTCACGGGCAAGAAATGGGGCTTGTCCACCACCACCAGCCATTCGTCTTGATGCAAAAGCTCGATCTCAAACGGCACGCGCGGCTCGGGCGGCGGGCTGCGCCAGTACCACAGCAGCATGCCTGACTTGCAAGGCGCATCGGCAGACAGCGGCTGGCCACTGGCATCCAGCACCTCGCCGCGCGCCAGCCTGGCAGCCCAGTCTTTGACGGCGGGAAAGCGCAGCGCCAGGAAATCATGGAGAGAAGCAAAGGGTCCACCCGCCATCACCACGCGGCTGGCGCTGACGCCTTCACGCATCGGCGGCTGCCAGAGGGGATCGGTGCGTTTCACGCCAGGATGCTTCGAGGTGTTTGGCAGGCTTGGAATCGGCTTGGAATCGGCTTGGTAGCGGCTTGCCAGCGGCTTGGTATAGGCTTGCCAGCGGCTTGCTGTGGTCTAGCTGTGGGCTTGCTACCGGTCCTGACAGCCACCGGAGGCTTGCAAGCGCTGCGCGCGCTGCAGGCGCCAAGCCTCGTCAGGGCGGTTGGCATCAAACACCTCTTCGGCACTGGCACCCGTCTCTTGGAGCGCGCAGTTCAGGGCCAGGCGGTTGTCAAACACGAAGCAGTCGCCCGTCCAATCGCTGGCAGCATCGTCCAGGCTCTGAAAGTAGTTCAGGATGCCGCCGTCCAGTTGCCACACCTGCAGCCCCAGGCTGCGCAGCCAAGGCGCGGTCTTGTCGCAGCGCACGCCGCCCGTGCAGTACATCGCCACCGGGCGTTGCGCTTCGCGCCAGGCGGGCGCGTGCGCCTGCACATAGGCCACAAAATCGCGGAAGTGATAGACCTGCGGATCGACCGCGCCTTTGAAGTGCCCGAGGCGGAATTCGAAGTGGTTGCGGTTGTCCAGCAACACCAGGTCTTGGCGCGCCAACAGCTCACGCCAGGCGGGTGGGCTGAGGTGGCTGTCGTCCTGCTCGTCGGGCAATGGCAATCTGCGGTTGCTGGGTGCGCGCGTAAAGCTGGCGGTTGCGGTCGCGGTCGCGGTCAATGCGCTCATCGAGTTTTCAGCAGCAGGCAACGCCAGCGCCACGATTTCGGGTTTGACGCTGACTTTCAGCCGCCCAAAAGGCTCGGTCAAACAAGCGCTGTGTTTGAACCGCACGCCCAACAGCGCCGCTTGGCTTGCACGCTCAGCCGCTGGATCAGACGCGGGCAAGTTCACATCGGCCTGCACCGCCACCAGGACCTTCAGCGCTTGCAGCTCGGCCTCAAAAGCCGCCACGGCTGTGGGCGCACCCGCCACCGCGCCGCTGATGCCCTCCGCTGCCAGCAAGATGCTGCCCTGCAGCCGATGTGCTGCAGCCAGCGCACGCACGGCGTCAGCCACAGTCGCTGGGTCGGCCAAGGCGACGAATCTGTAGAAGGCGCTGTGAACCAGCGTCTCAGCAGCAGGGTTGGACATGACAAATGGCTTTCTTAGCGCGTGGGGATGGATCAACGGACAAGACTAAAACAGCACATCTGCATCACCGCTGCGCCAAGGCTTGAACTTGGGCATCACCGAGTCGAACAATTGTGTGGTGCTGAGTTGCAGCAGCCAGCGCTGCAGATGGGGCAGCGGGCGGGTGGCAAACCAGGCCTCGTCACAGGCCACAAACTGGCGCACAAAGGGCAGCAGTGCCATGTCTGCCAAAGTCACTGAATCGCGCAGCAAGAATTGACTGTGTGCCAGTTGGGCGTTGAGCGGGGCCAGCATCAACTGCACCGCTTCGTCGCGATCGCTGTGGGCGGGCCGCTCGGGGTGGCGAGAAGCGTATTTGTAGCGGTCCAGCAGTTGCTTGAAGGGGCCGTCGTTGAGGGCCACCCAATGCCGCTCTTGCTGCTCTTGCTGCTCTCGCTGGTCCAGCTGCGCCTCTTCAGCCGGCAGCCATTGCTGCGGGTCATTCTGCTTGAGCGCCCAGCGCATGATGTCCAGGCTTTCTTCCAGCACCTCAGCCGTGGGCAATTGCAGCACCGGCACGGTGGCCTTGGGCGAGACTGCGAGCAAAGCCGCAGGCTTGTCGCGCAGCACCACTTCGCGCAGCACCACCGCCACGCCCGAAACCTTGATCGCCAGCCTGGCCCGGATGGCGTAAGGGCAGCGGCGGAACGAGTAGAGGACGGGCTGGGTCATGTTCAGCCTGTCAACGGTCATGCCCGTCCAGGCACTCAGTAGGCGCCCATGTAATCCTTCTTGCCAATGGCGACGCCGTTGTGGCGCAGGATCGCGTAAGCGGTGGTGACGTGAAAGAAAAACTGCGGCAGGCCGTAGTTGGCCAAGTAGGCTTGACCACTGAGCTTCTTTTCTTTGGGTGTACCAGGGCGCAGCACGATCTCGCGGTTTTCGCTGCCTTCAAATTGCGCGGCCTGCAGGCCGTCCAGAAAAGCGAGCGTGCGTGACAACAGCGCATCGAGGTCTGCAAAGCTCTTTTGCTCGGCATCAAAGACCGGCACCTCCACACCTGCCAAGCGTGCGGAAACACCGCGCGCAAAGTCTGCCGCAATCTGCACTTGCTTGAGCAGCGCAAACATGTCTGGATAGAGGCGCGCTTGCAGATACGCGTCGGCTTCGATGTTTTTGTCGGCGGCCTGGCTGGCCACCTGCGCCAGGATGGTTTTGAGTGCCGTCAGCATCTGCTTGAAGACGGGGACGGATTGGGTATGCATGTGCGAGTTCATCGTGGTCTCTCGGTCAGAGTGGGTGGAAGAAGGCCGTTGTGCTGCGGCTGCGCAACGGCAATGTCTTTGATTGTCGGGCCTGGCCAAGGCTGCGCACCGCGAGGCTTTGGTGAGAGGCAAACCACAGTGCGCCAGCCCCGTGAAAGCCTGTGCCCAGCAAAGCGGCTAGAGCCATCACTCTAGGGAAAACCCCTAAATTGGGGTGCGCCCTCTACGACAAGCCGGCAAGCTGGCGGCATTCCTGGTTGCAGGGCCATGCGTGAACAGCAGGCAGGCAAGCAGGCAATTCGATCCAACCCTCAGGAGCTTTCATGTCTACCAAGAATCTGTCTACCGTCGCCACCAACGTTATCGAGACCTATGGCATCACCGTCACCAACGTCATCAACGCCTACCGTTTTGGTGGTGAGCGCTTCATCGGCTTTGTGGACAACCGCGTCGCCTCGGCGGTGTCGGGCGTGCCTTCTGCTTTCGGCAAGAGCCTGCGCAGTAATTTGATAGACGGCCAAAAGCGCGTCAGCGGCTACTCAGTCAAGGGTTTGCATCTGGGCATCGACGGTGCGCAGCGCGCAGTGGGCGTGGCGGTTGATCTGGCCACCAAAGGCGTCAGCGTGATGGCTGCCAATGCCGTGCGTATGGAGCGTGCCACCAACGTCAACGCACTGAACACCTTGAACCGCGTGGCGATGCCCGCCGCAGAGTTGGTCAGCCAGGTCGCAGAGAAGCTGGAAGAAGGCAGCAGCGCGCTGGTCAAGCGCGTGTCGGGTAAGGACATGCCTGCCAAGGCTGTGGCCACCCGCAAGCTCACCGCCACCACCCGCAAAGCCGCCGCTGCACGCAAGCAAGTCACGCGCAGTGCCAAGAGCCAGGTCAACAAGCAGGTCAAGCAAGTGACCCGCGCTGTGAAACAGCAAGTCAATGAAGTCGCTGCGACGCGCAAGCGGATCACCCGCAAGGCCACCACGCAAGTCAACCAGGCCGTGGCTGCCGGCCAGAAAATCAAGCGCACGGCCACTAAACGCGTCAGCAAGGCCGTGGCAGAGACCGCCACCGACACCTCCAACGCAGCACGCCGCGTGGCCCGCAAGGCCAACGCCACAGCGGCTGCAGCCTAAGCCGTCGGGGCTGCAAAGACCGCAGCAAAACCCGCCGTAAACCCTGCGGTGGACTGGGCAGCGCACAGCAGCGGCTAGCAGCCAATGTCAAGGTGCTGTCCAGTCGATCCGACACCGCCACAGGCAACAGCGCTTGGGTAGAGATCCCGGTGCCCACCGGACTGACGGCTGCCGAGATCAAGGTGACGGCCAATGGCACGGATGTCACCGCCCTGCTGAGCGCCAGCGCCGACGGCCAGCGGCTGCGCGGGCCGGTGACTGGGCTGAACTTGGGCGACCACCGGCTGGTCGCTGACGCCGCCGGCAAAAAGACCGTGCCCTTCATCGTGCGCGTCGAGTCGGCCACCCTCAACGCGACAACCAGGTGATCTGGCTGATGCCCAACCCGGGCCCTGGCCCCGTTGCTGGGCTTGTGCACCGAGCAGCAAGCGCTATTGACCGCCCCGTCTGGCGAAGTCTTTCTGAAACGGCTGACATGGATGACGCAGTGGCTGGACGCCATCGTTGCCGACCTGGCAGTGCTGTCCACCGGGAAGATCGCGCGGCTCAAACCCACTGAGGCGGTGGATGCCTGCTCAAAGTCAAGGCGACTTGGTTGAGGCACTCAGCGACTGAGCCCGCGCCCCCGGCAAGCTCTAGCCCAAGCTGACTGCCTGACCTTGCGTATCGAAAGGAATGTAAGCCTGCAACTGCCCCTGGCGAATGGCTTCGACCATGCGCTGCAGCGGCGCGTCAGCGTCGGCGCTGGTGGGTGTGCGGCCACCCGGCCCCGGCATGGCTGCGGCGAAAACCATGCCCCAGGGCTTGCCGAAGGCTTCGGCCTCGTGTTTCAAGTCATCAAACGAGGCCATCTCGTCGGGCGACTTGTCCACGCACATTTGCGGCACCAGTGCACCGCCCTCGCCCTGCTCGAACGCCACGCGCTGGGCCGGCGTGGCCTCGTCGGGCAGCTCGACCGCAGCGAACACGAACAGCAAGCGCTGCGGCGAGGGCTGGGCACGGGCGGCAGACAGCAGTTGGTCGAAGGTAGTGATGTTCATAAGCGGTTCAGGGCTGTTCGCAAGAGGTGGAGAGGTCGTCAAACACGGTGTGTTTCATCCGCAACTGCCCAGGTGGCCGCAGTGGGTACAAAGCTCGCAGCCGTCTTTCTTGATCATGGCATGGGCACCGCACTCGGGGCATTTCTTGCCTGCCATCAACGGCATCTGCATGCCGGGCAGACTGGAGGGGGTTGACGTCGCTGCCACCCCCACCGACCCGGTCTGTGCACGCCGCGCCAGAATGCCCTGCAACGCAAACGCGATTGCAGCCACTTCTGAGTCGTGCCACATCGGCACGTGGGTGCCGTCGGGCTTTTGGTGGGTGCCCAGACGCACCGGACCGCGGTCCCAGGCGACTTTGCGCATGTCACGCAACGCGCGCTGCAGAAAACCACCGCGCGCGGCCAGCGACAGCATGCGCATGGTGGAGGTGATCCACTGCTGCGACTCGCCGCTTTGGCCCACCGGCATGAAAAACTCGATGGCGCGCTCTATCGTGGCGTCGCCGTCGCCCGTGGGTACCGGCAAGAACGAGACCACGATGTACAGCGTCTTGTGGCCTTCCTGCGTCCAGTACTCGATCTTGTCGGCCACGGCCGAGAGCGCCCCCTTGGGCCGGCTCTCGATCACCGTGCGCATGGGGTCAATTGGCACCGTGGTGGCGCCTGCGCTGGACGCATCGGTGGCGGCGCTGCCAGTGTCGAGCACCGAGCCGAGGATGCTGTTGGGCCGGTAGGTGGCCAGGCCCTTGAGCTGAGCGCGCCAGGCCAGCTGATACAAGCTCTTGAAGTCGTCGAACGGGTAGTCGGCCGCGACATTCACGGTCTTGGAGATCGCGGTGTCCACGAACGGCTGCACCGCCTGCATCATGGCGATGTGTTCGCCAGCGCTCATGCCCAGTGCGTTGACGAAGTACTCGGGCAGCGCGTCTACATCACCCCCCAGGCCGCGGTACAGGCGCCAGGCGTGGTCTTCGACCGCGTATTCGCGGGTGCTGCCGTCAGACTCGCGCTTCTTGCGCCGGTACATCCACGAGAAGGATGGCTCGATGCCGTTGGAGGCGTTGTCGGCAAAAGCCAGGCTCACCGTGCCGGTGGGGGCGATCGAGAGCAGGTGGCTGTTGCGGATACCGTGCTGGCGGATCTGCGCCTGCAGCGCATCGGGCAAGCGGCTGGCAAAAGTGCCAGCCGCCAGATAGGCGCTGGCGTCGAACTTGGGAAACGCGCCTTTCTCTTGCGCCAATGCGACGGAGGCGGTGTAGGCCGCGTCGCGCATGCGCTCGGCGATCTTCGCTGCCATGGCACAGCCTTCTTCACGGTCATAGCGCAGGCCCAACATGGCCAGTGCATTCCCCAGCCCTGTGAAGCCGACACCGATGCGACGCTTGGCCGCCGATTCTTCGCGCTGCTGCGGCAGCGGCCAGAAGGTGATGTCGAGCACGTTGTCGAGCGCGCGTACCTGAATGGCCACCACCGCCTCAAAGGCATCGAAGTCGAACACCGGCGCACCACCGATGCCGAACGGATGCCGCACAAAGCGGGTCAGGATCACCGGGCCGAGGTCGCAGCAGCCGTAAGGCGGCAGGGGTTGCTCGCCGCAGGGGTTGGTGGCCGAGATGGTCTCGCAATAGCGCAGGTTGTTGTCGCGCCCGATCGGGTCGAGAAACAGGATGCCGGGCTCGGCGAAGTCGTAGGCCGACTTCATGAGGGTGTCCCACAGCTCGCTGGCGGCGAGGGCCTGGTAAACCCACAGGCCGTCGGCGCGCTGGTAGGCGCCTTTGTCGATCAGCGCGCTGCCAGGGCGGGCCTTGTGCACCAGGTCCCAGGGCTGGTCGGCAGCCAGCGCCTCCATGAAAGCATCGGTGACAGCGACCGAGACATTGAAGTTGTTCCAGCGCCCGGGGCTGCGCTTGGCGGTGATGAACTCCATCACGTCCGGGTGGTCGATGCGCAGCACGGCCATCTGCGCGCCACGCCGCGCGCCAGCGCTTTCCACGGTCGAGCACGACTGGTCGAACACGTTGACATAGCTGCATGGCCCGGAAGCCAGGGAGTGCGTGCCCCTGACCTCGGCGCCCCTGGGGCGGATGCGCGAGAAGTCGTAGCCCACGCCACCGCCGCGGCGCATGGTTTCGGCGGCCTCGCGCAGGGCTTCGTAGATGCCAGGAAAGCCCTCGGCGTCCACGCCCTGAATGGCGTCACCCACGGGCTGCACGAAGCAGTTGATCAGGGTGGCCTGAATCCCGGTGCCGGCGGCGCTCATGATGCGGCCGGCACCGATGGCGCCGGCGTGCAGGTTGGCCAGGAACTTCTGCTCCCACTCGGCGCGCAGGTCTTGCTGCTCGGCCGAGGCCAGCGCGCGCGCCACCCGGCGGTAAATGTCTTCGACGCCGGACTCGCCGGGTTTGAGGTACTTCTCGGCCAGCACGTCCTGGCTGATAGGTTGGGTCTGGGCTTGGGTCTGGGCCTGGGGCTGGATCAAAGCCTGGGCGCCGGGACTCGGATCGCGTTTCATGGGGACCAACTTTCGGATAGTGGCGGGCGTCGGCTTCCGGCAGGCGGTATTTCGTGGCCGGGTCTGTCAGACCCCATCATGACCGCAGCGTCCGCCGAAACCAAGACGACCCGTCTTGCCGAAAGGGTACAACTCACCCGGCACTGCGCGGCTCACCTCGCCCGGCCGAGAGCCGGCCGAGAGCCGGCCGAGAGCCGGCCGAGAGCCGGGTGAGCCTACTGCACCAGGGGCGTCTCTGCGCCCTCCAGCGCCACGCCTTCCACCTTTGCCTGGCCCACCAGCAGCTTCAGGTACTGGCGCATCGCGGTCGCGCGTGATTGCTGGGCCAGGCGGGCTGCGATCTGCGGCCGCACCTGTGAAAAGTCGGGCAGTGTGCCGGCCCGATGATCCAGCACTTCGATGATGTGCAGACCGTAGCGGCTGTGCACCAGACGTGGGTGCACCCCCAGGCCCAGACGGGTGTCGGTCTGGAAGAAAAAGGCTTTGGCCAACTCGGGTGCGCAGTCTTCGGGCGTCAACCAGCCCAGGTCGCCGCCTTGGGCACTTGACGGGCAATTCGAAAGCTCTGCAGCCAATTGCTCAAAACGCCCTGCGCTGGCGTCCTTGCGCTTGAGCTCCAGCAGCGCCGCTTCGGCGCGCTGGGCCAGCGCCGTGACGTTGATGCCCGGTGTGACGGCAAACAGGATGTGCCGCACATGCAGGGCCTGGCCGACCACCAGGCGACTCTTCTGTGACTCGTAGTGGCGCAGACATTCGTCGTTAGTCGGGTCAGGTGTGGTCACCGCCGCATCGACCATGCTTTCGATGGTTTGGCGCTGGGCTTCGTCAGGCTCGACATACGTGGGTGCCAAAGGGCGCGGCAACAAACCCAGTTGGATGGCCTCCTGACGCAACAACTCGGTGACGGCGCGTTCGCGCAGGGTTTGCGGATCAGCGTCATCACCAGGTGCCTGCAAGGGGATGCCATTGATACTGGCAGCGAAGGGCAGGGCCAGCCCGGCAGCGGCGCCATTCTGGCTGCCAAGCCCGATGATCGATTCGGCGTTCATGACAAGACTCCTTGTTCGGGGTATCGATACTCAGGCGTGGGGCTGTCGCGGCTTGCTGGGGTCCAGGCCGACCTTGCGGCTGCGCACCACCTGGTAGGGGCGGAACAGGTAGGCCACCGTGCCGAAACCGCTCCAGACGTGCACCAGCCGACTGAAGGGGAAAAGCAGGAAGATGGTCATGCCGAACACGACGTGAAGCAGATACGGCCATGGCAGGCCCCACAGCGCTGCGGAGTCCACCTCGCGCAGCGTCAGGATGCGCTGCGCCCAGTCAGCAAGCAGCAGCATCACGGCGCCGTCGGAGTGCGCCCAGGAGAACGGCAACGTGACCAGTCCGATCACCAGTTGCACCCACAGGATGATGAGGATCGCCAGGTCGGTCTTGTGGCTGGTGTAACGAATGCGCTCATCGAAAATTCGGCGGTAGATCAGCATGGACAGGCCGATGAAACACACCACACCGAAGAAGCCCCCCGAGTAGACGGCGACGCGCTGTTTGAAAGACGCTTCCATGAAGCCCGCATAGAACGCGTGTGGTGCCAGCAGGCCGATCAGGTGGCCGAAGAACAGGAACAGGATACCGATGTGGAACATGTTGCTGCCCCACCGGAGCAGCCCCGTGCGAAGCATCTGCGACGAGTCGCTTTTCCAGGTGTACTGGTCGCGCTCGAAGCGCAGCAGGCTGCCCAGCAAGAACACCGTCAGGCAGATGTAGGGATAGACGCCGAAAAGAAAACCATGCAGGGAAGTCATGGACGTACTCCTTGGCTGAGAGGTGAGGGCTTTCTGACAATCTGAATCGGCTGTGCCTGCCCAGGCTTGGCTTGGCCTTCGGTCGAGCAGCCGCCAAACACTGGCGGCTCGGTCCACGACTCGTCGATGGCTGGCTCGGGCGCCAGCGGCACGGTCTGTGCCTTCTCGCCGGCCAGTTCCAGCACGGCGGCCAGCACGCTGGCGTAAGGGCTGCCCTGGGATTGCAACGCGCTGAAGATGTTGCGCACGATGTGGGCAATCTCGGCCAGGAAATCACGTGCCTGCTCGGGGGGCTGGGTAGACGCAAACTCCAGCACCACCGGCAGGTAGTCAGGCAGCTCCTCGGCGTCCATGTACAGACCGCCCTTTTCGTAGGTCTGGATCAGGTCGATCATCGCCGGGCCGCGGTCGCGCGAGTCGCCGTACACATGCTCGAACAGGTGCAGCGCCGTGCGCCGGCCGCGGTCAAACAGCTCGACGTACTCTGATTCGATCTCCAGCGCCGGCGTGCGCTGCAGGTGCTTGAGCAGGGCGCCCAGCTCGGCCAGGCGCATCGGCGCCAGCGCTTGCTCGGCCTTCAAGGCTTGCTGCATCTCCGGGATGTGGGTGCGCAGATCGGCGTTGGGGTAACGCAGCAGGTGCGCCAGCACACGCAAGGTGTAAGGCGCCTTTTGGGGTCGGGTGTTGAAAGGGTTCATGTCACAACTCCACTGTGATCGGGATGGTGCGTTTTTTCTCGCTGCCGAACAGGCTGGTCTCGGTCTGCCCTTCAGAGCAGCCGTTGCCAAAACTGAAGCCACAACCGCCGCGCACGTTGAAGGTGTTTTCGGCGTACTCGCGGTGCGTGGTGGGGATCACGAAACGGTCTTCGTAGTTGGCAATCGCCATCGTGTGATACATGTCCTCGACCTGCGCCGTGCTCATGCCCACTTGCTCCAGCACGGCCGGGTTCAGCACGCCGTCCACGTGCTTGGTGCGCTGGTAGGCGCGCATCGCCAACATGCGCTCCAGCGCCCGCACCACGGGTGCGGTGTCGCCCGCAGTCAGCAAGTTGGCCAGGTACTTGAGGGGGATGCGCAGTTGCGAGACATCTGGCAGCTCACCGTTGTTGCTGACCATGCCGGCGTTGACACCGGATGTGATGGGAGACAGCGGCGGCACATACCAGACCATCGGCAGCGTGCGGTACTCGGGGTGCAACGGCAGCGCCACTTTCCAGTCCACCGCCATCTTGTAGACCGGGCTGATGCGGGCTGCGGCCATCCAGGCGTCAGGCACGCCGTCGAGGCGCGATTGCTCGATGACTTGCGGGTCGTTGGGGTCCAGAAAAATATCCAGCTGCGCCTGGTACAGCTCGGTCTCGTTGGGCGTGCTGGCGGCCTCGGCAATGCGATCTGCGTCGTACAGCAGCACGCCCAGATAGCGGATGCGCCCGACGCAAGTCTCGGAGCACACCGTGGGCTGTCCGGCTTCGATGCGCGGGTAGCAAAAGGTGCACTTCTCGGCCTTGCCGCTTTTCCAGTTGTAGTAGATTTTTTTGTACGGGCAGCCGCTGACGCACATGCGCCAGCCGCGGCACTTGTCCTGGTCGATCAGCACGATGCCGTCTTCTTCGCGCTTGTAGATCGAGCCAGATGGACAGCTCGCGACACAAGACGGGTTCAGGCAGTGCTCGCACAGGCGCGGCAGATACATCATGAAGGTGTTTTCGAACTGGCCGACCATGTCTTTCTGGGCCTGCTCGAAGCCGTTGAAGTTGGCGTCCTTGCTGCGCTTGGCGAACTCGCCCCCCAGGATCTCTTCCCAGTTCGGGCCCCACTCGATCTTCTCCATGCGCTTGCCGGTGATCAGCGAGCGTGGCCGCGCGGTGGGCGCATGCTGCATCTCGGGCGCTGACTGCAGGTGGTCGTAGTCGAAGGTGTAGGGCTCGTAGTAGTCGTCGATCTGCGGCAGGTGCGGGTTGGCGAAGATCTTCATCAGCAGCGTCCACTTGCCACCCTGCTTGGGCTGGATGGTGCCGTCTGCCTTGCGTGTCCAGCCACCTTGCCACTTGTCCTGGTTCTCCCACTCTTTGGGGTAACCGATGCCGGGCTTGGTCTCGACGTTGTTGAACCAGGCGTATTCGACGCCGGGCCGGCTGGTCCAGACGTTTTTGCAGGTCACCGAGCAGGTGTGGCAACCAATGCACTTGTCCAGATTGAGCACCATGCCGATCTGAGCGCGAACTTTCATGATGGATTCCCTGAATTGATCAAGCTTCCCGCCACGGAACCGGCTCTGCCGGACCGTTGGCGGAAGGCCCCCTCGGGGGGTAGCGAGCGCCAGCGAGCTTGGGGGCTCCATTTCATGGGTTCTCTCCCTGTGACTGGTAGGCACGGACCAGGTAGTCATCGGCCGGGGTGTCGAGCCAGTCGACCTTGTCCATCTTGCGCACCACCACAAATTCATCGCGGTTGGTGCCGATGGTTCCGTAGTAGTTGAAGCCGTAGCTCAGCTGCGCGTAGCCGCCGATCATGTGGGTGGGCTTGGTGACGATGCGCGTCACGCTGTTGTGGATGCCGCCGCGCACGCCGGTGATCTCGCTGCCGGGTGTGTTGATGATCTTTTCTTGCGAGTGGTACATCATCACCATGCCGTTGTTGACACGCTGGCTGACCACCGCACGCGCTGCCACGGCGCCGTTGATGTTGAACAGCTCCACCCAGTCGTTGTCCTGGATGCCGGCTGACTTGGCGTCGTCCTCGCTCAGCCAGACCACCGTGCCACCGCGGTTCAGCGTCAGCATCATCAGGTTGTCGCTGTAGGTGCTGTGGATGCCCCACTTCTGGTGCGGCGTGATGAAGTTGAGCTGGATCTCCTTGTTGCCGTTGGGCTTGATGTTGTGGAGGCCGCTGGTGGTCTTCAGGTCCACCGGTGGGCGGTAGCTGGAAAAACCCTCGCCGAAAGCGATCATCCAGGGGTGGTCCTGGTAGAACTGCTGGCGGCCGGTCAGCGTGCGCCAGGGGATCAGCTCGTGCACGTTGGTGTAGCCGGCGTTGTAGCTGACGGTCTCGCTCTCGATGCCGCTCCAGGTCGGGCTGCTGATGATCTTGCGTGGCTGCGCCTGGATGTCGCGAAAGCGGATCTTCTCGTCTTCGCGGTGGATGGCCAGGTGGGTGTGGTCGCGTCCGGTCTGCTTGCTCAAGGCCTGCCAGGCCTTGACCGCCACATGGCCGTTGGTCTCTGGCGCCAGCTGCAGGATGACCTCGCAGGCGTCGATGTCGCTGACGATGCGTGGCATGCCCTCGGTCACACCAGTTTCCAGCGTCTTGCCGTTGAGCTGGCCCAGCTGCTCGACTTCGGTGCCGGTCTTCCAGGCAATGCCTTTGCCGCCGTTGCCGACCTTGTCCATCAAGGGCCCCAATGCGGTGAAACGCTTGTAGACGTTGGGGTAGTCGCGCTCGACCACCGCAATCTGCGGCGCGGTCTTGCCAGGGATCAGCTCGCAATGCCCCTTCTTCCACTCCTTCACTTCAAAGGGCTGCGCCAACTCTGCCGGGCTGTCGTGCATCAGCGGCGTCAGCACCACCTCTTTCTCAACCCCCAGATGGCCCACACAGACTTCGCTGAAGGCTTTGGCAAAACCTTTATAGATCTCCCAGTCAGAGCGGCTTTGCCACACCGGGTCCACCGCCGCTGACAGCGGGTGGATGAAGGGGTGCATGTCGCTGGTGTTGAGGTCGTTCTTCTCATACCAGCTGGCGGTGGGCAACACGATGTCGCTGTACAAGCAGGTCGTGCTCATGCGGAAGTCCAGCGTCACCAGCAGATCGAGCTTGCCTTGCGGTGCGTCTTTGTGCCAGACCACCTCTTTGGGCTTGGCGTCGTCCACTCCGAGATCTTTGCCCTGCACACCGTTCTCGGTGCCCAGCAAGTGCTTGCAAAAGTACTCGTGGCCTTTGCCGCTGCTGCCCAGCAAATTCGAGCGCCAGACAAACAAATTGCGTGGCCAGTTCTGCGGCGCGTCGGGGTCTTCGCAGCTCATCTGCAGGCTGCCGTCTTTCAGTGCCTGGACGACATAGTCCTTGGGCTCCAGGCCGGCGGTGGCGGCGTCTTTGACCACCTGCAGCGGGTTGGTCTTGAGCTGCGGCGCGCTGGGCAGCCAGCCCATGCGTTCAGCGCGCACGTTGTAGTCGATCATGGTGCCGCCGTAGACACTCTTGTCGGCCAGCGGCGAGACGATTTCTTCCATGCCCAGTTTCTCGTAGCGCCACTGGTCGGTGTGGGCGTAGAAGAAGCTGGTGCTGTTCATCTGCCGTGGCGGCCGGATCCAGTCCAGCGCAAAGGCCAGCGGGGTCCAGCCCGTTTGTGGGCGCAGCTTTTCCTGGCCCACATAGTGCGCCCAGCCGCCGCCGCTTTGGCCGACGCAGCCGCACATCATCAGCAGGTTGATGACGCCGCGGTAATTCATGTCGGCGTGGTACCAGTGGTTCATCGCCGCACCGATGATGACCATCGACTTGCCATGGGTCTTGTCGGCGTTGTCGGCAAACTGGTGGGCCACGGTGATGACCTGGTCGCGTGGCACGCCGGTGATGCTTTCTTGCCAGGCCGGGGTGTAGGCCGCGTTGTCGTTGAAGTCTCTTGCACCACTGCCCAATCCGCGGTCAATGCCGTACTGGGCGACCTGCAGGTCAAACACGGTGGCGACCAGACAATGGCGCTCTTCACCTTCTTTGCCCAGCCGCAGCTTGACCGCCGGCACCTTGACGCGATTGATGTCGCCGTTTTGCGCGTTGGCCGGGAAGTGCGGCGTGTGTACACCGCCAAAGTAGGGCAGTGCGACGTCGACGACCTCGGTCGCCTGCTCGCCGTCTTCCAGCACCGACAGCTTGAGTTTGACCTCTTTGTTGCCACGCGCTTCTTTGGACTCCAGGTTCCACTTGCCTTCGTCTTCGCGCCCAGGCTCGCCCCACCTGAAGCCGATCGAGCCATTGGGCAACACGGCGCGGCCGTCGGTATCAAAAGCAATGGTCTTCCACTCGGGGTTGCTGTTTTGGCCCAGCTTGCCGTTGAAGTCGCTGGCGCGCAGGTAGCGGTCGGGCACCCGCGTGGTGCTGCCGTCGGCCAGCGTGTGCTCTTTGAGCATCACCAGCAGCGGCAGATCGGTGTAGCGGCGCGCGTAGTCGTCGAAGTAGCTGGATCGGGGTTTGCCACCGGCCGGAAAGTAAAACTCCTTCAGCACCACATGGCCCATCGCCATGGCCAGCGCAGCGTCGGTGCCTTGCTTGGGGTGCAACCACAGGTCGGACAGCTTGGCGACTTCCGAGTAGTCGGGCGTCACGGCCACGGTCTTGGCACCTTTGTAGCGCACCTCGGTGAAGAAGTGCGCGTCAGGGGTGCGCGTCTGCGGCACGTTGGAGCCCCAGGCGATGATGAAGCTGCTGTTGTACCAATCGGCCGACTCGGGCACGTCGGTCTGCTCGCCCCAGACCTGCGGGCTGGCCGGCGGCAAATCGCAGTACCAGTCGTAAAAGCTCATGCACACGCCGCCGATCAGGCTCAGGTAGCGGCTGCCGGCGGCATAACTGACCATCGACATGGCGGGGATGGGCGAGAAGCCGATCACGCGGTCCGGGCCGTGCTGCTTGATGGTGTAGACGTTGGCTGCAGCGATCAGCTGGTTGACCTCGTCCCAGGTCGAGCGCACGAAGCCCCCCATGCCACGCACCTGTTGGTAGTCGCGCCGGGCCTCGGGGTTTTGCTGGATCAGCGCCCAGGCGTCCACCGGGCTCTTGCTGAGCTTGAGCGCCTCGCGCCAGCGCTTGAGCAGCCGGCCACGCACCATCGGGTACTTGACGCGGTTGGCGCTGTACAGGTACCAGCTGTAGCTGGCACCTCGGGCACAGCCGCGCGGCTCGTGGTTGGGCATGTCCCAGCGGGTGCGCGGGTAGTCGGTTTGCTGGGTTTCCCAGGTCACGATGCCGCCTTTGACGTAGATCTTCCAGCTGCAACTGCCGGTGCAGTTGACGCCGTGCGTCGAGCGCACGATCTTGTCGTGGGCCCAGCGGTTGCGGTAGGCGTCTTCCCAGGTGCGGTCTTCGGCGGTGGTCTGGCCGTGGCCGCCGGCAAAGCTCTCTCTGTGCAGGTTGAAGTGGGTCAGGCGGTCGAGAAAGTGACTCATGGGGGGGTACTCCGTCAAGCAATCGAAAAATGGGTAGCGGAAAGCGCTCGATCAGGGGTTTTTGATCTCCGCACCTTTGCGCAGATAGAACCACCAGTTGATGACCAGGCACAGTGCGTAGAAGATCGCAAAGCCGTACATGGCGTACTGCGGCGTGCCGGCCTTGATCTGCTGGCCGATGACCACTGGCGCGATGAAAGCGCCGTAAGCCGCCACGGCTGCCGTCCAGCCCAGCACAGGGCCCGCTTGCAGGCGGTCAAAAATGATGCCCACGGTGCGGAAGGTGCTGCCGTTGCCGATGCCGCTGGCGGCAAACAGCAAGATGAACAGCACCATGAAAGGCATGAAGTACTGCTCTGGCGTGGCCGAGCCATAGGCCAACAACATCACGTAACCCACCGCTGCCGAGGCCACCACCATCACAGCCGATATCCATTGCGTGACGATCGACCCGCCCACCTTGTCAGAGATCCAGCCGCCCAGCGGGCGGATCAGCGCACCTACAAAAGGGCCGATCCAGGCGTAGGTCAAAGCCGAAGGCGCGTTGGGGTTCTTGAGCGCGTGCGTCATCAAGCCCGTGGCTGGGTCAACGACGTGCTGAAAACCGAAGATCACGGTGATCGACAGCGGGAGCGCCATCGAAAAGCCAATGAACGAGCCGAAGGTGACGATGTACAGCGCGGTCATCGACCACGTGTGCTTGTTGCTGAAGATTGCGAACTGGGCATTGATGTTGCCCTTCATCTCACCAAAGGCGGCGACCTTCATCAACAGCACGCAAGCCAGAATGATCATCGGCAGCGCCACCCACATGTTGAGCAAGCCCAGCCCAGTGGGTGCAGGCAGGTACAGATAGAGGCCCAGCAGGCCCACACCGCCGGCAATCAACCACAGGTACAGGATCTTGCCAAAGGCTGCCAAGGTGCCGCCGTAGGTGGGCGAGATCGTCATCAGGTTGTTCATGCGAAACCAGGCCAGCACCACCAGCGGCACCAGCACAGCGGCCCAGATGAAGCCGGCGTTCTGGATGAAGGTCGGCGTACCCGAGACGATCTTGCCAAACAACCAGCCCGAGTCTTTGGTCAGCGTCATCGCGTCACCGCCGTAGGTCCCGAACAAACCCACCGTCATCACCAGCGGGATCACCACCTGCATGGTGGTGACGCCGAAGTTGCCCAATCCGGCATTCAAGCCCAGTGCCAGGCCTTGCTGCTTCTTTGGATAGAAGGTGTTGATGTTGCTCATCGAGGCTGAAAAATTGCCGCCACCGATGCCCGACAAGAAGGCACAGGCCTGGAACACCCAGAGCGGCGTGTTCTTGTCTTGCAGGGCAATGCCAGTCCAAACGGCCGGGATGATCAGCAGCGCGCTGGTCAGGAACACGGTGTTGCGGCCGCCCGCCAAACGGATGAAGAACGACGCAGGGATACGAAAGGTCGCGCCCATCAGGCCGGCGATGGCCGTCAGCGTGAACAACTGCGCAGGCGTGAACGGAAAGCCCAAGTTCAGCATCTGCACCGTGATCATTCCCCACATCAACCAGACCGCGAACGCGATCAGCAGGTTGGGAATCGAGATCCACAGATTGCGGTTGGCGATGCGCTTGCCGGTGCTTTCCCAGAACTTGTCGTCCTCGGGCCGCCAATCGACGATGTCTGCGCCTGAGCGGGTTGTGCCTGCTGTTGCCGCGGCACCCACGGCTTGCAGTTTCTGGTGACTCATTCGAGTTTCTCCAAGTGAAGCGAGTTTGTTGCCGGCAGCCGGATCACAGGGGATGGCACAGGCGATAACACAGGCGATAACACAGGCTTGACTGTGTGCCGGGCAGCCTGCTCTGAACATCCTTCTGACGAACGCCAAGTGGCCTTCCGAAAGACCGATGCGGCAGCGGCCACGGCATCGTTCGAAGGAACTATTCGGGCCTGGAATGCGCCCGAGGGGACGTACCCACGCGCACACCCACCACCACATCCGGGCGCTGCACGACATCGGCACGCCGCATCTCGGCCCAGTAGATCCAGATCAGCGACAACCAGACCCAGCCGTAGAGCAACATGAAGGCGCTGCTGCGGATGCCGGTGCTGTCCAGCAGCAGCCCGAAGAGGATCGGCAACACAAAACCCGCCAGCCCGCTGACCATGCTGACGACACCGGTGACAGCGCCGATGGCGTCGGGGTAGTCCTCGCTGATGTACTTGAAGACGCTGGCGCGGCCAAAAGACCAGGCCACGCCCAGCACCAGCAACAGCGCAGTGAAGAGCTCCACCGGCAAGCCGATGTGCAAGCTCAAGCTGCCGCTGTCGGTGTGGATCGTGAAATCGGTGGGTGGATACGAGAGCAAGAACAAGCAGACCCAGCTGACCCACAGCACCCACCAGGTGATGCTGTGGGCGCCATAACGGTCGGCCAGCAGGCCACCCAAACCCCGCAGCAACCCCCCCGGCAAGGTGAACAGCACGGCCAGCAGCGCGGCGTTGCGGATGTTCAAGCCGTACTGGCCCACGTAGTGCTGCACCAGCCACAAAGCCAAGGCCACAAAACCACCAAAGACGACGCTGTAGTACTGGCAGTAACGCAGCACACGCGGGTCGCGCAACAAGCGCAGTTGCTCGCGCCAGGCCATCGGGGCTGCGGCTGAGGCTGGCTGCGCGGGCACACTGAGCCACCAAAAGATGAGCAGTGTCAGCAGCAGCATGCCGGCGTAAACCTGCGGCACCACGGCCCAGCCAAAAGCCACCAGCAACACGGGGGCGATGAGCTGGTTGAGCGCAGCGCCGGCATTGCCCGAGCCAAACACGCCCATCGCCATGCCCTGCTGCTGGGGTGGGAACCAGCGCGCCACGGAAGGCGTGCCGACTGCAAACACGCCGCCGGCCAGCCCGACCAGGCAGCCACCCAGCAAGAACTGCCAATAGGCCTGCGCATGGCTCAGCAGCCACAGCGCCGGCACCACCGCAGCCAGCAGCCACAACGTCAGGCGGCGACCATCACTGCGGTCGGCCCACAGGCCGAGCGGCAGGCGCACCAACGAGCCGGCCAGGATCGGTGCTGTCATCAACAACGCCACCTGGGTGGCGCTGAGTTGCAGCGCCTGCCCGATCGGGATGGCGATGACGCCGAACATCATCCAGACCATGAAGCTGACCGTGAAGGCCAGCGTGCTGGCGATCAGCGCCGACCAGGCCTGGCGCTGATGCTTCAGCGACATCGCCCGCCCCTACTTCGGGACCAGGCCTTGCTGTTGGAAGCGCTGCACCAAGGCCTGCAAGTCTTCGACACTGCGGAACTTGGCAGTCACCGTGACGCCGTCACCCTTGTCTGCCACCTCCAGCTTCTCGCTGCCCTGGAAGACCAGCGCCAACTGGGCTTGCGCTTCGCGTTTGTGGCGCACTTCGTCGGCAATCGCTTTGTCCACCGACGAGATCACATACTCGTCGCCAAAGCCGCCTTGGGGCTCTTTGAGCCAGACCAGGCAGACCACCCAACTGATCAGCGCACCTGCAGCAATGATCAAGAAAAATTGCGAGGGTGTGACGAGCATGAAGACAAACAGGTAGAACACCGCGCCGACGTTGCCGTAAGCCCCCGCCATGCCCGAGATCTGGCCCGTCAGCCGGCGCTTGATCGACGGGATGATGCCGAAGGTCGCACCTTCTGCACCTTGCACAAAAAACGAGCAACCGATCGTGATGGCCACCGCCACCACCAGCGGCCACTTGCTGTCCATCAACCCCATCAAAGCAAAGCCCGCAGCGATGCCCAGCATGTAGGCCAGCATCACAAAGCGCCGGTTGCCAAAGCGGTCAGACACCAAGCCGCCCATCGGTCTCGCAAACAGGTTCACGAAAGCAAAGGTGGCGGCGATCATGCCGGCGGCCGCAGCTGTCAAACCCCAGGTTTCTTCAAAAAACATCGGCAACATCGACACCACTGCCAGCTCAGCACCGAAGTTGGCGAAGTAGGTGGTGTTGAGCGCAGCCACCGAGCTGAAGGGGTAGCGGTCGTCCTCTGGCACACCCCGCTTGAGGATCGGCAGGTTGACGCGAAAGACCTGCACCAGCTGGTAGATGATGACCACAGCGATGGCGAAATAACAGGCCCAGGCCGTGATCTCATCGATGTAACCCGTGCGCTGCACACGCCAGACCAGGATGCTCAGGATGCCGACCATGGGCACCGTCATCACGGCCAGCACGACCAAGTCGCGGTAGCTGGAGACTTCCAGCGCAGCGGCCTTGCGTGGTTTCTTGTGGGTGTCGGCGGTGGGGCCATCGGTGATGGCAAACCAGTAGAAGACGCCGTAGATGCCCATGATCACGCCCGACATCGCCACCGCGTAGCGCCAGCCGTCCGGGCCGCCGAACATCGACAGCGCGATGGTTGGCAAAGTCATCGCGGCAGCCGCCGAGCCAAAGTTGCCCCAGCCGGCGTAGAAGCCTTCGGCAAAGCCGATGTCACGTGGTTTGAACCACAGCGCTGTCATGTGGATGCCGACCACAAAGCTGGCACCGACCGAGCTGAGCACCAGGCGCGAGACAAACAGTTGCTCTTTGGAGCTGCCGAAGGCGAATGCCAGTGTCGGCAAAGCCATCACCACCATCAGGATCGAGAACACCCGGCGCGGCCCGTAACGGTCGAGCGCCATGCCCACCAGGATGCGCGCCGGGATCGTCAGCGCCACGTTGGCGATGGCAAACAGGCGGATGTCTTCTTTGGTCAGCCAGCCCACGGTCTTGAGCATCGACGACGCCAGCGGCGCCATGTTGAACCAGACGTAGAAGCAGATGAAGAAGGCAATCCAGGTCAGGTGGAGGGCCTTGACTTCGCGGTTCTTGAACCTGAACAGGTCACTGACTTTCATGGCCCTTACTCCGCTTGGGTAAGAATGATGAGCAGTGGGCACTGCACGCGACGGGCCAAGAAAGCGCTGACCGAGCCAAAGGTCATGTGGTCGAACTCTTCGACCAGCGCATCGATGCGGCGGGCAATGAAGTTGCCATCGGGCTTGTAAGAGTGGCGTGCCATCACCAGCACATCGGGGTTGCGCTCTTCGGTGGCGCGCAGGATCATCTTTCGGGCATCCCCCTCGGCCACCAGCACCTTGGCGCTGAAGCCGGCAGCCACCAACTCGGCGGCGGCGGCCTCTGCACCTGCTTTTTGCTGGCGAAACTGTTGCTCGAACATCTCGTCGGCTGCGCCGGTGGTGCCACCCGGCTCTTCGATCACCGAGATCAGCGTGACGGTGGGGTTCTCGTGTGCAAAAAGACGTTTGACCGCGTCCAGCGCAATCCGCGCATTGCGGGAATGGTCATAAGCGAGCATGACTTCCATGGGTAGCCTCCAGTTCGCTGCGGCCTCGTTCGGGCCGGAGTCGAATTGAACTGTGGGCTGGCGGGCAGGTTCTGCCCATCCTTCAGTGGAACGTGTGGTGCGCTGCGAAAGAACGATGGCGCCGCGCTGGCGCATGCTCAGAAAGAACTATGCGGGCCCCTGGGCTGCCCTGTAACCGAGAACGTGCGTGTGCGCGCGAATGTGCGCGCACCGTGAGGCGCCAGCGCAGCCGTTCCTGCTGCAGGCCATGCTGCGAGAGCCTCAACCGGCTTGCATCAGGCCGTGGTTGACCGCATAGACAGCAGCCTGCACGCGTGAGCTCAGCTCGAGCTTGCGCAGGATGTGCTGCACGTGGATCTTGACCGTGGTCTCAGCGATGTCCAGTTGGCGGGCGATCAGCTTGTTGCTGTGACCATGGGCAATCAGGCCCAGGATCTCCAGCTCGCGGGGCGACAATGAGTGCAGCACGCTGAGGCTGGCCGACGCTGACGTTGCCTGTTCGGTGATAGACGCTGCGGTGGTGGACGTTGCGGTGATGGACGCTGCGGCGGCGGGCGTGACGGTGGCAGATGAAGCCGGCACCAACCCGGTCGCATGTGGAGCAGGGCGCGCGCGAAATGCCGACACCAGTTTGGTCATCATCTCCGGGCTGATCACCGATTCGCCATCGAGCACCTTGATCAGTGCATCACACAGCTGCTCGGACTCCACCGTCTTGATCAGATAACCGTCGGCGCCGGCATGCAGAGCCGCCGCCAGGTCTTGTGCGTCTTCGCTGACCGTGAGCATCAGCACACGCGCAGCAGGTGCTGCCAGCTTCAGTGCCGGAATGGCATCCACGCCCCGCACGCCGGGCAGATGGTTGTCCAGCAGGATGATGGTCGGCGCCTGTTGACCCAGGCAGCGCAGCGCCTCGCCAATGTCACCGGCCTCGGCGCAGACCTCGAATCGCTCGTCCTGCTCCAGCAGGGCCCGCAGGCCCCGGCGAAACAGGCTGTGGTCGTCCACCAGCAAGACCTGGATGCGGGGATCGGGTGGGGCAGCAAGGTTCATGAGGTGGCGGGGGAGGTGGCGGGGGAGGTGACGTTGGAAGAGACGGTGGAAGAGGCAGAAGATTGGGTCGAACCGGCTTCAACCCCGAGCCCAGCAACCGGGTGCACAGGCAAGCTCAACGTGACCGCACTGCCCTGCCCGGGTGTGGAGACCAACGACACGCTGGCGCCAATGCGCTCAGCCCGCTCGCGCATGATCTTGATGCCCACATGGGTCTCGCCAAGCGCGGCCCGGGTGTCAAAGCCCATGCCGTTGTCGCGCACGGTAAAGCGCCAGTGCTCACCCCGATCGACCTCCAGGCTGACATGGCTGGCCTGGGCGTGTTTGCGCACATTGGACAAGGCCTCTTGCACCACGTGCAGCACCTGTACCTGCACATCGGCTGGCAACGGCAAGCCGTCACCCTGCAGGTGCAGGCGGGTCGGCAAGCCGGTTTGATGCTGGAACTTCTGCAGGGTCACCTGCAAGGCCTCTTCGATGTGCTCAAGGTTGGTCCGGGTGCGAAAGTGCACCAGCAGTTCACGCACGTCGGCGATGCTCTCGCGCAAGCCGGTGTCGAGCTCATCCAGTACGCTCTGCACCTTGTCAGGCTGCTGGCGCTGCACCGCGTGGCGCAGCAGTTGCGCCTGGATCTTCAAGAAAGCCAGAGACTGGGCAATCGAGTCGTGCAGCTCACGCGCCAGCAGTGAGCGCTCTTCGCCCACTGCGGCCTCGCGCTCCAGCGCCGCTGCGCGCAGGCCCTCCAGCGCACTGGCCAGGTGGCTGGCCAAGGCATCGAGCAACTCGGTCTCGTCGGCGTTGAGTTGCACCGGCTTGCGAAAGAACAGATCGATCTCGCCAATCAACCGCTGCTGCAGGCGCACCGGCACACTCACCAGGCTCTCGTAGCCCATCTTGGCGCAGCGGCGCATCGGCGCATCGTCGTGGCTGCGGATCGGGATGACGCGGGTGCGTGCGTCGGGCTGCAGGTTGCCGCAGGCGCAGGCGCCGGCGATCAGGCTGCGTTCTTCTTCTTGCATCTCGGCCGGGAAAGAGTCCGAGGCCAACATCAGGTAGCGCTGGTTGGCTTCGTCAGACCAGCGCACCGCCACGGCATCGGCATGCATCACCGCACGTACCCGCTGTGCAAAGCCCTTCGAGAGTTCTTCGATGTTGCTGGCTTTGGACAAGAAGGCACTGACGCCGTACAGCGCCTCCAGCCGCGAGCGCTGCGCCTCGATGCGCTGCGTCTTGGTCTGTACCTGGGCTTCGAGCCCGCTGTACAGCGATTGCAAGGTGGCGGCCATGCGGTTGAAGCCAGCTGCCACTTGGCCAAATTCATCCTGCGTGTCGACGTCCACGCGGGTGCCGAACTCGCCATCTTCGACGCGTTGCAAGCCACGGCGCAAGCGATCCAAGGGGTTGATCACATACATGTAGCCTGTGTAGAGCATGACCACAGCACCTGCGACGGCCAATGCCATCATCACCATCTGAAACAAATTGAGGATGGCGGTATAGCCAGACAGTTGCTTCTCGATCGCCAGCACAAAACGGTTGGTGGCGACAACGAACTCGCCCGCCAGGCGCTGCGTTGCCACCGGGTCGGCTGCACCGCCTGCCACCCATTGGGCGCGCTCCAATTGCCACAGCCCCTGCACTTGCGCAAACTCTTGCCGCACGGCGCCGTCCCAAGGCACAAACAGCGGCCGCGCCGCATCGCCGTTACGCAGCAGATTCAAGCTCTCGTCAAACTCGGCCACCAGCGCCTCGATGTGGGCCTGCGGCAGTTGCGCCTGCAAGGCACTGGCCAACCGCCAAGTCTGCATCCGCATGCGGCCTGCCTCGTTGACCGCAGCGGCGCCACCCTCAAGTTGCCAGGTCACCCACAGCGTCAGACCGATCGACGCCAGCGCCAGCAGCAGCAAGGCTGCGCCAATGCGCATGAGCTTGGTGGACAGTGACGCAGTGGCGTGCATGCCCACAAGGTTAGCGGGTTTCGTGACGCTGCTGGAGGTTGGGTCGGCTCAGCCCAGCGCCGCAAGACCCTTGCGCGGCAGGCTGCAGGGGCGCCCTGGGCGTTGTGCAGTTCAGGTCGCAGCAAGTGGCGCTTGCGCAGCCACGCTGGCTGCGTTGGCCGCAGGCGCGCTGATCATGTGCACGTCACGCTGCGGAAAGGGGATGCTGATGCCTGCTGCGTCAAACGCCAGTTTGTTGAGGGTCATCACGCCGGCAGTCACGTTGCTCAAGGTGCCCTGCAGCGCCAGCCTGATGGCCAGCCCTGCAGCGACCTGCAGCGCCCAGGAGCGCGATCGGGCTGGTGGTTTGCACGCCAAAGCGCTTGAGTACGGCAATCGAGGTGACGACGATGACCGCGTGCTTTTGTGTGAGTTCTTGAATCATCGTTCAAGCATGGCGGCAAGCATTGATCGCTGCCAAGCCAGCGGCCAACTCAGCCGCGCCACCACAGCCAGGCCGCGCCGCGCGCGCCGGATGCATCGCCGTGTTTGCTGGGCTCCAGGCGCGTGCGCACGGTGTCTTGCAGGCCGCCGCTGAACACCCATTCGCCCCACAGCCGAGGCACCTCGGTGTACAGATGCGGCAGCAGTGACAGGCCCCCGCCCAGCACGATCACGTCGGGGTCGAGCAGGTTGATGACGCTGGCCAGCGCGCGGGCCAGGCGCCGCGCATGGCGGTCCATGGTGGCTTTGCAGTTGAGGTCGCCTGCGGCAGCGCGCGCGGCGACTTGCTCGCCGCTGAGACGCTCGCGGCACATCAGCAGGTGGTCGCGGGCGATGCCGGGGCCGCTGATCAAGGTCTCGATGCAACTACGCTGCCCGCAACAGCAGTCGTACACCGGATCATCCGACTCTCTGAAAAGTCGCGCTCCGCGTGGGCCGCTGGCTGGGCCGCTGTTGGCGCTGTTGTTTGCGCTGTTTTTGGCGCTGCTGGAGAAGCCGCCATTGGGCTTGCCTGCGGTTCCCAAGCTGAAGGGCAGGCTGTTGTGCCCCCACTCGCCCGCCAGCCCGTTGGGGCCTTGCAGCACCCGGCCGTGCACAGCAATACCGGCACCTGTGCCGGTGCCCAGGATGGCGGCAAACACCACATCGGCGCCTGCACCTGCGCCGTCGGTGGCTTCAGACAGGGCCAGGCAGTTGGCGTCATTGGCCAGCCGGATGGGTTGGCCGATGGCCACCTCCAGGTCTTGTTGCAGCGGCCGACCGTTCAGGCAGGCGGAGTTGCAGTTTTTCATCAGGCCGGCTGGCGTGGCGCTGCCAGGCGTGCCAACGCCAACCGTGAAAGCCCTGCCGCCTACCGTGCGGCGGGCGGCCTGGACGAGTTGCGCCACGGCAGCCACCGTGCCTTCGTAGTCACCGTCGGGCGTGGCCAGGCGTTGGCGCCAGATTTCTTTGCCGTCCATTTGCAGCAACCTGGCCTCGACCTTTGTGCCGCCCAGGTCGATGCCCAGTGCGGGCATGCTTGAAGTGTTCATGGGAGTTGCAGAACAGCTCCGAAAGCGCTCTGCACTCCTGACCCAAGGGCCTGCGTACCCACCCGGTTCAGAGGGCGGCCCGTCGCCCGCGCCATGGTTTGAGGTGTGCCACGCTGGCGCGGCGCATCACAGCGCTTGGGTGCGCGCCATCAACCACTGCAGCGCCGCTTGCGATTCAGTGCCTTGCAGCAAGGGCGACAGCCGCTCACGCACGGTCGCGTGGTAGCTGTTGAGCCAATCGACTTCATCGATGCGCAGCAGGCTGCGCTCGATGCAGCGGGTGTCTATCGGGCACAGGGTCAAGGTCTCGAAAGCCAGAAAGTCCCCGAAACCCGCGTCTGCATCGGCCGGGTCGGCCTGCACCGGCACCGTCAGCACCAGGTTCTCGATGCGCACGCCCCATTGGCCTGCGCGGTACACCCCGGGCTCGATGGAGGTGATCATGCCCGGCTCAAAAGCCATCTGCGGCTCGGGCACCGCCTTGCTGATGCTTTGTGGCCCTTCGTGCACCGCCAGAAAGTAGCCCACACCATGGCCGGTACCGTGGCCAAAGTCGATGCCTTGCTCCCACAGCGGGGCGCGCGCCAGCGCATCCAGCATCGGGCTGAGCGTGCCGCGCGGGAAGCGCGCCCGCGACAGGTTCATCGTGCCCTTGAGCACCAGCGTGTAGTCGCGCTTCATGGCAGCGCTGACGGTGCCGATGGGCCATACGCGGGTGATGTCGGTGGTGCCGCCCAGGTACTGGCCGCCGCTGTCGATCAGCAGCATGCCGTCGCCCTGGATCGTGGCGTGCGACTCTGGCGTGGCGCGGTAGTGGGGCATCGCGCCGTTGGCGTTGAAGCCGGCGATGGTGGAAAAACTCAAACCCATGAAGCCCTTGCGCTTGGCGCGGGCGGCGCTGAGCCAGGTGTCCACATCGATCTCGGTCGGTGTTTGGCCGGCCGCCAACGCGGCTTCGAAAGCGGCGTAAAACTCGCACATCGCCGCCCCGTCTTCCATCATGGCCTCGCGCACAAATGCTGCCTCTTGTGCGTTCTTGCGGCTCTTGAGCAAGGTGCTGGGGTTGATGGCTTCGATGACTTGGCAGCCCGCCGCCACACATTCACGCAAGCCGTAGGTGATGCGCTTGGGGTCGACCAGCAAAGTGCCGTTGGCTGGCAACCCAAGCAGCGCTGCGGGTGCCTGGTCGTAGGCCTTGACCTTGACGCCGTCAGCACCCAATGCCTGCACCAGCGCAGCATCGAGCTTGTTCGGCGCTACAAACAGCGTCGCCCCCGTCATGTCGATCAGCAAATGGGCCAGAAACACCGGGTTGTAGTGCACATCGCTGCCCCGCAGATTGGTGATCCAGGCGATATCGTCCACCGTCGAGACAAAGTGCAGCGCAGCGCCGTGCTTGGCCATCGCTTGGCGTACCCACGCGAGCTTGGCGGCGCGCGACTGCGTGGCCTGCGGCGGCAAGTGCGCGTAGATCGGCTCCGTGGGCAAGCCCGGACGATCGGGCCAGATGGCGTTGATGGGGTCGATGTCGGTGCGCAGCACCACGCCGGCAGCATCGAGCGCACGGCGCAGGCTTTGTGCGGCTGCCAGACCCAACACCTGGCCATCGACCAGCACGGTTTGGCCCTGGGGCACCCGGCGCGCCAGCCAATCGACATGCGCGGCTGAGGTGCCGGTGGCGATCTTCACCAACTCGATGCCGGTGCCTTGCAACTCGGCTTCGGCCTGCACCCAGTAGCGGCTGTCGGCAAACAGGGCCGCTTGGTCCAGCGTCACCACCAGGGTGGCCATCGACCCGGTGAAGCCCGACAACCACTCACGCGCTTGCCAGCGCTGCGGCAGGTATTCGCTCAGGTGCGGGTCGGCAGAAGGCACCAGCACGGCGTGGGCGCCTCGGTTTTTCAGCTCGTCCTGCAGATGGCTGATGCGCAGGCGAATGGGGGAGGTGCGGGTGTCCATGGGGGGTGGCCTTTGCTGCTGAAGGGGCGGATGCTTGGGTTGAGGATTTTATGGAAGCTTGGGGTTGGGGTGGCGTTGGTCGGATGGCGTGCGCAGGTCGGCGCGGGACCGGTGTCATGGGCCACCCGCCGCAGCGCATGCCCCCCGGCCCTGACCTACGGCCATGGCCTCCTCCTTTATTGCACTGCGGCGGGTGCCCCACGACGCTGATCTGGCAACGAACTGTGGTCGGCACTACAGCCTGGTTCTGAGTGACCAGATCTCCGGAAACAGCACCACATCCAGCATCTTGCGCAAATAGCTGACGCCACCGGTACCACCGGTGCCACGCTTGAAGCCGATCACGCGCTCCACCGTCGTCACGTGCCTGAAGCGCCACAGGCGGAAGGCGTCTTCCAGGTCGGTGAGTTCTTCGCCCAGTTGGTACAGGTCCCAATGTTTGCCGGGGTCGCGGTAGGCAATCAGCCAGGCGTCTTCGACGGCGGGGCTGGCAGGGTAGGGTTGGCGCCAGTCGCGTTGCAGGTGGCTGGCGGGTACGGGCAGGCCGCGGCGGGCCAGCAGTCGCAGGGCCTCGTCGTACAGCGACGGGGCTTCGAAATCGGCCTGCACCTGGGCCAGCAGGTCGGGGCGGTGCGCGTGCGGCTTGAGCATCAGCGGGTTCTTGTTGCCCAGGCAGAACTCGATCGAGCGGTATTGCCAGCTCTGAAAGCCGCTGCTGCGCGCCAGGTAGTTGCGGATGGCGCTGTATTCGGGCGGTGTCATCGTGGCAAGCACATCCCAGGCGTGCACCAGTTGCTCCATGATTCTTGAGACACGCGCCAGCATCTTGAAGGCGACCGGCAGCTCGTCGCGTGCCACGGCGGCGATGCCGGCGCGCAACTCGTGCAGCAAGAGCTTCATCCACAGCTCGCTGGTCTGGTGCTGAATGATGAACAGCATCTCGTCGTGCGCCGGGCTGAGCGGCTTTTGCGCGCCCAGCAGCGCGTCCAGCTGCAGGTAGTCGCCATAGCTCATGTCGGCGCTGTAGTCGAGCTGGGCGCCTTCTTGCAGAACATGCTGCGCTGACGTGGGCGGGGCCAGCTCAGAGCCTGTGCTGACTGAGACCCGCGCAGTGTCAGATTCGGCGCCCGCATGCTGCGCGTCGGCTGGCCCGGCCGGGTCAGCGGGCTCTTGTGGGTTGAAGGGGCATCCGCTCATCGAGGTTCTCTTTTGCGGCCTGTGTCAGGTGACCGCTTGGCGCTGCATGAACTCGGGGCGCTGCCATTCGCCGCTGTCCAGCACCTGGCGCAGGTGCTCGGCGGCGTCCCACACTTGGACATGGCTGAGGTACAGCGGCGTGAAGCCAAAGCGCAGCACGTCGGGCGCGCGGAAGTCGCCGATCACACCGCGTGCGATCAGGGCTTGAATCACCGGGTAGCCCAGCTCCGGGTGCGACAGGCAGACCTGGCTGCCGCGCAGGCTGTCCTGGGTGGGTGAGACCAGTGTCAGCGCGGGGCAGGTGGCTTGCACCTGCTCGGCGAATAGTCTCGTCAATGCCAGCGACTTGCTGCGCAAGGCTGGCATGCCACCCAGCGGTTCTGCGGCCAGCACCGTGTCGACGCCGCACTCCAGCGCCGCCAGCGACAGCAGTGGCGGCGTGCCGCAGAGGTAGCGCGAGATGCCAGCGGCAGGCTGGTAGCCGGGCGTAAATTCAAAGGGCGCCGCGTGCCCCATCCAGCCAGCCAGCGGCTGCCAAAAGCGATCGGCATGCTGCGGATGGACCCACACGAAAGCCGGCGCGCCGGGGCCGCCGTTGAGGTACTTGTAGCCGCAGCCCACGGCGAAGTCGGCACCATCGCGGTGCAGATCGACCGGCACCGCGCCGGCGCTGTGGGCCAGGTCCCAGACCACCAGTGCACCGGCTGCATGGGCTGCCGCGGAGAGCGCCGCCATGTCGTGCATGTGGCCTGTGCGGTAGTTGACGTGGGTCAGCATCAGCACCGCGCAGCGGTCGTCCAGCAGCGAAGGCAGCTCTTCGGCTTCGGCCAGCAGCAGCTCATATCCCTTCTCGGCAGCCAGCGCCTGGGCGATGTACAGGTCGGTGGGGAAGTTGCTGCGCTCGCTCAGGATGCGCTTGCGCGCTGCGTTGGTGTTGTCAGCGCTGCTGATGTGCAGCGCAGCACTCAACACTTTGAACAAGTTGACGCTGGTCGAATCGGCCACCACCAGCTCGCCCGCCTGGGCGCCCACCAGGCGCGCGATCTTGTCGCCCACGCGTTGCGGCATATCGATCCAGCCAGCGCTGTTCCAACTGCGGATCAGGCCCCGGCCCCACTCTTGCTGCACCACCTGCTGCACCCGCGCTGCGGTGGCCTTGGGCAGCACGCCCAGCGAGTTGCCATCCAGATAGATCAGATCGGCCGGCAGATCAAACAGATCACGCAGGCTGCGCAGCGGGTCTGTGGCGTCCAGCGCCTGGGCCTGGCTTCTTGGGGTGGGTGATGGCATGGGATTCACAGTGTGTGGCGCAGAACCGGATCGGTCAAAGACTGGACGGGGTGCGAAACGATGCACGGGCCTCGGCCACCACCCAGTCACGAAAGCGTTGCAAAGTGGGCAGCTCAGCTTGCTGCGCAGGGTAGCTCAGATGGTAAGCACGCGATGGGCACCAACTGGCTTGCGACAACCTGAGCAGGCGTTTTTCTGCCACTGCGGACTCGGCCACAAAGTCGGGCAACAAGCCCACCCCGATCCCGGCCAGCGCAGCGTTCAGGGCCATCGACAGCAGGTCGTAGCGTGCACCATCCCGCTCCTGCAGTCGCTCCACCCTGGCTGCCGACACGCCTGCAGCCTGAGCCCACATCGGCCAGCCATCGGGCACCGAGACGTTGACCAGCAAGGCCGCCGTCTCCAGCCAGGGCAGGTGGCGGCCTTTGGCCAGCGTCTGTGCCAGCGAGGGCCTGGCGTAGGCCGACAAACGCAGCGGCGCCAGCGGCACGCCCAGCGCCGGTGGCAGCGGCGCGGTGATGAAGGTGATGGCGGCGTCGACATCGGCCCGCGCAAAATCAACCGCGCCGATGCGGGTGGCGAAGTCCAACGTGATGTCCGGGTTGGCTTCTGTGAAGCCGGGCAGCCGCGGAATCAACCAGTGCGTGGCAAAGGTCGATGCCACCGACAAGCGCAGCCGGCCGCCCAGACCGCGGTGCGTGCGCAGATCGGCCACTGCGCGCTCCAGACCTTGCAGCAGCGGGCGCACCTCGGCCAGCAAAGTGCGCCCGGCGGGCGTCAGGACCAGGCGGTGGTGCTCACGCACAAAGAGTCGCGCCTGCACACGCTGTTCAAGTGCCAGCAACTGGCGGCTGACGGCCCCTTGCGTCAGGTGCAACTCGGCTGCGGCACGGGTCAGCGTGCCCAGCCGTTCGGCGACCTCAAAACACAGCAGCGATTGCATCGACGGCGGGCGTCGGAGGTGCGAATCAAGCATGACAAAAATGCATGGTCCCGTTCGGATTTGTCGATTGTGATGTCTGGGGCTGTGCTTGCAAAATTTGCTGCATCCACCATCCCATCAGGAGTCAAGCATGAAAAGCGCGCATCTCAACCGCCGTCGTTGGCTGGCCTTGTGTGGAATGGGCGGGATCGGCGTCTTGCCCATCTGGCCTTTGACGGCAAGTGCAGAGGCCTTTCCTTCAAAAGCCATCACGCTGGTGGTGCCCTTTGCAGCAGGTGGCCCGACCGACATCGTCGGCCGCATTTTGGCGCAGGCGCTTGGCGACCACTTCAAGCAACAGGTGGTGGTCGACAACCGTGCCGGCGCTGCTGGCCTGATTGGCGCCACGGCTGTTGCACGCGCAGCGCCAGACGGCTATACCCTCGGGCTGGTCACCGTCAGCACGCATGGGACTTTGCCCAATCTGACCGCCAAGATGCCTTACGACGCTCTGCGTGACTTCACGCCGATCAGCAACATCGCCGCCAGCCCGATGTCGCTGTCGGTGCACCCGCAACTGCCTGCGCGCACGCTGCGTGAATTCATCGACCATGTGCGCGCCAACCCCGGCAAGTTGGCCTACAGCAATGCGGGCGCCGGGGGTATCGGAGACTTGGGCATGACCATGTTCTTGCAACGCATCCAGGGGCAGATGACCAGCGTGCCTTACCGTGGCTCTGCACCGGCGCTGGCTGATCTGGCTTCGGGGCAGGTGCAGGCCAGCTTTGACAACTTCCCTTCATCGTTGGCCATGGCGCGCGGTGGCCTGATCCGGCCACTGGCCATCACCGGCAGCACGCGCAGCGCTGGTTTGCCTGATCTGCCGACATTTTCTGAGGCCGGCCTGCCGAACTTCGATGTGCAAGCCTGGTATGGCCTGGCCGCCCCTGCCGGTTTGCCGGCGGCAGTGCGGCAGCGCCTGCACGCGGCCGTGGTCGCCGTGTTGGCCGACCCGGTGGTGGCCAAGCGCTTGACGGATGCCGGGGCTACGCCGGTAGGCAACAGCCCCGCCGAGTTTGGCACCCAGATCGAAGCCGAAGTCGCGCGCTGGAAGCAGGTGATTCAGGTCGCGGGCATCAAGCCGCAATGAATGGCCACCTGGCGGTGCATGGCTCTGCTGCAGGCGCTTGATGCTTGATGGGGTTAATCGGGTCATCGACGGGGTCATTGATTGCGTCATTGAAGGCG
>Ga0105049_10001001_pt1 | contig 32731 bp, 25 predicted proteins | sample MAT06_FD_78087 | JGI IMG/M metagenome (GOLD analysis project Ga0105049, IMG submission 78087) | Freshwater microbial communities from Lake Fryxell liftoff mats and glacier meltwater in Antarctica - MAT-06 | ecosystem: Environmental > Aquatic > Freshwater > Ice > Liftoff microbial mat | place... | reverse complement strand
GGAACATGCCGTCCTGGTCCGAGGTGCCGATCGCCTGGCCGCCGCGGACGCCGCCACCCGCGAACATGACGGTGAAGACGCCCGGGTGGTGGTCGCGGCCTTCGGTCACGTTGATCTTCGGCGTACGGCCGAACTCGCTCATCATCACGATCAGCGTCTTCTTGAGCATGCCGTTCTGGGCAAGGTCATCGATGAGCGCGGCCAGGGCCGGGTCCATCGCGTCGCCGTGGTTCCGCATCGCCGGGAAGGCGTTGGCGTGCACGTCGAAGCCGCCACGGTTCACCTGGACGAAGCGAACGCCCTTTTCGACCAGCCGACGGGACAGCAGGGCCGCCCGGCCGAACTCGCTATCGCCGTAGCGTTCGATCGTGTCGGGGTTCTCTTTGCGAACCTCGAAGGCCTCGAGGGCCGGGCTTCGCATCAGGCGGACGGCGTCCGTCACGGACTGCTGCGTGCTGGCGGTCTCATCGGAGCCGATGTTGAGCGCCTGGCGCTTGTTGACGCGGTCGAGAATCTCGAGTCGCTTGTTGCCGCGAGCCTCGCCGATGGCGGCGGGGAACGCCAGGTACGGATCCTTTTCGCCCGGTCGGCCGACGAAGTAGGCTTCGCACTTCTGGCCGAGGTACCCGGCCTTCGGGGCCAGGCCGCTCACCGTGATGTACGCGGGAAGATCGCCCATGGCGGTCCTCTCGTGGGCCACGACAGAGCCGATACCCGGGTGGTTGAGGTTCGGGCTGGGGTTGTAGCTCGTTTGAAGCTGGTAGGTCGCCCGGCCGTGGTCGCCGTTCTTGCCGCCGACGGAGCGGACCAGGGCGATGTGCTTCATCCGCTTGGCGACTTCCGGGAAGATCTCGGAGATCTGCAAGCCAGAGACATCCGTCTTGATCGGCGTGAACTCGCCTGCCACAGGCCGGCCCGGCTTGGGATCCCAGGTGTCGATGTGGCTCATGCCGCCGCTGTTCCAGAACAGGATCACATGCTCAGCGCTGGGCTTGTGATCCTCGCCGGCGCGGGCGATCAGGCTCTTGATATTCATGCCGAGGAACGTGCCAGCCGCCGCGGCGCCCATAAAGGTTCGCCGAGATTGCCGGTAGCCCAGGCATCCCATCATGCTCTTGTTCATCATTATCTCCAGAGGCGACCGGGATTCGTCGAGGAATCCCGGCTTGGGGTGGGAAATCAGAAATCGGAATTCAGGGTTAACGCTGAGCCGTGATCGGCAAAACCATGCGGGTCTCAGGGAGCGCCGATTATGGCAGGTATCGGAACTCGTTGCAGTTGAACAGGGCCCAGCGAAGGTCCGCCATGCCATCCACAGGGGTGGGCTGGCCGGAGACGATTGCCTTCGCATCGGAAACTTCGCCCGCCGAGGGCTCGCGTGTCAGGATCTCGCGATACGCGAGGCTGATCGCCTTGTCCAGGTCGGCCTTGGGGCCGGCGACAAGCTTGTGCATCGGCTCCATCGGGCCGACGCGAGCCGCCTCGTTGGTCAGCTTGCCGTTGAGCATCATGAGTGCCTGGCGCATCGACGGCGTGTGGTCACGCTTGTCATCAAGTTCGCTGCGATCCGTCTGCCCGAAGACGCGGAGGAAGTGCCCGACCGGTGCCGGGGAAGCCATCTTCATCGAGGAGATGAAGGACGGATTGTCGTCGACTTCCAACTTCACTTCCTTGGTGACGTACTTCACTCGCGTGTTCTTGGCTGTCGGCTCCATCTTGGACATCATCTCGGCTTCAAGTTCTTCCTTGCTGGCGGCCTTCATCGCTTCGACATTCAGTCCGTCCCGCTTTTTGAGGGCCGTCTTGAAGTCGACTTCGATGCCGCGCTCGAGGTCGTAACCACCGGCGGGCATGGCGGCCATCCCACCCATGGCGGAACCGCTCGGCTTGCCGAGTTCGGGCTTCTCCATGACCTTGTCCACGATCACACCGGCGGGCACGCGAACGTACGACGTGACAATCACCTTGTTCGCACCCTCGGGGTGCTTGACTTCGAAAAGGTGGCCGGCCAACACGATGCTATCGAACATCGCCTCGCCCACGAGCCGACGAACCTTCGTCGCGGTGAACTCGTGCTCGGCCTTCATGCGTTCCGGAGGCGACACGCTCAGCGGCAGGTGGCCGAGGCGATAGGCCTCCGTGGACGCGATCGCTTTCACCAGGAAGCGGAAGTCGTATCCGCTGGCCACGAACTCATCCGCGAGGTAGTCAAGCGTCTTCGGATGGCTTGGCGGGGTGTCAGCCTTGAAGTCATCGATCGGGTTCACGAATCCGCGGCCGAGCATTTCCGCCCAGACGCGATTCACGATCGTACGGGAGAAATAGCGGTTGCGAGGATCGGTCACATGCTTCGCCAGCTCCTTGCGGAGCAGGCTTGCCTTGTACTGGGCGGCGCCGAAGTCCAGCTGGCTGACAGCTTCCTTGTTGGCCTTGGTGACGTCGAGGGGATCGACGGCGTTGGGCTTGTTGATTCGCTTTGTCGCGCCGTCGAGCACATCGTCGACGTTGGAAACGTCGCGGATGGCCTTGGCCTTGGCGAGGGCTTCCTCCGCGAGTTGCTTCCGCACCGCTGTGAAGCGAGCGATGTGCTTGTTGGGTCCGTCGCCTTCGTCGAGCTTGAAGGGGAACTGGGCCTCCACGGCCGAGCGAACCTTGCCCTTGGACTTCTCTTCGGGCGGCCACTTCACGGAGGTCTCGGTCTGTTCCTGGAGGTAAACACCCAGGAGTCGCATGTTGATACGCTGCTCGAAGCGACGGGTTTTACCGAAGAACGCGGCGAGATCGTAGAACTCTTCCTGGCTCCAGTTATCGAACGGGTGATCATGACACTGGGCGCACTGCATGCGGACACCCAAGAAGACCTGGGACACGACGCCCGTCAGGGCCATCGGATCGGCCTGGTCGCCGAGGAGGAACGCCGTCTCCGGCTGGGCGTTGGCCTTGCCCGCGGCGCTGATAAGGCGCCGGGTGAGATCGTCGTAAGGCATGTTCTCCTGAATCGCCTGGTGAACGAACGCCTGAAGTGCGCCGCCACCATCGGCGCGGGATCGCACGCGAAGAAGGTCGCCGAAGAAGATCGCCCAGCGATCCGCGAAGGCGTCACGCTTCATCAGATCGTCGATGACGGCCTGGTTCCGAGTGCTCTTCGGCATCGCCAGGAAGGCCTGGATCTCGGCTTCGGTCGGAATGCGACCGATGAGATCGATGTACGTGCGGCGAAGGAACGGCAGATCCTCCACAAGGTTCGCCTTGAGGGTGTTCTTGCCCACGTTCTCTTCGGCCAGGGTGGCATCCGCACCGCGGGCCACGGCAACGGGGTCGCCATTGCCCGCGGGGGCAGCGGCGACAGGGTCAGTACTGGCAAACAGCACGGCCACGGCGGCCGATGCGAACGCCAGTCGATTCATGAGTGCTAACACCTTGTTCCCTCCTAAGGGACAGGGGAAATTCGGAATTCGGATCGCTGATCTCGGAATGAGGATTCGCACCTCACATCGTTCCGTCGTCCGCGATCCGCAGTTCGTCAGGTCAACGCTCCGCATCCAGAACGTGAAACACATCTGCGCCCGCCAGGCTCACCGCTTCAAGCACTGGCTCGAAGATGGCCGCGGGGGCATCCTTGTGAATCTTTAACAATACCGTACGTTTCTCAATCGTGCCATTGCCAAATAGATAATTGATCTCATCGGTCAGGCCTCGTGTGCCGATCTCTGCGCCGTTCAGGTAAACTTTGTTCTCTCGGTCCACCGTTACAACCACTTTCGTGCTCAAGATCTCCGTGGTCCCCGGAGATTTCGCCTTCTCCCAGGCCTGCGTATCCTGCTGAGCCTTCGCAAGCACCAGGAAGAAAATGAGGAGATTGAATGCCATGTCCGCCATGGGGACATAAGGCATCGACGTATCTCGCGATTTCCTCTTGAGCTTCATTCCGATCCCTTGAGCCACTCGTCGCTTCGCCTTGCGGGGCCAGCGCAGTTCATTGAGTATCACAAGGCCAAGCTGCTAGCGGCAAAAACCATTACTTCGTCCCGGGAACCGTCACTTCCTTGGTCTCTTCCAGTTGCAGGGCGACCACGCCTCCGGCTTGTTCGATTCGGCCCGTCGCACGGATGAACCAGTGGTAAGGCGTCTGTTCCTTGCAGTCGACCACCACGATGCGGTCTTCGGGCTTCTGCTTGCCTTCCAAAAGCGGAGCGAGCTTGCCGGGAAGTTCGTCCATCGTGATCGGCTCACCGTTGAAGACGAGCCTGTTACCAGTCTTGTCCGGATCGCTCAGCTCGATCTTGATACTCTGCGGTTGTTCCGTGGCAGAGGATTCATCCTTGGCGGCGGGTATCTGCTGCGATCGGCCAGTCTCGGAACTCGGGTCCGCGAGCACCACAAAGAAGATCAGCAAGTTGAAGGCCATATCCGTGAGCAAGTTCATCATGGCCGCGGACTGGGGCAACCCTCCGCGACGCCCGCTTCCTGACCCGACCGAGACTGCTGCCGCCATGGCGGGCTCTCCGTGCGAATCAGACGATGAGGTCCGTGGTCCGCTCGGCCGACTCCAGGTTCGCCGGAGCCATCCGCACCGTGAGGGCCTCGATCAGCTTGGAGGCAGTCTCTTCCGCGTCCAGCACGAGGCGGCTGATGATGCTGTTGAAGTAAGTGAAGAAGATGTACGCCGGCACCCCGACCGTGAGGCCGAAGAGGGTGACCAGCAGTTTCATCTGGATGCCTTCCGCCGCGACCTTCATCAGGCGGGCGCTCTCGGGCATGTTCACGATGCCCTGGAAGAGCACGATCATGCCCGCGACGGTGCCGATCGAGCCCACCATCGGAGCGACGTTGGCCACCGTGGAGAGGATCGGCATGTGCCGTTCGAGCACCGCTGTAATGTGGGCTCCGTATTCTTCCATCGCCTTGTCCACCTGCTCCTCGATGCGGCCGGCGTCGTAGCCCAGGCGGCGGAGGAGCTCGTATCGATGAAGGCCGACGGCCAGGATCGCGGGGACAGGTCCGCGAGATCGCAGGCAGAGGTCGATCGCATCTTCCACCTTTTCCTGGTGGAGGAGGTCAAGCACCTGATTGCGGAGCACATCCGCGTTGCCACTGAGCAGTTTGAGGCTTCGGAACCGTTCGATGATGGCCGCCAGGGCGAGCACAGCCATGAACAGGATGGGCCACATGAAGGGGCCGCCCTGCATCATGTAGGCCATCGCCCCGGAATTGTACCAGGTGGTACCCGTGGTGACCGCGGTAGCATCAGCGAACAGGTTCAGCATGGAGACAAACACGGCGGGAGGGAGGACAGTTCAGAGGTCTCTGGCAGGCAGGAGAGATTATCGTCCGATTACGGCAAGGAAGCAACCGGAATCTGAGAAAGTTTTGCCGAGCCGCGGAGTCTGACAAGCCAGGAGTGGAGCTCCTCGCTTGTCAGACTCCGCGTTGTGGCGAATCAGGACTGTTACTTTTCCTTCTCGAGGGCCGCGGCTTCGGACTCAAACTGCCGTAGCATTTCAGGAAGGGCCAGGCGGCCGCGGGAGTATTTGGCGGCTTCGCTGGAGGGGTAGTCCCAGCGGCACTTGTTGTAGCGGTGGAAGGCTTCCCTCGTGTTGCCGCCGGTGCGGAAGCTTTCCCCTGCCCAGAACATCGAGTCCGGGCCGAGCGGATCGTCGTGGAACTGCTTCGCGAAGCGGTCGAAGGCGGCTGCGGCCTTCACGTACTCCTTGTCCTTGTAGAAGCACTGGCCGATGCGGAATCCCATTTTCGGGCTCCACTTGTGCCCTTCGAAACGCTCCAGGAACTTCTCGCCTACCTGCGCGGCCACCTTGAAGTTCTCCGACTGATAGAAGTGTTCGCTGATTCGCACCATCACGTTCGCGATCAGCGGATGCTTCGGATAGGTCGCCGCGAGCGTGACATACGCCTCGAGAGCCTGTTCAAAGTCCTTGGCTTCCTCGTAGCACTGGGCCAGCTTGAACTGGGCATCCGGCGCCAGCGTGTGATCGGGGTACTGCTTGACGATCAACTGATACGCCTGGATCGCCTCGGCGTGCTGGCCGAGCTCCTGGGCGAATTGTCCGAAGAGGTAAGCCACGCGCGGAGCGTAGCGCGGGTTGGGGTAGTCTTCCATCACTTCACGCAGCACCCGGCGGCCGGCTTCCAGGTCGGCCTTGGCGTCCTCCTCGCGGCCCAGAGTCTTGTGGCTCTTGAAGAGTTCAAAGTGGCTCTCGGCAATGTGAAACTGCGTCTCGACGGCGAGGTTTTCATCCGCATAGGACTTGCTGAACGCCTGGATCTTCCCGTCGGTGCCGATGATGATGCCGATGGAGGCGGTCGAGGTGAGCGTGCCATCGGTGGAGGCGGCTCGGTCGTCGGTGTAGACGAGTTCGAGCGTGTCGCCGAAGAACGCTTCGATCTCGGATGCGGCGGGCTTGAGGTTGCCCGGGGTGGGCTTCTCCGCGGCCGTCAGTTGCACGGACGCGGTGAAGATGCCGCTGTGGGCCAGCGTTTCGACGAGTTCGACCGTTTCTTGCTCGCCGCGCTTCGAGGTGATGATCACCTTCACCACGTCGCGTTCCGGCGTGCGGTCCTGGTCCGCGTCCTCGACCTTGAGGAAGAGACGCTCGCCGACATGCGCGGAGGTCATGGCTTTCTGGAACTCCGCATCCGTGATCGTGAGCTTGCCATCCGTCAGGAGCCGTCCGGACGCGGTCAGAGGCGTCGCCGGTCCGTTCGGGCGAAGCTTGTCGACGTACGTCGCGGTCACGGTATCCGCGCCGGAGAGATTGAGGACGTGGGCCACGATGGATCGCTCATTCTTCGCGGCCTCGCCTTCTTCCGAAGCGATCTTCGGACCGCCGATAAGGGACCGCGGCATGGACGAGTTGAGCGGCACCTCGACGGGGCTGTCCTTGCCGCCGAGCTGCATGATCACCTGGCCCGTGAAGCGGCCTGCTTCGAGGGCGGCATGCAGGTTCTGCCTGCGGGCCGTGTTCACACCCTTCACGGGCGTGTCGAGACGAAGATCGTGGAGGACGCACTCCACATCCAGCTTCGAGCCGTTGGACGTGGTGAGGGTGACGATCGTGGTGCTGGCCGACGTCTTGGCGGCGTCCGGGTCGATGACCTCGATCGAGAATGGTGCCTCGATCGCGACACCCACGGGCTTCGCGGGGTCCGCATCGCTGCGTGGCGGCAGATAAGTCGGCAGGGGCGGAGCCTCCGCAAGCAGGCCCTTCGAGCGGAGCGCTCGCGACTCAATCACGCGCACCTTCGCGATCGTTGGCTGATTCACGTAAACCACGGCCTCACGCACGGCGGCGTGGCCGGGGATCGTGTTCTGGGCGTCGGTGTAACGGAGATAGACGCGATCGCCGGGCTTGACGGCAAGCTTGCCGTCCGAGGCGGCCGCGGCCGTGTCCACTTCCTTGGTGAAGACGCCGGTGTTCGCTTCCGTCTCCGTCGCTTCCAGTTCGAGCGGCGAGCCGTCGTTGACGGCAACGCTGATCTTCACCTTGTCGCGACCGGCAGTGGCGTCCTGGTCGAAGTCCGTGACCTCGACGACGATCCGCTCGCCCGGATCGATACGCAGCAGGCCCTTGCGGCTCGTGAGGACTTGCCCGTTACCGGCCTTCGAGAATGCGTAAGCGATCGGAGCGATCAAGCCATTGTGGAAGGTGGCGGTGAGCTTGGAATTGAGCAGCCGGCTGTTGCCCGTGGAGTTCGCGTCGTCGATGTAGATGGCGGTCACGACATCGCCGCCGGCGATCTCGAGCGTGTCGTTGGTGGCCAGGGAAAGCAGGTCCGCATCCGTGGGGATGTGCAGGACCTTCTTCTCGCTGTCGGCAATCTCCATGTGGTTGATGGCCACGGCCACGCCGCGGTATTCGTGAACGTTGACGCGGACGTAGCGAACCTCGATGGGCGGGAACTTGAACTCCCAGGTCGTGCCTTCCGCGTTCGCGACGCCTTCGCCCAGCGGTCGTGGAGCGGCGGGCTTGGCGTCAGGCCGGGCGATGTCAAAATCATCCGCCTTGAAGGAATCGAGCGTCAGCGTGGCCTGACCCTCCGCGTGAGCCCACTTCGCTTCCAGCGTGTTCGAGCCCTGAACGGCGCTCGCAAAGATGGTGACATCATGCGTTCCGCGGGTCAGATAGAGGTCCGCGGGCCGATTGCCCTTGCCGACCGGCAATTCGAGCTTGCCATCCACGCTGAGGGCCGTGAGATCGCCGGTGACGAGAATGCGAACGGCTCCCTCACGCGGCTGCACGACCTTGCCGTGCCAGATCACCGCGTGCTGCCGTCGGGGTTTTTCGTCCACGTCACGGTTCCAAATGAGTTCGACCGCCTTCGATTCGGACTCGACGGTGCCGCTCCTGGCGAGGGCCACCACATCCGCCCAGGTGGCGATGCTGTTCGGGCGGATCCCGTTGAAGACGCGAGTCGTCATCGCACCCGATTCCCAGTGCACCATCGGCATTGGCGGGTCGGCCGGGGTGGAGGCGAGACGATACCAGATTCGGCCGTCGTCGCTGCCTTCCAGGCTCATGCGAACCGGGGCCTGGTTCTTGGCGTCCGGCGTGGAGACCGCCACGCGATCGACTCGCTTCAGGTCCTTCAGGTCCGCGATCAGCGCCTTCGGAGTGGCCCCGTCCGGCTCGCTGAGCCAGAATGTCTTCGAATCGTTGTCGATCGCCATGAGTGGGCTATGGTCGATGGCCGTGTTGGTGGCCTGGGCCCCCGCGGGCAGGTCGCCGGTGGGGCTGGTTCCCTCGAAGATTCCTGTGTGGGAACCGGTCTCCGTCAGTGTCGCCGTCACCTGGTCGCCGCTGGCCGCGGCCAGCTTCACCTGAATCTTGTCAGGCTGATCGCTGATGTCGCGGTCCGCATCCTTCACGCGAAGGTAGATCATGTTGCCCGGGCGAACCTGGTTCTTGGGGCGAGTGTTCGATTTCGGTTCGTCCGTGTCCGCGGCCTCACGGGCCAGTTGCTGGCTGATCGTCTCTTCAGTCTCGTCAACGATCTTGCTGGACGCCATGTCCAGCTTCGCGTCCGCCGCGATGCGGATCTCGGCGTCCGGCAGGTGAACGTCCTTGAATTCCTTCTTGAACTCCTCGGGATAGTCGACGCGAATGATGTCCTTCCCGGTGAGTTGCAGTATGCGGTCGCCCTTCGTCGCGGTGCCGAGGGTTGTTTCAACGTCCGTGCGGAAGAGGCCCTTGCCCGCGCCGCCGCTGAGGAGGTAGACGGTTTCTTCGTCGCCACCCGGCTCGGTGGTGACCTTGACGGGGATGCGGTTGTGCCCGCGGCTGATGCCAAGGTCGCTGTCCTGCACCACGATGCTGAGCGATTCACCGGGGGTGTGCCAGCGCTTGCTGGCCCGGCCAAGGCGGCCGACGGTGCGGAGCAGTTCGAGCTGGTCGACGTAGCGTTGCTCGGAGCCGTAGACCTCGGAGAGGTTGAACAGGGCCTGGTTGGCGAGCTCGACATTGGGCACGCGTTCGAGCACGCTGCGGAAGATGAGGCGGGCCTCGTCGCGATCGCCACGCCGGGAGGCGAGCACGCCGCGAAGGAACTCGGCGCGAATCACCACATCGCGTTCGCGGCGGCCGGCGAGCTTTTCGAACGCCTGCTCGGCCTGGTCGAACACCTTCTGCTCCATGAACGTCTCGCCGATGCCAAACTCGGCTTCCACGACCTGGGGGGTGTTTTTGTAACGGTTCAGCAGCGTGGTAAACTCGGCCCGGGCGAGGTCGAATCGCTTGCTGCGGTAGTAGTTCCTGGCGAGCAGCAGCTGAACGCGGGCCTTCTCGACCGCGTCGAGTTCCTGCGAGTCGCTGTTCTTGATGAGCCAGTCGCGGAGGATGTCCTCGACGCGGTTGTGATTCTCGTCGCCACCGGCGGCCATGTGGTTCTCGCAGACGAATGCGAGCAGGTCCACCGGCACCGCGGACCGGTTTTCGTCGAAGAGCTTCTGGTGGGCGAGATAGGTCTCGAAAGCGAGTTTCGGATCGCCGAGCCGCAGTTGAAGTGCGGCCTGGAACAAAGGAGCGAGGGGGCTCGTCTCGTCGATGACGGTGCCGCCCAAGGCGCCGAGCCGGGTATAAGCCGAGGCCAGTAAGTCGCGGCCGGTCTTGCGGCGAGCTTCGTCGATGGAGGTGGAGTTTGCGAGCATGCCCGCGGCGAGCGTCCCCGCGGCCATGTAGTCCTTGCGGCCCATCGCGGCCTGGGCATAGGGAAGCAAGGCGTCGAAGTCGGTCGCGTCCGCGAAGCCCAGTTGCGTGGCCTCCGCGAGGCGGAAGAGACGAGCCATCGGTGTAAGCTTCTCGCCCGCGTCGTCCGGCAACTCCAGTTGCGCCGCCGTGGCTGTCATCGAGGCACGGGGAATCTTCAGAGCCCGGATCGCGGTGAACAGCTTCCCTTTCTGGTCCGCGCCAAGCTTGGCATCACTGCGATACTGGCTGACCCAGCTTGAAAGAGTGCTCCACTCGCTGTTGACATTTGTGATCCCGCCGACGGCGCGATCGGCCTGGCGTTCGTAAGCTTCGTTCACGAGTTTCAGGGCCGCCTCCGTCTGGCGTGCCTTGATTTCCGAATCCGCACGGGCGGTGGCGTACCCGAAACGCCAGGCTGTGTCCCGCTTGAGCAAGGCGTCGAGCATCTTGATCTTCTCAGGCTCCGTGGCGGCGACCATGAGCCGCCAGGAACAGTCGCGGAAATCCCCTGCGTCCGGATTGCCGTTCGCGACGCAGCGCCGCCAGCAGTCATTGGCTTCTTCCTTGAGACCAAGACCGTAAAGGTATTCGCCGATCGTCGAGGCGTAGAAGCCGTCGTAGCCGAACTTGTCGTAGCCGTTCTTCACCCACGCCCAGGCTTTCTTGCCGAGGTCCGCGTTCTTGGCTCCAGAGGCGGCGAGCATGATGCGTCGGTAGTGATCGGTCAAACGGCTCGGTTCGAACGTCAGCATCGCCTGAACTGCGCCTGAATACTCGGCGGTGACGACGAGATCGGTGGCCACATTGAGGTACGCCGTCGCTGCGTCGCGGGATTTGGGCAGCCGCTCCGTCCAGCGTTTGGCAATCTCTACCGCGATGGCCTGCCTGGCCGCTCCGAGCCCACGGTTGAAGGCAAATTGTTGGGAGAGCAGTTCCTCGGCCACGGCGTCCGGGTAGGTTGCTAACGCCTCGGGTGCCATGAGCTTGGCGCGAATCTGAGCGATGTTCGCGGCCGGGCTGTTGTCCACGGCGCTCTTCGCGTAGGCCGTCCACGCGGTGACCCGGGGATCGGCATCCGCCTTGGCGAGTTCGTCGCGAACCAGCTTGAGTCGAGTGGCGATCCCCTTGTCCTTCAGGGCCGCCTTGTTCCGCAGCCAGATGCCGAGAACATTGCGAAGCGAGCCATGCCAGGGCTGCTTCTGGCGAGCTTCGAGGATCCTGGCGAGCGTCACTTTGAACTCGTCATCATCCGCGGCGGCATCGAGCAGCCAGGTCGCTGCCGCGCTGGTCAGTCCGTCGCCCGTCGTATTCCTGTAAACGAGTTCGGCGGCCTCGGTCTTGGCCTTGGCGGTGTCCTTGATGCGGTCGCGGAGAAGTTCGATCGCGAGCGAGTAGCGAAGGGCTGCGCTGTTCAGGGGCGAGGTGCTCTTTGCGATCGCGCCGCGAAGCACCTTCTCACCCTCGGCCAGCTTCTTGGCGTCAGTGCCAAGGAGCGTGAGGTACAACCCCACGGCGTTGTTGCTGCGGGCATCACGAGGCATCACCTCGATGAGGATGGGCTCAGCCTTCTCCGGCTGCTTTGCCGCGAGGTACGCCTGGGCCACGAGCGTGCGCTGGGCGGGGCCGTCGGTGCGGTCGGTGGAATTTTTGATGTAGTCGGCCACGAGCGGTTCAATCTCGGCAGGCTTCGCGGCAGACTGATTCAGTTCGCTGATCAGGCGGATCATCAGGTCCGGGCGGGACGGCACGCCCTTGACGGCCAGCGCGCTTCTCAGGCTGGCGGCGGCGTTCGCCCGTTGCGTGAGCTGGCTGTAGTCCGAAGCAAGGCGAACGTGCAGGGCTTGCAGCGGATAAGGCAGCGTGGGCGGGCTCTTCACGAGCAACTTGGCCCCGACGAGGGCGGCCTTCGCCCACTCATTGCGTCGTTCGTAAGCGTCCATCGCGGCGATTCCCGCGGCGGTCGCGGCCTCGCCGGCCGGCAACTTCGCGAACATCTCTTCCGCCAGCACCGCGGCCTTGTTCAACGTGTCAGGCGTGTTCAAGGTCAGGTACGTCGTCACCGCCTCACGACCGGCACGGCGGCCTTCAGGCGTCGCACCCAGCCGCTTCCACTGCGCTTCGCTCACCGCCGCATAGCCCGCGTTATCGCCCGTTCGCTTCAGCAAGCGGGCCAGCCAGCGATCCACGTCCACGCACGCAGGGTCGGACGGGTTACGTGCCACGAACTGCCGGCCCGCCGCGATGACCTCCTTGTTTCGACCAACCACCATCAGCCCATCGATAAGCTTCAGCATCACCTCGCGGTGCCTGGCGTGGGTGGTGTGCAGCGTCACGAAGGACTGCGCCACCTGCACAAGCCCGAAGGGACGGGCGTTCGTGTGGTAAAGGTTGATGAGCTTGAGCATCACCTCGGCCCCCTCGGGGCTGGTGCTGCTGGCCCGGGCGAGCTGCGCTTCCAGGGCCGCGGCCTCGCGGGTGACGGCGTCCACATCACCCGTGGCGGGCGCGGGGGCCTCCTTGGGCGGCTGGGCCATCGCGACAAGCAGGCCCGTGAGACCCGCCAGGAATGCGGCAGAGAGAAGTCGTGTAAGCATGGCAGGAACCATGGGAGTGTAATCGGAGTCCGTGTCTGACGCTTCACCGAACCACGGAGCCTTGAGAGTGCAGCACCTGACAGGGCCACGCTCCGAAGACGCCGCAGCGAAGCGATGCCTTAAAATCCACCCTTGCGAAGCGCCTCGGCGACCTTCTTCGCGTCCGGAGCCAGCGTGCTCTCGGGGAAGTCCGCGAGCAACTGGTCGAATTGACGGCGAGCCTCGGCCTTCTTCTCCATGCGATACAGGCAGCGGCCGTAGTTGAACAGAATCACGTCCAGATACTTCGCGTCCGGGTGCGTCCGCAGCACCGACTCGAAGACATCGATCGCACGGTTGTAGTCCTTCTGCTGATAGTAGTAGTTGGCCATCTTCGCCACCGCTTCGCCCACTCGGCCGCTGTCGGGGTACTGATCGAAGACCTTCTTGTATTCCTGAAAAGCCTGGTCAAACAGCGGCGGGGCGCTGGCCGGCGGCGATTCCTTCGCCAGCTCCTCGTAGCACTCGGCAATGCCGTACTGGGCCTCGCCGCGGAGCGCACTCTTCGTCAGGCGAAGCACCTGATTGTAGATCGTGATGGCACGCTTGTAGTCCTTCTGCTTGCGGGCGACATCGCCCAGCGAAACCAGGGCCGCGTCGGCGAATTCGCTCGTCGGGAACTCCCTCTGCAACCGCTGGCTCACCGCGGCGGCCAGTTGCAGCTTGTCCATCTCGAAGTAGATCTTCCAGAGTTGGACGTAAGTCTCCTCCAGCGTCCGTCCGCCGAGCTTCTTGGCCTGGTTCTGCACCTCTTCGCACAGGGCCAGGGCCTGGTTGTACTTCAACTCCGCGTGCTGCTTGAGGCCGAACTCCTTGTAGCGATTGCCGATGTTCGTGAGAGCACTGGCCGTCTTCAACTGGGTGCGAACGCGAAGCTCCTCATCGCTGATCAGCGTCTCCGAAACGCGAACGCTGCCAAGGCTGCCTTCGACACAACGGGCCTTGAATTGCAGGATATTCTTCTCACCCTTGGCGTTGCGGTCATCCACATAGGTGACCACAACAATGTCGTTCGGCAGGGCCTGAAGCTTGTCGTCACCCGCGATGGCCTTCTCTTCCTTCTCGAGCATCACCACCGCCCGGAAGATCCCCGTGTGAATTGAGTCGTCCGGCGGCCCCTCGGGCACCTTAGGCGTCTCGGGCTCGGCCTTCGCTTCAGGCTCTTTCGCCTTGGGCTCGGGCTCCTTCGACTTCTCGGGCTCCTTGGGGGCGTCGTCCTTCTTCTCCGTGCCTTCCTTCGGCGCCGGGGCCGGCTCAAGCTTCTTCTCCAGTGCAGGCTTCTTCACGAGCGGCGGCGGAGGCGGCGGAGTTTCGCGAACGATCCTCGACTCTTTCAGGATCACCTGGGCGGAGTCGATTTTGTTGTAGCGTTCGAGCTTCAGGGAGGTCTTCTTCGTAGTCGTCATCGGCTCCGCGGCGGCCTGGGCATCGAGCGCGGCCAGCTCTTCCGGCGGCTTCTCGCGATAGACATCCACCGTCGCCTTCAGCACGTCGGCATCGTCCGTCAGGTCATAGTCCGCGTCGGTGACTTGCAGGTTGATCCCGCGACCGAGCACAACGCCCTGGAGTGTCTCGGAAAAGGCCCCATCCAGAATGCGAACGTCGCCGGTGCCGACAACCTGCACTTCGCGAAGGATTTCCTTCTCGCTGGAACCCTGGGCGGTGTGCGAGTCCAGATAGCGGATCGAGATCGTGTCGCCGCCGCGAATTTCAAGGGTGCCATTGCCAGGCTTCGGCTTGCCCAGTGCGGTCGGAATCGAACCGACCACCACTCGCACATTTCGGCCGATGGGCGTGCAAGAGACGATTTCCTTGTCGCCCGACTTGGCGGAGACGCTGACGGCAATGGACTTGCCTTGTTCGAGTGCCGCGAGGTCGGCATCTTCGATGCGGACGAAGAAGCGTTTACCCGCTTCGAGGATTTCCATAGCCTTCTCGGCGCCAGGCTCCGGTGCCGGGAGGGCCGTGCCGACACGCTCGAGTGCGGCGATCGCACGGCTGTAGTGGCCTTCCTGGAAGTGGCCAAGGCCGATGTAGTAATAGGACTGGTTCACCTGCGGGCTGACGGGGAACTTCTCGATCACGTCCCGCATGGACTTGAAGCAGCGGCCGAAGTTACGAGCCTCGAAGAAGCAGATGCCGATCTTCAGAGTCGCCTCGGCTCGCTGGCCTTCATCGCCGTTCTCGTCCACGGAGGCGGACTCGAAGTGGGTGCGAGCGCGATCGAAGGCACGCTCCTTGGTGAGGAGATGGTTGCCCAGGCGAAGGTGGGAATCGAAGCGGATCTTGCTTCGCGGATAGCGTTCGATCACGGACTGCCAGACCTCGACGGCCTTGGCGGCCTCGCCTGCATCGAGCCGGGCGTCACCCGCTTCCAGGAGTTTGCGAGCGGCTCGGTCCTCGACGATGGAACCGCGCGATCCGCCACTGTCGGCTTTGTCCTGCGCGAACGCGAGCGGCCGGGTGGTGGACAGCGTGAGAGCCAAAAGCGAACCGGTGAGGGCCGCGAATCCCAAAAGCGCCGAGGGGCCGCTTCGGGCGGAGAGGAGCGTCTTCATGAGGGACTCGTCAACAAGAATCGGGCCGGGCGACAAGAAACAGGAGATCAGGCAGGATTTCAAACCCCAGGGACTATCCTTGCGGATGTTACGTCGGAAATCAAGCATGGTTCGGAGAAATCTGATTCGCTGGATTTTTCCGGGGCTTCACCGCGGTGAAATCGGGCGAACGTGTCGAATCGGTCAAGAGTGAGATCCTCAGCCCTGTTCCTTGTTGGCATTTGGATCCAGCAGGGTCGGATCTTTCTTGAAGTTTGTGACCAGTGTGATCAGCTTCTGCGAGGCGGACTTCATCTTGATCTCGAAGCGAGCGATCCAGTCCTTGAAGAGAACGTGCGAGAAGACGAGCGGGATCGCGGTGAAGAGGCCGAGCGCCGTGGCGAAGAGGGCGAGGCCGATGTTCCCGGCGGAACTGCTGACGCCCTTGACGTTGCCAGCTTTCGTCTCCTGGCCGATGGCGCTGAAGGTGTTGATCATCGAGATGACGGTGAAGAACAGGCCGACCATGGTGGCGATCTTCGCGATCGCCAGGATCGGCGGCAGCAGGGCGTTGAGCCGGGGAATCACCTCGAGTTCCGCCTCGTTCGCCATGCTGCGACGCATCGCCGCGGCGCCCTGGTCGGAGGCTTCGAGCCCTGCCACGAACAGCCGGCTAGGGATCAAGCCCTTCTCATCCTTGCAGGCGAGCAATGCGGCCTTGACGCCCTGCTTTCGAAGCACGTTTTGAAAGAACGGCAGGAATTCTTCCAGGTCCGTGTTGGCGTTCTTGTTCAGCAGGACTCGCCAGATCACGAGGGATGCTGCCACCATCGACATCAGCACCAACGGCAGGGCGAAGTACCACTCGCCGATAAAGAAATCCTGGACGGCCTTCATGGGTGTTCCCGGGTGGTCGTGGGGCGGCTAGGGTCTATCATGCCGCGCCCGACGGGGAAGTGAAGGGGTGACGTGGAGTCGGAATCAGTGCTTTATGAAGAGTGCCGGGTTGGCTTTGACGAAGACGCCAAGCTCGGCGTCGATTGTTTTGCCAACGCTCCAGTTGGGGAAGCCGCCAAGGTAGCCGTAATACCGGGCACTGAGACTCGTGGCGTTGCTCGCCTCCGGACTGCCTTTTGTGGTGCGGATAAGTTCGTACAGGGCATGGCCGATGCCACCGCGGACGCCGTACTTCCCCTTGATATTCAGGAAGGTGGTGTACCCGATCAGTTCACGAAACGATTTCTCACTCATCTTGCAGTAAAGGACGTTGGGGACATTGACCTGAATCTCGCCGAGCCGGCCATTCTGCAACCGGACGACAAAGTTGTACCCCGTGTAGCCAGCCCTGGTGGACTGGAACTCATTCTTGGCGAGCCCCATGCTTTGACTGGCGACGCAGCGCTTTTCGATCGCCATCTTCACTTTGAGGGCGACAGCATGATCCGGGGCCACAATGGTCATGCGGGCCACATCCTTGAGTTCGTACCAGTCGCCCCCGCATTCTTCGCCGATTTTCTCGGAGGCCCGACCCATATCCTTGAGAGGCCCGTAGAGCGCGATGCAGTGATATTCCTGGGCGATGGGCCCGCCAATGGCCCGAAGTTGCACATCGGTCTCCTTGGCAGCGGCGAAGATTTGCTTCGCGATTCGATCTTGGGCCTTCGTGCGAAGTTCCCCGAAGATGTCAGGCATGGCAACATCCAGGTTCGTGTGAATGATTCATCCGCGACACAGCACAACGGCTTTTACAGCCCACGCAGTCGCGATATTGCACCGAGCATAGAACGCAAACGATAAATCACCGGACAGCCGAACGTCTCACTTCATGCGGATCGAGCGTCAAAACGAAGAAGAAGCACGCGGTTGCAATCACCGCGTTCCCCTCCGAAGACATCATATCGCGACGACCCGGGCCTCACTCCTCCTCATCCTTTGCCATCACGGCCCGGCTCACAATCTGCTGCCTGACGTTCGCGGGAACCATGTCGTAGTGGCTGATCTCCATGCTGTACGAACCCTGGCCCTGGCTCATGCCGCCGAGCTGAGCGGCGTACTTCGTCACCTCGCCCAGCGGGGCTCGTGCGAAGATCACCGCCAGATCGCCGGGCAGCGTCTCCTGGTTCTCGACGTGCGCCCGCCGCGTGGCGAGGTCGCCCAGGACGGCGCCCGTGAACCTCGCGGGCACCGTGATCTCCAATTTCACGATCGGTTCCAGCAGCGTCGGCATCGCGGCGAGGAACGCCTTCTTGAACGCCAGCCGGCCCGCGATCTTGAACGCGGCTTCGGACGAGTCCACCTCGTGATACTTGCCGAAGTGAACCTCCACGGCCATGTCCTGCATGCGATTCCCGGCGAGGGCGCCGCGCTCCATCAGTTCCTTGATCCCCTTCTCGATCGCCGGCATGAAGTTCCCGGGAATGCTGCCACCCACGGTGTGGTCGAGGAACGCAAAGTTGAACGAGGGATCGTAGTGCACCGAACGCAACTTCTCGAAGCGGCTCTTGTTCGCGAACTGCTCCTCGCACTGGGCCTGCGTCGTGATCTCGCGTGGGAGCGGATACAGCCTCAGATGCACCTCCGCGAACTGCCCACGGCCGCCGGTCTGCTTCTTGTGGCGATAGTCCGCGGCGGATTCGCCCTGGATCGTTTCGCGATAAGGGATCTTGGGTTCCTTCGCGAGCACCTCCACGCCGAAGCGGGCCTTCAGGCGGTCGCGGATCACGTCCAGGTGCAACTGGCTGACGCCGCTGATTACCAGTTCGTGCGTCTGCGGATCATGGAGGACTTTCATCGTCGGGTCCTCCTCGGCGAGTTTGTGCAGGGCCGTGGAGATCTTCTGCTCGTCGCCGCGCTGCTTCGGTTCGATGGCGAGGCCGAACATCGGCGTGGGGAACGTCGGCGGCGGCAGCTGCGGAGCGTTCGCGGTGTACGCGATCGTGTCGCCGATCTCAAGGCCTTCAACCTTCGCGATGGCGACGATGTCCCCCGGCCCGGCCTCGTGAACCTGGGTGTGCTCCTTACCCTGCGTTTCCAGAAGATGGCCGACGCGGATCGTCAGGCCGTTGCGGAGGTTCACCACGTTGTGGTTGTGCGAGATCGTGCCGCTCATCACGCGGATGAAGCTGAGGTGCCCGACGAACTTGTCGTTGACGACCTTGAAGACCTGGCCCAGAAACTCGCATTGCTCCGTAGGCTCCACGGGGTGCGTATGGCCGTTGGACCCGATCTGAAAGTGGCTTAGCCGCTTCCGCGAGAACTCGGGCGAGAGTCCGTAGCGGCTCAGCGCGTCGAGGAGTTCCTTCACCCCGATGTCCTTCTTCGCGGAGGTGCAGAAGATCGGGATCAGCGTGCCCGTGCCCAGGGCGATCGGCACCGCCGCATCGAGTTCCGCGTCCGAGACATGCCCTTCCAGAAGGTACTTCTCCATCAGCGTGTCGTCCGCCTCGATGACCGCATCCAGCAGCTGGCTGCGCATGGCGACCACATCCACCGGGCAGGACTGGGGAGCCTGGCCGTCCGGGTGCAGCACGTTGTGAACCTTGCTGAAGCCCGGCCCGACCTGGTCCGGCACGTTGAACATCACGCAGGCGTTGCCGAGGGCGGAGCGAATGCGCTCGATGAGCGCGGGAAGGTCGGTCTTCTCCACGTCGAGCTTGTTGATGACGATGACGCGCGACAGCCCGCGATGCTCAGCTTCGGTGAACATGCGGCGCGTGTTCACCTCGATGCCGTTGACCGCGGAGACAACGACGACCGCCGTCTCCACCGCGGAGAGGGCCTCGATGGCGGCGCCGATGAAATCCGGATAGCCGGGGGCGTCGAGGATGTTGAGGTGCTTGCCGTCGTGGTCCGCATGGAGGACGTGCGTATCGATGGTGAAGTGGTGTTTGTGCTCCTCGTCGTCGGTGTCGGAGACGGAAGTACCGTCATCGACGCTGCCCATTCGGGGGACCGCGTGAGCCTCGAACAGCAGGGCATCGGCCAGGCTGGTCTTGCCCGCGGCGCGGTGCCCGACGAGTGCAATATCCCGGACGTTCTCGACCAGATGTTTGACAGCCATACCAGAGACCTCCCAGGAAGAGTTGAAACCGGAGGAAAATGGCGGCTCGCGGTGGCGCGGGATGCGCGTCAGAGGAGTCGTCAGAAATCGATCGCGTAGCCGCGACGCGAAGTCTTCGAAGCAGAGCGCGGGGGGAAGTGGTGCGCTCGAATCGAAGGAAAGTGTCATGGCAAAGCGGTCAGGGCCAACGGACGGTGAATCGATACTCCTTGCGTTCAGGGGAAGATAGCGACCGAACGAATATCGCGGCTTCGTCGTTCGAGCAGATAGCCGAGAAAGCTCCCGACCAAAGCATGCGGCGTGTTTTGCTGCCTGGCTATGGCTCTTGCAACTAAAGTTCTGGAATTAGCGTGCCACGTGATATTGATCACGCCAAGTAGTAGATCGATGGCCTTGACCTTTGCCCATCCGCCCCGGCGTCCGACCCTCTTCTCGGATTCGACTTCCAAGTCGTACTTCCCTTTCTGGAGATCTGCGATCACCAGTTCACGCAGCGACTCCTTCAAAGAATCACGTGTCACGATGTGGAATACGACTTGCATGTGTACGATCCTTGATAGATCTTTACGGAATCGCCGTAATGACCACCTCACCACCAGGCACCACGTCGATCCTGAGTCCGTAATCTGCCAGCAGCCTCATTCCGATCAGCACTTCGTCACCCATTTCTGACACCAGTACCGAGCGCCATTGACCCTCCCATTCGATTTCGGCCTCGTATTCGTCAAATATCACCTCTGTACCATCTGCAAGAGTGATTCGTCCCAACGACTGAGGAGTCAAACCCAGTGCCGTGATTACGAGAGCTGGAAGCGTGAGCGTTTTGGTGAATCCAGTATCGATAACCGCTTCGAGGTCTATCTCAGTCCCTTGAGGCCCACGTATCCGCACCTGGATCGTCGGCTTGAGGCGGGAATTGACGACACCTCGGATCATCGAGGAGACCTCAATTTGGCGTATGTTCGATGGCCGGCCCTTTCCATCCAGATGTTAGAATCTGGACGACGTTGCCGAAGCCGCTTGACGGCAGTCAAATCGTCAACATCAACCTCATACTCCCCCGAATGGACATCAATGGCGACGAACTTTCCATCATCTTCCGGTTGGAGCGAGGGGCAAATTCGGTTCGAATAGATCTCGCTGCCAAGTCGCGCGACCTCATCCTTATGAATGACCTGTCCCGTCGTGCTCATATCTCGCCTCCTCACTTCGCCAACTTGATCGCCTCCTCCAACCGCAAGCTGCCCTCGTACAGGGCTCGCCCTATGATACACCCGAACGTCTTCGCCTCTGCCAGCCGTTTCACATGGTCCAGCGTGCAGACGCCGCCGCTGGCGATCACGTTGAGGGGCACGTGAGCCTGCATCTCGGCCAGTTGCTCGAAGTTCGGGCCGGCCATCATGCCGTCCTTCGCGATGTCCGTGTAAACCACCGCGGCCAGGGGCGAATCGCTCACCTGTTTCGCGAGGTCGATCGCTTTCACCTTCGACACCTCAAGCCAGCCCTCGGTGGCGACGTAACCCTCTTTCGCATCCACGCCGAGGACGATGCGATGGGGGAACTTGTTCGCCACGGTTCGCACCCAGTCGGGATCTTTGAGCGCCTTGGAGCCGAGCACGGCCCAGTGGACACCCCAGTCGAAGACCGCCGCGAGGTCCGCATCGTTGCGGATGCCGCCGCCGAGCTGGCAGGGCACCTTCACGGCCTCCACGATCTTGCGAATCACTGCACCATTCGTGGGCTTGCCCGCTTTCGCCCCATCGAGGTCGACGATATGCAGGCGATCCGCACCTTGCTCCACCCACTGGCGGGCGATGGCGGCGGGGTCGTCCGAGAAGACGGTTTCCCGCGAATAATCCCCCTGGCGCAGCCGCACGCAGCGGCCGTGGAGCAGGTCAATCGCGGGATAGATGAACACTCTGAACCTCCTGGGTGACGCTGCTATTGTGGCCGCGAGTCCGAAGCGATGCAAGTGGCTCACGGGAGGTCGCGGAAGTTCGCTTCGCCATCAAGGACGTCAAGGGATAGACTGTTGCCAGTGTTCCCTGTGGTCTTCGCACTTTTCATCTGGAAGGATGACCCATGCGTGGCATGCTCCTCGCCGCTCTCACGGCGACCCTGGCGCTCGGCACGGCCCTCGTCGCGGACGACGCCGGCCTCAAGGCGCTCGAAGGCACTTACAAGGTCGTCGGCCTCACCAAGAGCGGCGACGTGGTGCCAGACGACGTTCTCAAGTCGGTCAGCGTGATCTTCAAGGCGGACGAGATGACGCTGAAGCTGCCTGAGCGTGCCCTCCCGGCGAAGATCAAGGTCGACGGGAAGAAGTCCCCCATGACGATCGAGATCACACCGTCGGACGGCCCCGAAAAGGGCAAGACATTCCTGGGTATTTACAGGATCGAGAAGGACGAACTCACGATCGCGTTCAACGAGAAGGGCGATCGACCGACGGAGTTCAAGGCCGAAGGGGACGTGGCCCTGATGAAGTTGAAGAAGGACAAGTGACCTTCCCGCAGCGCAGCGAGTTCCGTTAGGCTGAGCCGGCCGTCGGGGGAGTGCCCGACGGCCTCATTCGTTCTCCGGGGCCGCAATGGAAGACTTCTTTCAACAGATCTGGACTCTGGTCGCCACCTTTGCGGACCCACGGAACCTGGGCGATCCGCAGATTTACATCAACGCCCTGAAGCAGCCCGGCGTGATGTGGGCCGCCTTCGCCGCGGTGAATGCGATCGTCTTCACGGAGACAGGCCTGCTCGTCGGCTTCCTGCTGCCAGGGGATTCGCTGTTGGTGGTCACGGGCATCGTGGCGTTTACAGCGAACTGGCCGATCGTGCCTCTGGCGGTGTCGCTGTGCATCGCGGCCGTCGTGGGGGACAGCCTGGGATATTACATCGGCGCGAAGGCCGGCCCCGCGATTTTCCGCCGGCCCGACGGGCGCTTCTTCCGCCAGGAATATCTCGCCACCGCCCGGGCGTACTACGAGCGGCACGGCGGCAAGACGATCATCATCGCACGCTTTATCCCGATCATCCGCACCTTCGTGCCGGTGGTCGCGGGAGCCGCGAAAATGGAGTATCGCACGTTCCTCACTTACAACATCTTCGGCGGCATCGGCTGGATTCTCAGCATGTTGATGCTCGGCTACATGCTCGACCCGATGCTCAAGCAGATGCTGGGTGAGCAGTTCCAGATCGCCAAGCACATTGATAAGGTCGTGGTGATCGTCGTGGGCCTGTCGGTGGCGCCGCTGTTTTACAAAGGCTTCAAACACTGGCTGGGCAAGCGAAAAGCCGCACGACTCACCGCGGGGACACCGACCTCGCCGCACGCATAGGCGATCGTCACGAAAAGTCTCCTTTGGTTGGCGAGCTCTGCGTCGTCATTCCCGACAATCTTGAAACAGATTGATCACAGTGGGCCTCCACATTTTTCGCTTCCGCTCTTGTCTCCTGTGGCCACGGCCATAAAGTGACCGAATCCTGAATCGTGCGTCACTTGGAACGTTGTTCCGTAACTGATGGCAGGAGTGCGACGCGGCGGGGAATAGCGGAGATTGGGAAGATGGCGATCACGAAGGAACGCAAGAGCGAACTCATTGGCCAGTTCCGGCGAGATGCCTCGGATACCGGCTCGTCTGAGGTGCAAATCGCACTGCTCACGGCTCGCATCAACGAGCTCACCGAGCACATGCGGACGCACTCGAAGGACTTCTCCAGCCGACGCGGGTTGCTCAAACACGTGAGCTCGCGTGCGGATCTGTTGAAGTATTTGCGGCAGACCGATCGCGAACGGTATCTTGCAGTGATCGGTAAGCTCGGCTTGCGGAAATAAGACCGCCCCGGGGTCCCTCTTCTCCCCCACGACGGCGTTCGGCTGGCGCACACCAGCCGAACATGACGTTCGCGTAAGTCCGTTCCCCTCGCTGCTTTTGCGCTCCCTGCCGGAACCCCGGAAAGGGAACCCTCCGTGTCGGTAGCTTCTGTCGAAATCCCCTTTGGCGGCAAAACCCTCTACCTCGAAACCGGTAAGCTCGCCAAGCAGGCCCATGGTGCTGTCGTCGTGCGGGTGGGGGGCACCGTTGTGCTCGTCGCCGCCACCCAGGGAAATCCGATCCCGGGCCGTGACTTCTTCCCCATGCAGGTCGAGTATCGCGAACGGACCTATGCCGCGGGCAAGTTCCCCGGTGGGTTCATCAAACGCGAGACCCGCCCCAGCACCAAGGAAACCCTGACCTCACGGCTCATCGACCGACCCCTCCGACCCCTCTTTCCGACCAGCTTCTTCAATGAAGTCCAGGTGATGTGCACCGTTCTTTCTTCCGACAGGGAGAACGACGCGGACGTGCTCGCCCTCGTGGGTGCCAGCGCGGCTCTGCACCTGTCACATATCCCGTTCCTCAAGCCGATCGGCGGCGTCCGCCTGGGGCGAGTCAATGGGCAGATCCTCGTCAACCCGACCGCCAGCGACATGGAAGAAAGCGACCTCGATCTGATCGTCGCTGGCACCCGCGATGCCGTCTGCATGATCGAGGGCTTCGCTCGCGAAATGCCCGAGAACGAAATGGCCGACGCCATCCTCGAAGCTCATCGCCAGTGCGTGACGCTCATCGATGCGGTCGAAGAGCTCCGGTCCAAGGCCGGTCTGGGCCGCAAGGAATACCCGCCGGCTCCGGCCGTGAACCCCCTTGAAGAGAAGTTCTATCATCAGTTCGGGCTCGAGTTCCGCGAGAAGTACCTCATCAAGGGCAAGCACGCCCGCGATGAGGCTCTGGAGGAACTGAAGGATCGAATCAAAAAAGAGTTTCTCCCCGAAAAGGAACCGGAAACCCGGATGTATTCTCCCGCCCAGGTCAGCGGTGCCCTGGCGACGCTTCGCGAACGCATCTTCAAGGAAATCACCCTCAGCGGCACGCGAATCGACGGTCGGCAGTCGAAGGATCTTCGCAGCATCTCCTCGGAAGTCGGCCTGCTGCCCAGCGTCCATGGCTCGGCTCTCTTCCAGCGCGGTGAGACGCAGGCCCTCGTGGTCGTGACCCTCGGCACCGCGGCGGATGAGCAGAAGGTTGACGGCTTGCAGGACGGATACTCGAAGAAGTTCATGCTCGACTACAACTTCCCGCCTTATTCGGTGGGCGAGTGCAAGCCGATCCGGGGCCCCGGTCGTCGCGAGATCGGCCACGGCATGCTGGCGGAACGGAGCCTCAAGGCCGTGCTGCCCCCGCCGAACAAGTTCCCGTACACGATTCGACTCGTCTCCGAGATCCTCGAATCGAACGGCTCCTCCAGCCAGGCCTCGGTGTGCGGCGGCACGCTGGCCCTCATGGATGCGGGTGTGCCCATCAAGCAACCTGTGGCGGGCATTTCGATCGGCCTCGTCATGGACGGCCCCGAGAAGTTCGTGCTCCTCACGGACATTCAGGGTGACGAGGACCACTATGGCGACATGGACTTCAAGATCGCTGGCACGCAGAACGGCATCACAGGCATCCAGCTTGACATCAAGCTCGACGGCATCAGCGAAGCCGTCGTCCGCGAGGCGCTCGATCAGGCCCGCGAAGCTCGCCGTGAGATCCTTCGCACCATGCTCAGCACGCTCCGCGCTCCCCGCAAGACGATCAGCGAGAACGCTCCTCGCCTGCTCACCGTGAAGATCAACCCCGAGCTCATCGGCAAGCTGATCGGCCCGGGCGGCAAGATGATCCGCGCGATCCAGGAAGAGACAGGTGCCAAGCTCGACGTTTCCGACGACGGCCTGGTTCAGATCGCCCACTCCGACGCCGCCGGCGCTGAGGCCGCCAAGAGCCGGGTCGAGGCGCTCTGTGCCGAGATCAAGGTGGGAGCGGTTTACGAGGGCAAGGTCATTTCCATCAAGGATTTCGGGGCGTTCATCGAGATCGCCCCGGGCCGCGATGGCCTGTGCCATATCTCGGAACTCGATGTCGGCTATGTTGGCCGGGTCGACGATGTGGTGAAGATGGGCGACCGCGTGTCCGTGAAGGTGATCGGCATCGACGATCAGGACCGCGTGAAGCTCTCACGCAAGGCCCTCCTCCCGGGCGGCGACGAGCCAGCTCCCCCGCGTGAGGATCGCGGTGGCGATCGTGGTGGCGACCGCGGCGGCGATCGAGGCGGCGACCGCGGCGGCGATCGTGGTGGCGACCGCGGCCGAGGCGGCGACCGGGGCGGCCGGGGCGGCGATCGCGGCCGACGCGATTGATCGGGCCGCACGGTAAGGCGAAACAAAAAATCGGGGGCCGAAAGGCCCCCGATGGCGTTCCGCGACTCCTCAGGCGAGCGGCACGAAGAACTATCACCACAGAGTCACGGAGAGCACAGAGTTTAGATTGAGAAGAGAGAGATGCGGGCGGTGCTTCGCGAATCGATCAGGTTATTGAAGCACTGTCAACGGCTATCAATACTCACCCATGTTCCCCTCTGTATTCGTTGTCCTCTTTCATTTTGATCTCTGTGTCCTCTGTGGTAAACCATCTTCTGCGTGTAGCCTCACTGGGCTTTGATTTTGCCCGTCGTCAGCCATTGCAGCGGTTCACGCAGCCCTAGCGGCGCGACGGCCGCCTGAACGGCGGAGCGAACCTCGGGGGTATCGTCTTCGAGGTAGATGGTAATCTTCTGTCCGGGAAGCCCGACGCCGCTGACGCCTTTGACCGTCGTCAGGACTGCGTCGGAGACTTTGCGCTTCAGTTCCAGGTTCGTCATCGGGCCGTCTCCAATGTCACGCCCAGGGCGGCGAGCACGTCGGCGATATGATTGCCTATTGTATGCGATGCGGAGCCCGCGAACAAAAGGCCCGTGGCACGTTTCGTCGCACGATCCACGATCAGCGACCCAGAATCTCCCCCGTCCGAGAAGGAGCCGGGCTGGCCGACGATCAGAATCTGGTCGGCGAAAGTCGCCACGAACTCCACTCCGTCCTTATCCTCGAAGCCGACATTGACGTCCGCCGCAACATCGACGACCTTGCCGCGCGTGTGGCCCGTGGTGCGGCCCGTCTTCATGACGAGCATTCCATCCGCTGCCGCGACCGGCGCGGTCGACGAGAGCTTGCCTACGCTTGGCATGTGGCGAGCATTCACGGAGATTCCGGCCGCGATCTCGGCGAGCGCGCAATCGACACGATTCAATCCCGTCGGCTTGATTTCCACAAACTCGGAGAGCTTGGCGACCTTGTCCGTCGCGGAATTACCGCCATCGAGAAGCCCGGGCTGGAAGATGCTGGCCCCGATCGCAATGCGGCCATTCTCGGCCAGGACGTGATTGTTGCTGAGGATGTAGCGTTTGCCATTCTTCGTCGCGATCGCACCGAAGGTGCCAGCCATCACGAAGTTGTTCCTGGGCGGCGGGAACGCGAAGCCGATCGAGGTGCCCGGTTGAATCGGCCGCTTCTTGAGCTTGTTATTCTCCGCGGTCCCGAACATGCGAAATCGTCCGCTGACAATCACATCCGTCGGCAGGCCGTCGATGGTGGGCGGGATCATCTGCTTCGCATTGAGAGAGTCCTTATGGATCTTCTGTGCGACGTAGAAGCGAATGCAGCGTTGGTTCGTCTCGCCTTCGTCGGTGATCTTGTTTCCCACACCGACGCCGACGATATTCTAAGCGGCGTTGAGGGGAGCCGCGGCTGCGAAGGTCGTGAAAGCCTGGGGCGTCGCCTTCGAGAGGTAGCGCTTGCTCATCTCTTTTTTCGCGGTCAGGAATTCTTCGTTCGTTGCCATGTTCTTCATCTCCGGGGTACAGTGTGTGGACGAGGCCCGAAGGGCGATGGACGACATCGCACCGATCGGGTTCAGTAGGGTTAAGAACGTCTTCGCAAGACGATAAACGGAACGTGGCCCGACCGAAATCAAAATCTCTCCATTTCCTAGAATCAAGTACGGGCACAGCTGACGAGGGCTTGAGGTGAACATCGAGAGGAACAATCGCGATCCCATCCCCGAGCGGCCTTCGTTCGCGCAGTACACGGAGCTTGCGGAGTCCGCGGGGAGCTTTATTCACGAGATCAAGAATCGCCTGGGCACTCTCACGCTGAACCTGCAACTGCTCGAAGAAGACTACACCGACCCGCAGAATCAAAAGGAACGCCGGGCTGCGGAGCGTGTCCGGCGGCTTCGCGCCGAGTGCGAACGTGTCCTCGATCTCTCCAACGATTTCCTCCGCTTCGCTCGTGTGCACGAGCTCCAACTCGCGACCACCACGCTCGAGGAAGTGGTGACGCGCATGATCGACTTTCTCTTGCCAACCTCCCGTGCTCGCAACATCGAGCTCACCTGGTACGCCTCGGGCGATCTGCCTTCCATTCGCCTGGACAAGGATCTCTTCGAGCAGGCGTTGCTGAACCTGATGCTCAACGCGGAGCAGGCGATGCCGGACGGCGGTACATTGACGCTGATCGGCCGCGTGGAGGCGGAGAGTGTCTGCCTGGATGTGATCGATAACGGGCAGGGAATTCCAGAGGAAGAATTGCCGAGGATCTTCCGTGCGTTTCACACCACCAAGCAGTCCGGCAATGGGCTGGGCTTGCCGACGACGCTGAAAATCGTGCAGGCTCACGGTGGCCGAATCGACGTGCAAAGCAAGGTCGGCCACGGCACGAAGTTCACCGTCACCTTGCCCGCGATTCTGCCCGCGTCGAGTGGCTCAATGCAGCACGCCCATCGCGATCAGGAGCAGCAACGTGATTCCTAGAAGCAGGCGGTAAGCGATGAAGAGAAAGGTGCTGTTCCGCTTCAAGTAATGAAGCAGCCAGGCGATGGCGAGGTAGCCGACAATCGCCGAGACGACCAGGCCGACGACGAGCGCGGTGATTTCGTCGCCCGAAGCGAAGAGCCCGGTGCCGGTCTGCTTGAAGAGCTTGTACTCGTCGTAGAGTTCCTTGAGGCCGGCGCCGGTGATTGCGGGCAGCGAGAGCACGAAGGAGAAGCGAGCCGCCACGGGCCGTGTGAGCCCCGCGAAGAGGCCGCCGGTGATCGTCGTTCCGGAGCGGGATGCCCCCGGCATGAGCGCGAGCGCCTGCCAGCCGCCCACCCAGAGGGCGTCGCGCCAGCCAAGATCACCCTCGCTTCGGGCCGGTTTCTCCTTCGCGGTTCGTCGCCGGGTCCACCATTCCGCGAGTGCGAGCAGCAGCGCGAAGACCGTCGCCACGATCGCAACCGAGGGCAGGTTGAAGAAGGTCGCCTTCAGCCACTTCTTCAACGCCACTCCCACGAGCACCACGGGAATCGTGCCCAGGATCACCAGCCAGGCCATTGTGCCTTCCGGCGTGCTGCCAATGCGAAGCGAGGCGACATCCTTCCACCAACCGCGGGCGAGCTTGACCACATCCGTCCGGAAGTAAGCGAAGACCGCGACGAGCGTGCCAAGCTGGATCACGACCGTGAAGGCGTCCTCCGGATTCGCATGGCCCAGCAGATGACGAACGAGCAGGAGATGCGCCGTGCTGCTGATGGGCAGGAACTCGGTGAGCCCCTGCACGATGCCAAGCAGAATCGCTTCCCAGATCGCCATGAGGCCTCGCCGAGAGTGTGGCAGGTGGATGTTCGCGAGACGTTAGACGATAGGCAGGAAGAGATTGACCACAGAGTCACAGAGCTCTTCAATCTCTCACCCTGAACTCTGTGTTCTCTTTGGCTCCGAGGTAAGTTTCGTTCTTCCGCTGGACTTACGCTAGGCTTTGCGGTGCTCCTGGCCATCGAATTTGGCGAAGGCTCACTCCCTGGCATGGCTCGGGGCGCTTCACCTTCGTTGCCCGCGCTCTAGAACAGCCCTCCCTGCTCCCTTGGCTGTTCGCGGGTCCCTCCCATGCCAATCATGCATCCGTTGCCGCACACTCGTGTCCCCACGCTGGCCTTCTCCTCCGCGAGTGCGGCGGCGAAGCACCTCGCACGTGAGATCGACAAGACCATCCGGGCCCGCAACGCGGCAGGGCGTTCCACCGTCCTTGGGCTCGCCACGGGCTCCACACCCGTGAGCCTTTATCGCGAACTCATACGCCTGCACAAGGAGGAAGGGCTCGACCTGTCCCGGGTCATCAGCTTCAACCTCGACGAATACTACCCGATGCCCCGGGAAGATTCGCATTCCTACTTTCGCTGGATGCACGAGACGTTCTTCAACCATGTCAACATCGAGTGGAAGAATATCCACATCCCCGATGGCACGCTGAAGGTCGAAGAGATCGACGACTTTTGTGCGGACTACGAACGCAAGATCAAGGCCGCCGGCGGCATCGATATCCAGATCCTCGGCATCGGCCGTACGGGGCACATCGGCTTCAACGAGCCGGGCAGCCCGCGGAACAGCCGGACTCGCCTCGTGACGCTGGACAGCATCACCCGTCGCGACGCGGCCAGCAGCTTCTTCGGCGAGGAGAACGTCCCGCACCAGGCGATCACCATGGGTGTCGCCAGCATTCTGGATGCCCGGCGAATCTTCCTCATGGCCTTTGGCGAACACAAGGCCTCCTGCGTCTTCAAAGCCCTGGAACAGCAGCCCAGCGAGGCGGTGAGTGCCAGTTTCCTCCAGGAACACTCCGACGCCACGCTGATGCTGGACCCCGCCTCCGCCGCGGAACTCACCGCCATCAAGCGGCCCTGGGAAGTCGGCACCTGCGACTGGACGACCGAGGTCGTTAGGCGTGCCGTGGTCGATCTCTCGCTCAGCGTCAAGAAAGGCCTTCAGAAGCTTAATGACGACGACTTTCGCGAACACCGCCTTTACGAACTGCTCCGCGAGAAAGGCCCGGCCGATCGCATTGGCGAAGAGGTCTTCCACGATCGCCTGGGCACGATCCAGCTTCACCCCGCCGGGAAAGTGGTGAAAGGTGAGGGCGCCAAGACGATCCTCGTCTTTTCCCCCCACCCGGACGACGACGTCATCAGCATGGGCGGCACGATCATCCGCCTCGTTGAACAGGGGCACACCGTCCACGTCGCTTACATGACCAGCGGCAATATCGCCGTCTTCGACCACGATGCCCGGCGATTCATCGACTTCATTAACGAGTTCTCCTCGTCGTTCACGATCGATCGCAACCAGGTGGACCCGCTCCAGCGGCGGATGGTCGAGTTCCTCGATTCCAAGAAGCCCGGCCAGCCGGACTCGGACGATGTGCTGCGGATCAAGCAGTTGATTCGAGCCACGGAAGCCCGCTCCGCAGCCCTGGCCTGTGGCATCCCGCCGTGCCAGTTGGAGTTCATGGACCTTCGCTTCTACCGCACCGGCACCGCGACCAAGGATCCGATCCACCCCAAGGACATTGACGACATCGTCGCCTTGATGGAGAAGCTCAAACCCGCTCAGATCTACGTGGCCGGGGAACTGTCCGATCCCCACGGCACGCACCGGATGTGCGCCGAGGCCGTCTTTTCCGCGACCCGTCGCGTGTGGGAGCTCGGCGTCAATTTCGACGTCTGGCTGTATAAGGGTGCCTGGGAGGAATGGGAGCCACACGAGATCGAGATGGCCGTGCCGCTGAGCCCGGAGGTGCTGGAACGCAAGAAGCAGGCGATCTTCCGGCACCAGTCTCAGAAGGACAAGGCGATGTTCCCGGGGGGCACCGATCGCCGCGAGTTCTGGCAGCGAGCCGAGGACCGCAATCTCAGCACCGCTCGCACCTTCGATTCCCTGGGCCTGCCGGAATACTATGCCCTGGAGGCCTTTGTCCAGTGGAAGGACGCCTGAGCCCCTCGCCGCTTGCGGCGGGGCGCTGAACCGTTCAATCACGACTCCTCGATGGGTGCAGCGCTCCGCCGCAAGCAGCGAAGAACCGATACCATAATCTTGTACCTGGTTTGAATTCCCCCTTGGAGTATCCGTCATGAGTCTGTCACTCAGTCGTCGTCAATTCTTCGTGCGCTCGGCCGCTCTCGCGAGTGCGGCAATCGTCGCGCCCTCTGTGCTCGCAGCGGATGCGAAGGCGCCCGCGTTCAAGATCTCGCTGGCCCAGTGGTCGCTGCACCCCTTAAAATAGGAGGTATTTCCATGAAAACGAAAGCGATGAAACTCGTGAAGGCAACGATATTGGTATGTTTTATTCTAGCGATTTGTGGCAATCATACATTTCGGCAGCCGGTTGAAGGGGCTGAAAAACAGCCTCTTCAACCAGAAAAAGGCAAAAAGATGTCCGATAAAGAAATTGCCGAAATTGTTCTGACCCGCTTGGGCGAGCCCGGGGGAAAAGTGCTCGTTTCGCGAGATGATGTTAAAAGTGTATTTCCTGATCGAGCAAAGTGGCTGGAGCATAAGCAAGGTAAAGATCAATATGTCTTTTGCGTTATAGATTTAAGGATCTTGGGCGTTTACAAAGAGGAGGTCAGGGGTTGGGTGTATCGAGAGTATTCGAAGCAATGGTCGCCGATCTTCACCACGCGTCTACAAGATACTGCTGGCGTCAACGTCTCAGTTGATCCTAAGACTGGAATTTTCACTACATAAAGAGGGTGCAACGAACTCCGGCTACAAAAATCGGACTGTCTTTTCATTTGATCTCAAATTCGGAAAGTAATGGCCGCGACGCCCAGCGAGGAGAATGCAACTCCTCGCTGGCCATGGCGATCTCGCGCGGCTGCGGAGACGTAAGATCGCTGCCGAGCCCCATGGCGTGGTCGTGAAAACCATTGATTTCCTTTCCCTGAGACCATCATGAAATCCCGGAAGTTAATTTACGCGGCTTCGCTCCTAATACTGGTTATTGGTGTGGTATTGTACGCACTTCAGGCTCGACGGAGTTCCATCGTGGCTGACAACCAATTGGTCTTTTCCGTCATCATTGAGCCAAGCAAAGAAAGACTGAAAGAAGCGCTCAAGGATTACTCGCATAGCATGTACCATCATTTCCGAGAGGAAACTGCTGACAATCCCATAATTATGCGGTCATTCTATACAAATCTCCGAATCGAAAACCGCTCGAGCCGCCCGATGACTTTCTCCAAGGTTTCTTAAGTCTTCATCCCTGAGTGCAAGATCGTCGGCCCTGACAATCAGCCGATTGTCAAGGACTACAGAAATTGGAGCACGGATTCCCCGCCTGAATCGGCATTTAGAAATCGTGCCGATGATCGGCCTAATGAGTACGTTACGCTTCAGGCTGGTGAAATTGTCAGTTTTAGAGTCAATGTGTTTGAATGTATTCCTCTGTCGAAGGTCCAGACTCCAGGCGTTTATAAGGTCACAGTCTCGGTCACCTATCAGGATTTCGAGACCAAGATCATTCACAATGTGGTCGCAGGCCAGTTTCACATGAACCTGACGGCCGATATGATTCAACAGGCGAATCGTTTGCTCG